>Ga0307928_10002543_pt1 | contig 14005 bp, 22 predicted proteins | sample AceLakmetagen232_FD_201815 | JGI IMG/M metagenome (GOLD analysis project Ga0307928, IMG submission 201815) | Saline water microbial communities from Ace Lake, Antarctica - #232 | ecosystem: Environmental > Aquatic > Non-marine Saline and Alkaline > Saline | place: Antarctica: Ace Lake... | reverse complement strand
GCAATAGGTATACCTGCCTGGTGAGCTCTCAGCATTGTCTGTGTCACTAGAATTTTTTTCATTGGGTACTCTCCTCTAGTTATATTATACTGTTAATCAGGGTTCTTGTCAAGTTAATCTTTACCTTCTCCCCAACTCTCTACTACCTTTACGTTTACAGCAAGTGGTACTTTAAGCTTTGGTAATCCAGCAAGCATTAAACCTTCTATCTCATCTGCTAAAGATGTCTCCACAGGAGGACAATCTAAAACTAATTCATCATGTACCTGCAGAATCATTTTACTTTTGTACTTGTTTTGGTTTGAATGAAGATGGTTATATACATTAACCATACCGACTTTAAGAATCTCAGCAGCCGATCCTTGGATCGGATAATTAACAGCTCTTGTTCCTGAGTAGTCATAGGTATGGATATTTAGCTGCCTGTCTAAAAGTGTATGTACACATCCTTCATCTTTTGCATACTCTTGTTGACTCTGCATATATTCTGCTACTCCATAATAACATCTAAAGAATGCTTTAAGATATTTGTCAGCTTCTTTAGTTGAGATCCCTAAGCTAATTGCAAGCTTACGTGTACCCATACCATAGATCACACCAAAGTTAATTGTCTTGGCAATACCTCTTTGCTCTTTGGTTGGTTCTTTGACCCCAAAAATATTCTTAGCAGTAGCCGTATGTAAATCTTCACCTGCTTTGATAGCACGAATTAATTCTGTATCTTCAGAGAAGTGAGCCATGACTCTCATTTCAATCTGGCTATGGTCAGCAACAACTAAACGACCACCAGGAAACCTACTTACCCAACAATTACGAAACTCTTGTCCCATCTCATGCTTCACTGGTATGTTTTGAAGGTTAGGATTGCTACTGCTGAGTCTGCCTGTAATGGTAGCAGTCTGGTTTAAGGAGCCATAAACGAAGCCATCTTCTCTTGTGTACTCTGCAAATGGCCCTAAGTACGTACTGTGTAGTTTCTTATAAAATCTTCGCTCACGTATAAAAGAGATTGCAGAATGTCGCTTCTGTAGAATTTCTAAAGCTGCATCATCCACAGCAAACCCACCCTTATCAGTAAAATCTACGATAGGAAGTTTCCATTGTTGAAATAAAAGATCTTGCATCTGCTTGGTACTATTCATGTTAGTACCTTCTGGTACCCATTTACCTAATATACGGTCACATTCTACCATCTTATTATTACAATCTTGTTGCATACTTAGAAGCTTAGTCGTATTAATCTTACAGCCATTTCGTTGTATCTCTTTGATAACTTTACTACATTTTAAATCAAGAGTAATACCATCAAGGATATTTTTATTATTGCCAATAGCTTCCTCAAGATACCACCATAATTCATAAGTATGAATAGCATCATCACCCGCATAAGGTATAACTAACTCTACTGGTACATCCATAATAGTCTTACCCTTATTCTGTCTCTTAGGAAATAAATCTTTAAATGCAGTAGGTTCATCCTTATCTAAATAGCTTGAAGCTAAAACTTTTAATCCTGATCCTCTACCAGAATTACGATTATCATAGTGATAAGCCATGATCTGTGTATCTGTCCAATTATTAATTACGTATCCTTCCTTTTCTAAGAAAGCCATATCAAATTTAGCATGGTGAAATACTTTCTTATATTTAGGGTTCATCAAGAAAGCCAAGCTACCATCTTGCATAGGCCATGAAAAGACATAACCCTGTCCCTCACGTGCGCACATTGATACATAACATATCTTATCTTTAGAAGGCTCCAATCCTGTAGTCTCCAAATCAATTGCAATAACTGTGTTATCAGGATCTTCTAGTATGCTGTAATCATTATAGTAATACTCATGCTCTTTCAAGGTACCTCCGCAAGAACACTTTGAAGTTCTGAATCAAAGCATACTTAGTAGCTGTTACTTCCGTCCTACTTAGGTTAAGTCTATCTGCAATATCTTTTGGTAATGTACCAATCTTTGTTAAAGTCATGATAGTTCTCTCTGGATAAGCTAATGTACTTATGTACTCTTTCCATGCCCACTTTGTTTTCTGTACCTCACTTCTTGATGCCTTAACACGTTCAGGTGTTGGATGGTTGTGGAATACCCTTCTCTTAGCTTCAACCTCAAGATTAATTTGAATATCTGTCATAGCTTTATCAGGTGTTGCCTTGATAAACTCAAGTAACCATACCCATAATTCTTGCTCAAAGTCAACAAGATCACAACCAGCTAAGTAGCGACGATATTTAACTGCCACATTACTAATTGCAGCTTGAAAATATACTACGGTTTCTGGAGACATTGGATCACCCTTTTCATTCCCTCGAAGATTAGGCACAAGCCTGCATTCATATCATCCCTGGCTATAGAATACTGTACGTCCGTTATAACGGTATGTGCCCCATGCGTTAACGGGATCGTCAAGTCACCCTGCCTTTTCTTTCTTTCGGGCAAAGCGTAAATAATATGATGAATTACTCTAGTTTTCTTTTTCTTAGCTACTATTTTTTTCACATACTCCTCCTTAATAACCATAGCATGTATTGATAGACTTGATGTTTTTCAAGTACCCAACGCTCACGAAAAATCGGGTTCACTATCGACCTGCTTGGCTTCTTTGTAGACTTTAACTTTTTTGATTGGTTTTTTATTTTTTTCTTCTTCATAATATACCTGTGATATTGGATCAAAGTAAAATAAGCATGTACCTTCTTTACCTGTATCATCTCGTACCTTTTCCCAAAGCAATTCTACTTTATGTGCACCTTTAGCTTCAGAATCTTTATCTCTCCACAGAATAGCTACATTATCAGCAGTCTGTTTTAGGCATGAACCTCCGCGCATATAATTCATACCTTTTTTACGGAGAAGATCAGGATCATCCATCTGTTTAGGATGGACAGTCAATAAGGTGTGTACCCCAGTTTTCTTAGTGACCTTCTCAAGATTCTCAATGAACTGCCGTATGGCTTTATACTCATCCATATCATTGTCAATCAAGAAATTCATAGGATCAAGCATGACCATATGAACGTTATGGAATTTAGATGTTAACTCAAATGCATCTGCTATCTTATGAAAAGCCACACTACCATGTACATCAATAAAAAAGATATCTTTGTTCAAGAACCACTCTCTTGCTTTCTGGTACATATCTTTAGTAAATTTTTCTTTGTTATAGAAGTCTGTCTGGAAATGTATACTCATTAGCTTTGCCATTACTTTAGCTACTGGTAACTCAGCAGAATAAATCAGTACACCAAAATCTTGCTGTAAGCATTTATAAAGCAGGTTGCAGCAGAGAGTGGACTTTCCTGATGCAGTATCGCCAGTGATGATAGTGACTTCACCACCTCTATAGCCCCCCAAGGTACCATCTATTTGTTTTATCCCAGTTGGAAATCCTTTAGCTGTATTTGTCTGGTCATATAGGCTATCAACTTTTTCAATGACTTTACTTAATTCTACAGTTTCCTCGTCAACATAATGATAAGCTTTATTAATGCATTCTTTTAATTCGACTGCGCCTAAACCAGATAGCAAGCACTCATTCAAATCTTTTAAAGGCAACCGTACACGATAGCAACGGTATTTTCCTAATCGTCTAGCTAATTCTTCTGCTCCTTCTTCACCATCTTTATCATTGTCATACATCAAGTATACTTTTTTAAATGTATCTAATGCTTCTACCCATGATCCCCAACCTTTTGCACCATTGGGTACACTTACCACATTCTTTAGGCCATACATGGATGCTGATATTGCGTCATACTCACCCTCGCATACAATCACATAAGGTAAAGACTTGTCAATTAAATCCAAGCCAAATAGATTATGACTAGCCCCAACTTCCTGGGTAGTAACGTATCGGGGCTTACCTTCATTTGTCCCAGGATATTTATGAATAGATTTGTACTTGAGATTACATAGCACCTTATCTTTAAAGTATGGGAAAACAATACATGGAACATTGGTACCAAGTCTATTCATCCTAGAGTCTAAACCTAATCTCCATAACTCAATAACCTTTTTACTAAATCCTCTGGTCTTAGTAAGATAAGCCATAGCTACTTTGTTTCCTATTAACTCAACATGCTTCTGATCTGCTAGACTAACCTCAAATACCTTACCTGCTCCTCCTTCAGTCTTAATGTAATCCAAGTCTCCTAACATTCGTTTAAGTTTGAGTAAGTGACCTGATTCGCCACACTTAAAACATTTGAATACTTCATTATCAAAGTAGATATAGAAATGATGTCCTTTAGAATGATTATCTTCACAGCCATCAATAGGGCAAGCCATACGAATACCACCATGAATCTGTGTAGCTTTCCAACCTTTTTCTTGAATATACCTTAGAATCTGATCACTCATTTAGTCACCTCTCGTAACTTTTTCCAATTACCATCAAAGATCTCATCAGCGAAACCTAACTCAACGGAACGTTGTGCTGATACATATACATCTTCTTTAAGATTCATTTGATTTACTAGCCACTTCTTAATCTCGCTCTTGTTCTTGTCCTTAAAGATACCTTTCTTCTTCATACTAGAACAGTAAATGTCTAGCATAATAGTATTGTACCTATCATAGAATCTTTGAGAAGATCTAATTTGTTTCTCTGTTCCTGAGATACAGCCATCTCCTTCATGAAACATAAAATAAGAGTGAGGCATCATAACTCTCTTAGCACCTGCTTGCAGAATCATGCTACTCATTGAACGTGCATGTGTGTAGTTAAGGATAATGATTGGGTTAGGACAGGTCTTGATAGCGTCGTATACTGCCATTCCTTCGACCACATCTCCACCACAAGTTTTCATATGGATAAGAATAGGAAGGTATGGATTGCTTTTCTTTCCAGTTCCACCATACTTCATACAGAGATGTAAATTTTTAATAAATTCAGTTACCATTATATGCTCAACACCTGCTTCACTTGGGTCATCTACTCCTGTACCTCCTGAGTATACCCTAGAACCTACAAGATAGATACTAAGCTGATTAAGATCTAATCCGTGGTCATGGCTATTAGAAATGTTGTCATCAGATATATTGGTTTTCATTGTATCCTCCTTGGAAAAAGGGAGTGGGGAGTTTAGCCCCCACTCTTTAAGCTCTACTTCTTATCGAAATAGTTTTCTTTTCCTAGTGCAATAAACACTGTGGCAAAGTACGCTTGCAGTGCTACAGGATCTTTCTGTACCAACGGATCAGCCGTTGAATCTACAATCAACCATGTCGCTTTGACTAGCTCAGTAACTAGAGCGACAGCACCAACACCAACTGCAGGGGCAGAAGCTTCAGCTTTAGGCTTTCTTCCACGCTTTGCCTTGGGTGCAGGCTCAGGCTCATCATCCTTTACTTCTTCAGAAGGCAAACCTTCGTCATCTACATTAGGCTCCTCTACATCAGGAGAATCTTCAGGCTCACCTGGAACATCAGCTTCCGTAGGCCCACCTTTGATAACATGAATCTTTGATTCTTTAGTTGAACCAAACTGTGAGGTTTCTTTATACACACCTGTGTACTTCAACAGAGTGATTGAAATCTCACCACCTCTAAGATCTTCGGGTACTGCTTGATTCCAAAAAGTAACTTTAACTTTCTTACCCTTTGGTGTTTCCATTTGCACATCAGTTTTCTGGCTTGTAAAACTCTTACCACCCTTTGATGCTTTCACAGGAGTAGGGCCATAAACACCAGAAACAGTTCCTTGCACTGTGTACAGCTTTTTCTCATCCGACATTATTTGTTGCCTCCTTTAAAGAAGTTTAACACATTGTTGTGTTTACCAGTGTCAATATCTTTTTTCATGTCGATCACGTTCTGGCTTATTTGAAACATGACCTTAGCTCCATAGATACAACCCATCTTATAAAGCCTTGCCTTCTCATCCAGTGTTGGCTGGTTCACTTCTTCCTGCCATTGACGGACGAACTTCTTAATCTCACCACGTAGAAATAAGAAACTTCTCCACGCTTCCTTACCTCTCAAGCCCTGCATCTTCAAGTGTGAGGAGTTGATAAAATCAATCTTACGTTGCAACTCTGCTTGTTGTTGCATAGCCTGTGTCTGTGTCTGCTTGTCTCTGTACTGTGCTCTCTCTTGCTTAATTCTGGACTCACTCATTTACTTACCCTCCTTAACATCTACTGTTAGCATTGTTTTCCATCTATACTTACCCTTTATCTTCTCATATGCGCCGACTTTAATTGATCCTTTACCAGAGCACCTAATAGCAGAGGCACTAATAGACGATGCCTTCTTAAAAATACTTTCAAGTGTATGGAGGCAATCAAAATGTAAAGTCTTGTTAATTCTAAAGCCCAATATTTTAATAACTGGTGTACCTTTCTTTACTGTCTCACCACAAATAAAGCATGACGCTCTATTGCTTACTGCACATTGTGCTTCGATGTGTACATCAACTGGAATAGCCATTAGCATAACCTCCATATTTTTATTGCATTCTTCCCATCATTATAATTATACTGGAGAACAGGGGGTTTGTCAACCTCATTATAGAAAACTTTATAATACATGGTATCCTTCATGTGTCGTGGCGTTGGATTGTGATACTGCCAGACCAAATGATCTGCCATCGCTTTATAACTATGAAAGTTTAGCATCATCTCTTTGTACATAAGAAGGTAGGTAGGTCTAAGCTTCTCTGTGTCTAGCCTCTTGCGCATGTATGGCAAGAAGGAGGCCCAAGGAGCGTTATCTCTAGCCATCTGGTCTATCTCCTCTGTACCAAAGTTGGATATGTATGCTAGGATAGTTTTAAATTCATACAGATCTGTAGACAGGAATGCCCTGGATATCCAGTACACCCTTGGTAGATGCTGAGTGCCACCATCCATGACTACTTGACGCTTACCTAGGCATGTTAGAATATGACCTGCACTCCACCATGTTACGATAATAGCATCCTCTGGTAAGGTCTGTATCTTCTTACCGACATGCTCCCAACTCCCATCTGCTATATTATTAAAGACGTAAGCACCCTTAATAGTTTGACCATGTAAAATTAAAATGATGAGACAAGGAAGCACAAGTAATTTAGACAGCATCTTTAATCTTTGGCTGTTAGCTAGGGTGATGCATAACGTTACAGCCCATACAGATATACCAATCATTAAAAATCTTTCTCCTAATGTCACAGCATAGGCAGTGGCAAGGCAAGCGCAGATCAAAAAGAATCTACGCTGGAGCAGTGCCAAAATAAAGCCACCCATATAAAGGTAAATCATAAATGGATCAGATAGGAACTTAACTTTGCTGAAAGCAGGCCGTAGCATCTCAGCAGTAGTTTCTAAGCCTGATGGAAAGAATGATGTTGATCTTTGTAGCACAGCAAAGCAACTCAGCCAACCATGCCAGAATAATGACATGATTACAAAGGTAAGTAAGGCCCACCATAGTTTACGATGTGCCATTAGATAGGTCATAACAACGGTACCAATTATTACATAAATATCTGTGTCATGCCAACCGACTGCAGTTCGTGCCATTATCAATGGGGTAAACATAATCATTGTGAATAGAAAGAAGCCACCCATTTTATATAATGCAATACCAAAGAGTGCAAGCAAGATTGTATGGTAAATATAAATCTGTGTTCTGTTAAGGCCATGGGTCATGATAGAGTGGAGGCTAAACTCCTCATAGAATTCAATGGGTGCCATCCTTAATGTATTTGGTGTAAGACCTAACCCTACTTCAATAGGTTGATCTGATAGCATTTCCCAATAGTAACCATCTGCTTCATAGTATCGACCATTGATACTAGGATCATAGCGTAGCCACATAGCTACGACAAAGAGAAAGCAAAGGAGAGCAATCTTACCTAGGCTCATGGTAGTTCCTCACAATGTCCACTAAACCATTGTGCTTTGCTCTGGTTTCTTCAAGCTGTGACTTGAGTATCAGGGTGTTAGTGTCAAGCTTATCAACCATATTAATAAGTGATGCTAAAGCAAAAAAGATAACAAGAAGCAAAAAACTAATTGTACGTGTCATTTAACCCTCCTTAATTACCAGATTAGATTCGTCAGCAGTACCACACACCGGACAAGACTTAAGCTGACGTGGCCCATGTGGGTAGTGTGTTACAGTAATAGCCGTAGTGCATCTACACGAAGCGCAGACAATCGTATATGCTACACAATTTGGTCTTGTATCATTCCAACAATTCTTAGGATTATTTGTCAGGTACTCAGATAAAAGCTGTGGTTCATACTTTCTTCTCATTTATCCCTCCCATTTTTCATGCGAGATTATATTCTTCTGGTAAGTTTTCTTCCAGTAAGGACACAGTGTATTGACAGGACAGAAATCTAAGCACTTACGATCTTGCTTAGTTACCTCATCTCTCCATCTTTCCTCTGGTGTACATTCAGGAGGAAGCTTTTTATTTTTGATGGCACTGACTAAAGCTTGGCTCCTTTCTTTAAAGAATGCTTTTACTTTATCATTGGGCATCTTGGGTATTTCAATAATGTAGGATCGCTCTGTCACTCCTCTACCTACAGCTATGGCAGTACCTCCGTCCCTAACAATAACTTGTACTTCCAATCGGTCAACGGTAATACCCATCTTTTCTTCAACACCAATGCGGTAATTGTTTAACTGCAAAGGCCAATCTTTTAAATTGATTTTGGTAGGATCTTTCTTTAAGACTTGGTGCATACGGGGATCGCCTTTCTTACCACCTTTACCATCCTTCTTATAAACGATAACTTCTCTAGTCTCAGGATCAAGCATCGGCTCCTCTACTTTATATAACCCTAATGCCTGTGCTATGATAAAGCTACCGCTAGTTTTGTAGTCAATGAGGATGTTGGTATCTCCCTCAGTTTCTACTAAGTCTGGTCGAACACTTCCATGCTCATCTGATAAATCTAATTCAGCAAGGGATACATCATCACCTTTCTTTTCTAACGCTCCATGAACAGTAGTTCCTAATAGCATAAAGACTCTATCATCAGGACGAATCGAATAGTCTTGTGTAATCTCAAGGTAGGCTTGTCGAGTACCTTTAAAACCCTGGGTAGTAGACATAACACCTTTCCATTCTCTTTGCTCAGAAATACAACGAAGCATGGGACGAGTCATACATCTACTCTGAAATGGGCAACCGTTATCAGCTAGACATTTAGATAGTTCTATTTTGGAACCATCTTTGCAAACAAAATGCGTTATCATTGTTCCCTCCTCAGAGCTTTTAAAATTGCATTTACATCAGCTTTTTCAAGCCAAATATAGAAATCAAGAAATATATTCACTGTTATCTTACTCAGCTTTTTCTGTATATATCTAGAACCATAATACCATTCTTTAATATCCCATTTTGTAATGCGTTTTTCTTTTTGTCTATAAATCATTCGTTCCTCCTCATACTCAAACATATCATCATCATAGTCGTGCTCATTCATAGTATACCGCCTTTGGGTAGTTTTGTCAAGAGCTAGGCTACTTTGTTTTTATACCAATATTTTAGGTAATATGCTCTGGTGTGTTCGGTGCATTTAAAATTACCATCAGTTGTACCATCTGAATTGCGTGCTACAGCTTTATTGCATCCTGCAACTTGACACACCCATTTAGTCATTACTGCTTTTTTACTTATCCGTTTTAATTTCATCTTGTAGCCTCCTTTCTAATCTGTCTATGCGTTCATGTGCCTTTAAAATCTCTTTTGCAAAATCTCCAAGCTGTGCTTGCACTTTTAGCCATGCATTCTCGTCATGTTCTAATCTTTTCTTTAGTTCCTGCGTCTTAATTATTTTTCGTTTAACTCTTTTTTTCATGGCTTTGGTACCCCCATTTAAATACTAACACAAGAATTAGCAAAATCAAGAGTATAGGCAAACATAATAAACAACCTATTACCAAAACTATTTCTTTAATCATTATCTCCATCCCCCCATTCACCTGTACACTTTGGCTTCTGCTTGCCTCCTCCTGCACCTTTATCTCGTCTATCAATGCCGTAAGTCTGGTCGTAAATTTGTTCGGCATGACCAAGTAAAAAACTTCTTTCATCTTTAAAGTGTATCTTTCTTTTACGCTTACGCTTTTTCATTTATACCTCCATTGGTACCAACTTTAACGGGAATCTAACATCATACCTGCGAATGTCACCACTGACTTCCTCCTCCCAATCAGGACAATCGCACTCATCTGTGAAGTAAGTCTGACAATGAGGACAAACAAACTTCATTAGTCTGTTCCTCTTTCTGGTTTTAATAGCGTTGCCGCAATGACCGCACCCTATATAGCGCATCTAAACCTCCTATTTAGTTTTAATTGCATTTCTGATATACTTACCACTAAGGCATGCCTCTTTAAACTTTATAGCGTTAAATTTTGGGTTCTCTTTTGCCAACACATTACAGAGTACGTCTAAGACAGTACCGAATTGAAAATCAAGCTTAGATTTGCTTTCGTGCAAACCATTTGCTATTACTTCATAATCTTTTTTTGTCATTTAATCCTCCTTAGTTACAGTATGCAAAATTCCGTTTCTACTGTAGATAATTATAGTCTGCCTTACTTTGCTCAGTTTGTCAACCCTTCGGACAATATATTTTTTACTTATCGGTTTATTTTTCTGCATTTTTTACATATCCCCTTTACAGGCTTGCGCTTACCTAAAACCCTAGGCTTACCACAACGTATGCATAATTCTCTAGGCTTTTGCTCAGTTCGATTAGCGTAGTACTGCATATATAGACTATGCACTTGGTTGTTATGTGCCATAATGTCACACTCCCTAGTTATACCTAAACATCTACACTTATTGACAAGTGAATACGTTTAAGACATTTTATTTTTTCTTTCTGTCCTGCCTTCTTTCTGCTTTGGATAACTTGTCTCTAAGTTCGTAAAGTTCCTTACGCTTTTTAGGACATTCTATACTCTTTAACAATTGACTGAATTTATTGTCTTGCATCATTTCACCTCCTTTCCTTCCAATAGGGTAGTTTTATACTTAAGCATTTGTGCCTAGCGCCTACTGGTAACACTTTTACTTATGAGGGGTACCCTTACCCCTACTTGAAAAAGATAATGCCTATAAAGACCTATAATCCAGTTCCTTTGCATAGGGTACATCGTCCCAATTTATAGCTATGTCATTATCAGTCATTATGCCTTTTTTCATATCATAATCATATAGCGTATAATCCTGCCTTGGTCTTATGACAAGATTTATTCTGTGCCGTTTTAGTCTGTGCTTTAGGTCTTTTAGTCCTGTCTCAATACTTGAAAAGATTAGAATGCCTTTTTTAGCATCTATGGCAGTGAATAGGGGATTGCCTATCACACTAAAATAGACGTGCTTAGGCATACGCCTATCCCAAAAAGCACACGTGGCACTACCGTCTAACTCCTCCAATAGAAAGCAACGGGAAACGTTGTTTTTTGCGTGATTCATTAACCAAAAGATTATTTCACTGTCACACTGGGTTTTAGGTTTACGACCGACCAAACTGTAAAGCTTTTCATAATCATATAAAACGCCATTATGAATGCCTATAACGTTGTCACATTTAAAGGGATGAGAGTTAAGCTTGTTCACTTTGCCATGTGTTGCAAATCGATTATGTCCAAGTAACACAGGTGACATAATATCGTTTGACGATATAACACGCGCTTTACGGTCGTAGAACTTGCCAGCGTCCCACGGTTTTTTATATATCGTTTGCTTTTTAGCAGATATACAGGCTAATCCAGTCGAATCGGTACCCCTTGTTAAGTTATCCCATGCAAGTGTAGTCATAATGTCATAGCGCACAGAATCCTTAATAATCTTTTTAGCGTCTATCATTCCGTAAATCCCGCACATTTACACCACCACCTTTGTTTTGAAGTACTTACTTACTTCGACGGCATAGTCAATACCTTGGAAATGACAAAATCTTTTTAACCAATAGCGTCTATCATTTTCATCAAGTTTCAAGATTCGCATAAAGCGCATTAAATTACGTGCAGTTTGTTTTGTACGTTTGTGCAGGATGCTCTTTTTACGCTTGCCAACGTTTACAATTGCCAAACATAATTTAATATATCTAGCAAGCTTTTCATAGTTTGCCGTTCCGCTATGGTACCTAAACTCGATTGTACTATGCTCATTGTAGGCATGTGAATTGAATCCGTGATAACGTCGACTAGTTAACTTAAAAGTGTCAGATGCATACCATTCATTTATTCGAGCATGTTCTCGATCATTGATACAATCTGACATTCCATTCCCGTCTCGACTATCGGGAAGGCAAGCGTATAGCATTGCTTCCCAATTGTAAAGCATAACGCCGACGTTTTTTCTACTCTTTAAAGACATTTTTTCAACATTAACATGCACGTGCACACCACAAGATCGATCGACATACGCGCTTGCACTATTGATACGTTTCGTTTGTTCGTTTAACTCTTTTAATCCTAGCATGCCTGATAACTTAGGCGAAACTATTTCTACTCCGTTATTACCTGAAATACTAGAATCCTCTTTGCTTTTCCATCCTTTATGTAATGCTATGCCTTCATTGCATTTACATTCTATTTCAATTCCGAATTTACGCTTTGAACGAATAATAACAAGTTCGTCCTTATAGTCATTTGTATCGGTATCGTCTATGCCTTCGTCACAATCCTCATCCTCATCACACCAATTAGGACAGTATTCTCCTACTCTATACTCCGTATTGCAATGCTCACAACGTGTATACGACTCCCTGTGGCAATCTTCACATAGTAAACTCCCGTCTATATCATTATAGTACATCTGATCAGCATGAAAGGCACCACAACAATGCTCACACGTTGACACTTCATTTATGCACTCGGCGCATATAGCGTCATAATCGGTACCCATTACCTCATTGTATTGTTTAACTCGTACCGTATCACTATTTTTTAGATCATTAGAATGCATATTACCGCATGAATCACATCTAAAATGCGTCTTATTATAGCATTCTAGGCAATAAACCTTGTTTCCATAATCTGTATTCTTTCGTTCTGTATCGGAAAGCATATACTGCAGGCACATGTGACATTGTAGCATCTTCATAGTAACACGTTCCACTAGGTCAAACCTATCTGCACACATTGTAAATTCTGTGTTTTCTCGAATATCTTCGTTATCCCATTTAACCTTTATAAATTCCGTACCTTGTAAACTAATAACTTTAGCAGTATCGCCTATATCATGTGTACGATAGGGAGCATTTGTCACAAAGGGACGTTTTAACCTGATAATATCTCCAACACCAAATCTTATATCATTGCTAGGCATAATAGTTTTATCCTTTCGGCTATTCGATACGGCAAAGGATTAAAAGCGTTTACCCTTTCCCCGTCTAACATCTCACAAAGGCGATAAACTGCAATTGCTAGTTTACTTTTCATGTCATCCCCTGTGTTGTATTTAACTTGTATCATACTATCTATGATAACAGATATAATCTAGAATGCAATGGCACTAAAAGGTTTATTTTACCCTATTCTATACTGTGCCAGTTTGACACACATTACCATTTAGTCATCACTTTGAAAATAGTTTAACTAGGGAGATTTGCATGTTTAATAAGGAGCAGACATACCTTTAAATTATTTCTATCAATCATATCAATAGGTTATGGAAACAGATGTTGTCAAATGTCCACTATATAAATAGGAAGTACTTTAAGGGGGTATTCTAGAAGCTTGGGACTAAGGGGGGATCAGATATAAGAACCTAGATCTAAGATATAGAATAAAAGAATAAAAGAATAAAAGCTTTAAGTTTGTAAGATTTAAGGCGGGGTATGCCTAAATATAATACCCCTTAGAGATTAAATAGATGCTAGGAGACGTGTGCTCAATAAGACAAGGGCACGCTGGACGATCTAATCTCCCCCAGTACCTATGCACCATAAGACCATGATCGTTGCTTAGACGTGCTCTTAGGAGCATTAACAGGCATGCTAGGGAGTGAATGCGAAGCTTGAGTGCATAATAGGATA
>Ga0307928_10002540_pt1 | contig 14012 bp, 15 predicted proteins | sample AceLakmetagen232_FD_201815 | JGI IMG/M metagenome (GOLD analysis project Ga0307928, IMG submission 201815) | Saline water microbial communities from Ace Lake, Antarctica - #232 | ecosystem: Environmental > Aquatic > Non-marine Saline and Alkaline > Saline | place: Antarctica: Ace Lake... | reverse complement strand
TCGGTGTCCGGCCATTCCAACCGGATCTCGAATGTCTCCCACGTCATCAACAAAAAACTCCGAATTAATGTTATGTAAAATTATATAATCGGCTAAATCCAACTTCGCTGTTCGAGAATCCTGAAGCACTCTGTCCACATCATCTTGCTGAATTTCTTGATCAGCTCTTGAAACCGACACGTTTCCCTGTGAAAATTTTGGTTTAATATATTGCCCATTTACACTTACAAAAATATTTTGAGTAGCTTTCTTAGAAACTTTCTCTAAATCCATTACCACTTCTCGAAGAACTTTCAAAGCTTCCTCGGGGTCAACCAAAACACCTTCTCTTATCCCTGCCGAAGGGCGCCGAAAAGCAGAGATAACAGAAAGAGCGCCACCCTTCTTTTTTGAAACTACCACTCCTTTTATTGAAGAAGTGCCGATGTCTAATCCTGTAATAATGTTTGCCATATTTCATTTTCTAATTCCTCCATCTTTATAGTATCACTTCTCCTCTTGTGCGTGTAGCCCAAAAGATGAAGCAGGGCATGAACGGCAAGATGGGAGATTTTATATCCCCCTCGTTTAATCGTGTCCGGAGCTAAATAAATTTCTCCCAATTGAACCGGTTCACCTTCTGGTTGAGGAATACACTTCGGCTCTTCAAAACTCAACACTATCGTTGAACCTTCTTGCCCTCGGCTTTCCTTGTTAATCTGAGCCATTTGTTCATCGCTGACCAAGGAAACTTCTACCATTACATCATCCTTTCCCAAAAATTGAAGCGCTCCTAAAAGCGCTGTTTCCACCTCTTTTCGGAAATCCTCAAAACGCCCATCATTAACGATGTCTATTAAATGGGCCATAACCATATCGCCTTAGTTTCTCAATTTCCTTTTTCTTTTCCTCCCGGTACAAAGCTGACTTCCGTCGTTGATTTTTATTTATTGGCCTTCGAAAATACATTTTTTTCTTAGCCTCCCTTAAAATCCCGCTTCTTTTAATCTTTCGATTAAAACGGAATATTAAAGAGCTGAAATTTTCACCTTTTCTTTTATTTACTCTAATTGACATAGTTTAATTGATAGTCCCGATGCGTTCGAAATTTTAATTTCGTTCCGCATCGAGGATCCTCGATTTTATTTCAAAATCAAGGATTTTGATAAAATCGGGATAAGTGGTATGTGAACGAAAATTTGAACCTAATTTATCTTTACACTATTCGAAAAAATATCTTGTGTCAACTCATTCTCCCGCCCGGCGTATCCTTTCCGCTACCTCAGAAAGTTCCCTCTCCGGTGGATTATTAACCACACTCTGAACAGAACCTCCTCCGTCTCCCTCAAATCGGGGAATAATATGAAAATGAAGATGGTCCACCGTTTGACCCGAAGCTTCCCCGTGATTAAGTCCCATTGTAAGTCCGGCTGGATGAAGGGCTTTATAAATCTGCCGGGAAACATTCTTAACCGTTTTAAAAAACGGAGTTATTTCATCGTCCGGCAATTCAAATAAAGTTGGGGCGTGAATTTTTGGAATTACTATCGTATGTCCCGCCGCCCGGGGATTAGCATCAAGTATCGCAATTACATGCTCGTCTTCATAAATTTTCTCGGCTGGAATTTCCCCTTTTATTATTTTACAAAATATACAATCCATATATATCAGCTTTTTAATTTGCTATTCTGCTTCTTTATTTTTTTAAGTCTATTCTTAACTTCATTCACCGCGCCCTCAAGTAAAACATTTTCTTGAATACCCGAACCAAGCCTCCGTATTATTACCGTTCCTTCAAAAATTTCTCTCTGACCATATATTAAAACAAGCTCGGCTTCGCTTTTCTTGGCTACTTTAAGCTGGGAGCTTAAAGTTTTTCGGCCTAAAGATTCAATTATTATCACTCCCTGATTTCTAAATCGATTCATAAGGGAAAGACTTGCCCTTCTTGCTCTTTCACCAATAGCGATGAAAAATACTTTCTCCTGCCATTGGCCAATCTCATGCCGGGAACTAATTTTCTTCAAATGTTCCACTAAAACATCTGAATGAATTACACCGCCGGTAGCCGGCATTTGGCGACCACCTATTCGTTCTGAAAGATAATCCTGGCGTCCTCCTGAAGCTATTGGTTCTTCCGCTTCTTGATCCGCAAAAATCTGAAATACAAATTTACTATAATAATCTCGATCGCCAACTAAATACGGGTCTGGTAAATAACTTATCTGATTATCCTCAATAAGCTCCAAGATGTTCTGAAAATGATTATTACAATTCTGACATAGATGATTTAAAATATTCGGCGCTTTCTCCGCTATTTCAATACACTTTTTCGCTTCACATTGTAACAATTTCATCAGGTCACCTTTATATAAACTTCGGCAACCCTTGCAAAGACTTCCTCCCTGATAGCGATAGAAATTTTTTAATTTTTTTCGAAACCCGGGCTGGCAAACTCGGCAACCGATCGTATTCACCTTCAAAACCGGTTTATTTATTTTCAAACTTTTTAAAAAATCAAGAAGGGTTACCACTATTTCAGCGTCATAAACCGGAGCTCCATCTCCAATTATTTCAAAACCCCACTCATTAAATTGCTGCTGCTCTCCTTTTTTGCCTTTCCGATACATTGGGCCATGGTAATAAGCTCTCAAAGGCAAAGAAAAATAACCCAATTGATTCTGAATATAGCTTCTCATAACCGAAGAAACTCCTTCCGGCCGAAGAGCCATTCTGGTTCTCGTTCCCGCTTTGAATGTAAAAAGTTCTTGGCTGTTAAGCTGGGTGTTTTTCCCTAAAGCACTTTCAAAAAGTTCCGCTCGCTCAACCACCGGCGTTTGAACTAAATAAAAATGATGAAGTTCGGCGATTTTTTCGCCAGTTTTCTGTATTGCCCGCCAAAACTCCGTATCCCTTGGAGAAATATCCAACATTCCCTCCAAGCTCCTTATTTTATCTGCCCCGTAAGACCTACCGGCTGATGAAGGAGATTTCACAGAAACTTTGTTGTTTTTACGCTTTTTCTTTAGCATGCTAATATTATTTTAGGGTCACGAGTGAAACCCAACCACAATTGAAAAAACTTCAATATATCGGTGCAACTATGGCTATTGCCTCGTTAATTGGCCAAAGCCGCAATCTCACAAGCCCTATTATGTCATCTTCTTCCAGAGGCCCCCAACTTCTTGAATCAAAACTGAATCCTCGATTATCCCCCATCATAAAATACTCACCTTCTTTAAGAGTAACTTCGCTATGGCCAGACCCTTGAGTACGGTTCACATACCGTTCCTCTAAAACCCGGGAACCCTCTTCTGTTTGCACTTCAACTTGGTTTCCATTAACCGCTACTTTTTCCCCCGGTAATCCGATAATTCTCTTAATGTAATAGGAACCGCCGCCTGTTGGATTTTTAAATACTATAACTTCCCCACGTTCCGGCGCGCGAAAACGGTAAACTAATTCATCAACTAAAAGGTAATTGCCATTCTCAAAACTCGGTTCCATGCTTGAACCGCTAACTAAAAATGGTTGGATAATAAAAGCGCGAATTAAAATCACCGCTCCCACCGCAATTACTATTGTCTCAAGTATTTCAAGAAACGACCAAAGTATTTTTTTCATGTTTCAAATAGAATAAATTATTTGTAAATTTGGCTGAATGTGGGATAATCATACAAAACATAAGCATGGAATTCAAGTCAAAAAGCATAAAGCTAATAATCGGTCTCGGAAACCCGGAGATCAAATATCAAAATACCTACCACAATGTAGGCCGCCAGTTCATTAAGTACATCAAAGAAAATCCGCGCACTGCCTGCTATCAATCATTTGCTACCGATTGTTCAATGAACCAATCCGGCTTGTTTGTTCAAAAAACCCTTAATTACTACCATTTTAACCCTGAAAATCTCCTTATTGTCCATGACGACTCCGATATCACATTAGGTAAATACAAATTTTCCTTCAGCCGAAGTTCAGCCGGACACAAAGGAATTAATTCAGTAATCCAAAACTTAAACACTAAAAATTTCTGGCGTCTTCGAATTGGCATCCGCCCTAAAGAATACAGAGGCAAAGCTGAAAAATTTGTTCTTAAAAAAATATCAGCCCAGAATCGGGAAGTTCTAAAAGCCACATTTCAGGAAATAATAAAAAATGAATTAGGAATTATGAATAATGAGTAAAAAAGCAAAACACCCAAAAAATATAAATTATAATATAGAAAACTAATTTAGGGGGTGTTCAACACCCCCTAGTTGTCCAAAAAGTAATAAAAATAAGGGTGTTCAACACCCTTATTTTATTTTCTATGGCTAGTAGCGAAAAAGAAATTGATACTTGTATCTATTTCTTCTGAGCGCACTAGACACGCAAGCTCCGTTCATTTCTGAATTTCCCCTGGTACGTATTTAAAATTCACATCAAAATTTACAAAACTGCCTTCAGAAGCGAATATTTTTGAAAATGGCATGTCCACTTCTCTAAATTTAGAACTATCTGCTAACGCATTTTTTAAATCAATCACTCTTTCATAACTAGGAACATGACCGATCATTGAAACCGCGAAATTACTCGGTGAGATACTTATGCTATCAATTACCACTCCATACTTCTCGGTTATTTCTCTTACCCCATCAAGAACCGCGGGGATGCTCGTCTGTTCCCTTTTTACATTAGCTACTGCTTTAACCAACCGGTTAAATTCCTCGGCACTTTGCTTTAATTCAGAAATTTCACTTTGTTCAAAATCAATATTAAAAAGGTCGGATCTTCTATCTGAAATCTCCGGCTTGGTTTTTAAAAGGAAAAATGAACCAATCATTAAAATCAAAAAGGTGGCTATAAGAGCGGCCATGGCATTACCCCAAAACTTAGTAAATTCCACAATGCGTTCTTGGAAAAACATTTTCTCAACCCGGGAAGTGCCCAAACTAACATACCTGTCTTCGCTCCTATCCCAACCACCCCGTATCGCCGCCCCCAAGGCTACATACCAGGAAGAATCTTGAAGTTTAATAGGCGTCCTAAAAGGCGCCGCCTGAATATTAAACTTTGCTTCTACAATCTGTTTAATTTCTTGTTCCAAACCGGGCGCCACTATAAAAATATATTTTAACGTCTCGTTAAATCTACTTGAGGTAAAATTGACCACTTTACCCACCTCCTCAATTACCACCTGATTAAAGTCGGCTCGGCTAATTTGTTTTCCGTTTCCTTGAATTGAACGCCAAGAACGAAAATAATCAAAGTATATTGAACCATTCTTTAAAAGAAAAATATCAAGTCCGTCACCGGAAATACTAAGTGTCAGAAATGGTTCACTCCTCGGTCCAATCGCATTATTTATAACCCAAGAAAGTGACAAAGAAGGAAATTCGAAAATCATTGGCATAAAACCTACCTGCCACAACAAATCTCTAAATTTATCAACTGCTTGAGCCTCAACAAAAGCCCCAAAAAGCTCAAATTTATCTCTCGTCTCATCAATCAACTGCCAACTCATATATGTATCCTCAGACAGAATCGGCGAAATCATCTTAAGGTTTAATTCAGCCGCCTCTTCTAATCGATTTTTTCCTACATTTGGGATATTATAATTTCGGGTATAGGTAATTGCCGATGGCAGAGAAATTACTACTTTTATTTTCTTTTCCGGCTTCTCTGGACATAATAACTCGTGAAGCTGTTTTAAGGCGTGAAGAAAATTTTCTTCACTTTGAATCTGACCCCCCGATACCACTCCCGGAGGGAGCTTAACTGAAATGGTATTCACAGCGCCATTATCCTTTAAAAAAACATAACGAAGAACCGAGTTGGTAATTTGAAGACCGCCCAATTTGGGTTTCAAGGAAAGTCTTTTGAAAAAAACAAGAGCTCTTTTTAAAAAATCATTTTTCATCCCGATAGTGTTAGGGTGTGCCCCGTTAGGGCATACCTGTAATAGGTAGTTAGATGTTTATTATACAACTTGTTGTCAATTGTGGTTTCCATTCTTTTATAAAGTCTTAGTTAACACTACAGCCCCAAGTGGGGTCGGAGCGTAGTGAGAACACAACTGCTTGTGTTCGAACAGCGGAGACGGGCTGAGTTATATGCGAAGCATAGCGAAGCCCAGGGCAAGAAAAATTGAAAACTTGTTTTTCTGTTTATTCCGAACGCAGGGAGACGCAAGCTTTGCTTATCGGGATTCATCCCTTATTCTATTATTCTAACTCAGTTTAATTTTTTTATCTAAACATCCTTTTCAGGTTCAAGGCTATTGAATCGCCTTTTCCTCTATTGATTTCAGACTTAATTGTCCTGTTGTTTGATCAACTACTAATTCCGCCACAATTTTTCTTTCTCGACTTCGAGATGTGGCTGTTGATTCAATAGTGTAAAGATAAAAATTTTTAGGGTCCACCGACCTTGAAACTTCAACTACCGCCGTGTCATTCCCTACTTCAATATTATAACTTATCCCCTCAACCCCAGCCCCAAACTCTTTATTACTTGAGATTTTCATAGTCGCATCATAAATTCCCGTATTGGCCGCCGAAAGAGCTCTGACCGAGAGTTGTTCTCCTAACGAAACTGCGCTCACAAAAAATGAGATGAACGAGCCGGCAATTACAATTTCAATAATGATTCCACCAATTAAAAGTACAAATGGTAAAGCAATCTGACCATTTTTTCTTTTTCGTATTTCCGTAATCATTTTGTGTTTTATAATACTCTAATCATACCAAAAATCACCCCGCGTTAGAACCTGCAAGTTTACAGTGTGGTGAGCCTCGCCCCTTAGGCGGGCGAACAGCGTAGATGGGAGGAAGCTTTCGAAGGGGTTTGGGGGACCCCCCTTAGCAAAAAAGATAGTCCTAACTTTAATCAGGACTATCTTTTCCAAACGCTATATAGCGAATTTTGTTTACAACCCCAAGTGGGGTCGGAGCGTAGTGAGAACACAACTGCTTGTGTTCGAACAGCGGAAACGGGCTGAGCCATATGCGAAGCATAGTGAAGCCCTGGGCAAGAAAGATAGAAAACTTGTTTTTCTATCTTTTCCGAACGTAGGGAGATGCAAGCTCCGCTTACTCCGATGGGATAAGCTGCTGGTCTGTTCCCGGTGCTGTTGGCTGTACCGTTCCTTGACTCGGTACTGCTTGCTGAGGCGCTAAATCAGGATTCTGTTCTAAGAGTTGGGCCATTTGGCCTTCCGAATCTAATTTCACCGTCCAGATTATATTGTCTCGGTTAATCCTCACAAAGTCTTCCGGTCCCCAGAAAATATTCTTAAATCTCTGGACTGAAAGTGGATTTTCCTCATTCTGCGGATTTACCTGCATAGAATATGCCTGCTTCAAGCCATAACTTGGAAAGTGTACTACTTTCCCAAAGTACAACTCACCGGTTGAAAAATATACAGCGGAATACTGCGGACCGGCTATCAATTTCCAGGCAACCCATCCGACAATCAAAATTACAAGAATAATGATAATTATAAGGAGAGCTAGATTTTTCTTTTTCATATTTTATTACTTTTTATTAATTTAATTCCCTTTTACGATAAGTGACCCTTTTATTTCCTTGCCGCCGGGGCACATATCCCGGCATAAATAGGTAAATGTACCAGGTGTCAACGCTTGAAACGCCAGTGTTTTTTCTACCCCCTGGTCAACGCTTTGGTAAAGCCCTAAATCAGGCAGAGCAATATCATACCCCACTATTGGAGCTTTTAACTTAACGTTTATTGTATCACCCTGGTTAACCACAATTTGCTCCGGTATAAAACCATTCTCTGAAGCCGACATGTCAAACACTCTAAGTTGAGCTTTTACTCCTGGAGCCGCTGGGGCGCTAACTTTCGGTTGGGTTAGTTCTACATCTTCCCCCGGCACGGTCGGGTCAAATGTTTCGGTTCCTCCGGCCTTGATATCGTTAACCTCACCAGTTACACCTTCGCCGTTTCCTACATTCCCTTTATTTCCGGAAACTACAATAACAACTACAATTATCACTGCTATGATAATTAAAATTGCTAAAATTCCTTTTTTATTCATATATTTTTATTTTTAACCTTTCTTTAATTATAACCAACAAAAATTATCTGGCAAATAAAGCTCTGTGGACAACTAAGTCACGATATCTTCCTTCTTCATTAATTTAATATCTCTCTCGCTTAATCTTTTCAAAATATCAAAATTAGGGTCTTCGGTGATTAGCTGGCTTAAATAATGGCCGGAAATAAAGTTGGGCATAAGGACATAATCAGCTTTATACTCATAAAAAATCTGAGCATCCTTTTCACTTTCGGCTCTCACAATTACTTTTGGAAAGCCAGCGTTTTTAATTGCCTTTCCACTCTTCTGCTCCCTCATCTCCCTAATTTTATTAATTAATAACAGATTATCGTCAAAATTAGGACTGGTCGATATAATTACTCGCGCCTCCGAAAAATTAACCTTTTCAAATATTTCAGAATCCGAAACGTCTCCAAACACGGCTATATACCCTTTCTGTTGAAGCTTGTTCACAACAACCGGGTCAAAATCAACAATAAAGATATCCTTTTTGGGTACGTTTAAAACCAACGCCTCTCCGGTTCGGTGACAACCGATAAGAATTATCGGCTTATTCAAATCCGTCTCCGATAAGTTGTCAATCTTCCGCCGTTTCTTTTCAAAAATACCTAAATATGGAGAGAAAAATCGGAAAATTTTCTCGGCGTCTCTGATCATATAGGTTGAGATAGTAATGGTAATAACTCCCACGGCGACGATGAGAGCTACAACATTTTCTCCAATATGACCAATTTTTAACCCTAAAGCCGCCAAAATGAGACTAAACTCCGAAATCTGGGCAAGTGTTACTCCGGAAAGAAAACTTGTCCGGCGTTCGTAACCCATAAGTCCCATCACAACTAAAACAATTATTGGATTTATTATCAGCACAAAACCGGAGAGAATAATAATCGGCCAAAAAAGACCGGAAAAATTCATAAGGACGACTGAGGACCCCAAAATCGCAAAGAAAATCACAATGAAAAAATCTCGTAATGGTCTTATTTTAGATGATATTTCAAAATGTTCTGAGGAATTAGCAAGAGCCAAACCGGCTAAGAACCCGCCGATTTCAATTGAAAAACCAATTTGTTCGGTAATAGCTACCATAACAAAAAGCCAAGCCAAAGAACTTAAAAATAAAAGTTCCTGAGACCTGGCAATCTTACTAAATATATATGGAAAAAGTTTTCGACCTAAGAAAAAGAATACCGCGAGAAGAAGAACACTTTCAATTATCGTCAAAATCAAACTTTGCCAGGAAATCCCGGCTCCCGATTCAATCCCGGAAAGGGCTATTAAAAGTAGAATCGCTACAAAGTCCTGAACTAAAAGAAAACCTATTGATAATTTACCGTAAAGGCTGTTCATCGCTTTCTTTTCGGATAAAAGCTGAACTACAATAATCGTGCTTGAAAAAGTAAGAGCGATGGCAATGTAAGACGCCTCAATCCAGCCAAATCCGAATAGTTCAGCAATACCAAAACCAGCCAGCGCTGTAAAAATAATTTGAGCCAAGCCCCCAATAAGTGACTCTCGGCCGACCAATCGAACTGTTTTATAATTAATTTCCAAACCGACCAAAAAAAGTAAAAACATAATACCCATATCCGAAAAGGCATGGAGCACATCTTGATTATCAAAATGAAAAAAACCGAAGTAAGCGATAACAGCTCCGGTAATCAGATATGCTAAAATAGTCGGCTGTTTTAATAATTTAGCGATGATACCGAGAATTGCCGCAAAAACAATGACGATAGCGAGTTCAATAAGTCCAGTAGCCATATTTTAATTAGTTTAGAAGTTATGAGAGAATTTTAAATTTTCAAATTGGTTATTATCTATAACCTACTCACGCAAGTGAGGAGAAAGATTGAAAACTTGTTTTCCATCTTTTCCGAACGTTGCGTAAGCAAGCTTTGCTTACGAGTTATTAGCTATTAATACGACCTCCCAACGTCCGGAGTTGTTCCAACGCTTGTTCGGCCTCTGCTTTATTCGGAGACTTACCGTGCCAATGAAAATCCCGCTCCATAAAATCAATCCCTTTGCCGGGAATGGTATGGGCGATAATTACTGAGGGTTTTTCATATACGGCCTGGGCCTCAGTTACCGCATCCGCGAATGCTTCAATATTATGCCCGTCAACCTGTAAAACATGCCAGTTAAAAGCTTCATATTTTTCAACAAGCGGCTCTAACGGCATTACATTTTCGGTAAAACCATCAATTTGAATATTGTTTCGGTCAACAACCACAATTAATCGATGCATATTATATTCTTGTTTGCCGGCGCACATCACCGCTTCCCACCAATTCCCTTCCTGATGTTCTCCGTCTGATGAAATAACATACGTCCAAAATTTTTTACCATCCAGATTTGAAGCTAAAATCATTCCAATCGCCTGGGAAAGACCGGGGCCCAGCGGCCCCGAGGTAATTTCCAAACCCGGTAAAGCGGTCCGGTGCGGGTGACCCTGAAGCCGAGAGTTAAGCTTTCTTAAAGTTTTTAATTCTTCCATCGGGAAATATCCGGCGTAAGCCATTGTTACATATAAAGCCGGGCATACGTGACCATTTGAAAGAATTAAGCGGTCTCGGTCCGGCCAGTCCGGTTTTTTAGGATTGTGATTCAAAATATGAAAATAAAAAGCCGTAAAAATATCAGCTAAACCAAGAGACCCCGCCGAATGGCCCGAACCGGCCTCAAGAAGAGTTTCAATAATTGTCTGACGAATCCGATTCGCTTTCTCTTCTAAATTTTTTAATTTATTCTCGTGAAGATTCATGTTTTAACATTTTATATCTTCTTTCCGGATTAGCGCTTTCAAAAATATATGACCCCGAAGCAACTATGCTTACTCCTTCCTCATTTAAACGCTTAGCTATTTTATCATCAACTCCTCCGTCAACTTCAATTATAATCCCCGGCGCTCTTTCCAATAAAGTATTTATTTTCAACATAACTTTATTTTGAAAACTTTGTCCTGAAGGTCCGGGGTCAACTGCTAAAATTTGAACTAAATTAATTTTTTCTAAATAAGGAAAAACTTCTTCAATTGGAGTTTCGGGCATTACCGCCAACATAAGTTCCGCTCTGTACTCTTCACATTTTGAAAGAACTTTTTCAAAATCAAACTTTGACTCAATATGGATAATTATTCTGTCTACTCCAATTTCAAGCCATTTCAAAACATCTTCCATCGGTTCTTCAATCATTAAATGAACTTCAAGATAAAAGCTAAGATTCTTAATGTTAATTTTATCTTGCAATTCTTCCGGATTATTCCAATTTGCCCGACTCCCAAATTTATCATCCGAAACATCAATTTGAACCCAGCCGGTTCCAAAACCCTCGGCAATTTCAAGCCGTCTCTTAACACATTTAAAATTCGGACAGTTAATTGTCGGGATTATCTCCATTCTGTTAGAAATAAAATTTATCTTTTAAAATTGCGAATTACCTTCTGTTTCTCGGAAAGTTGCTTTTTCTATTCGATATACTTTCTGAAGCCGACGCTTATGGCTATCTTTTTCTGAGAAAGGCGTTTCAAACCAAGTCATCACAATTTTTTTCGCTTCATCTTCGGAAAGATAGTTAGCGGCCAAAGAAAGAACGTTGGCATTATCGTCATTCCTTGAATCGTATGCCTGGTTTGAAGTGAAAACGAGCGCCGAACGCACATTCTTAAACTTATTAGCCACCACATCAACTCCCACTCCCGAACCGCAAACTAAAATACCCCGAGAACTCTCGTACCCTTGGCTCACCAGCCGAGCTACTTCTCCGGCATAATCAGGATAATCGTCATTAGCGTCATACTCCTTATTCCCCACATCAATCACTTCATATCCCATCCCTCGAACTAACTTCTCAATATATTCTTTTAATTTAAAACCGTTATGGTCCGCTCCTAAATAAATTACCATATCATCAGTATACAATATTTAGTATTAAGTATTAAGGCCAAAATTATTTTCCAGCCAATCAAGAATCGTCTGAATATCTGTCATCCGGTCACTTGACCCAAGAACACCGATGAAAAGATGGCGGTCCTTTCCGTCTTTTCTAAAATCCCAAACTGAGGCATAGGTTTTTCCGGCCGTGGATGATTCACCATTCTTCACCCCCACCAACCGTGGGTCGTCACTAAACTCATTAAATGTCTTAATTCCCGAAAAAACATTAGGACCAAAAACTGCGTAATCTTCACCTTTGGAAATATCAAAAATGAACTTCCTTTTTTCAAGTATATACTTAGCAAGTTTTGAAAGGTCCCGAAGGGTTGATATGTTACCGCTTTCCACTCCGCTCGGGTCAACAAACTCAGTGTTTGTCATATCAAGCGACTTCGCTTTTTCATTCATTTGATAAACAAAATATTTTTCATTAATGGCTGAAGCAATCGCTCGACCGGCTCCATTTGATGATTGCCGTAGTAAGGGATATAAAAGGTCAAAAATTTTGTAATATCCGCCCGACTCCAAAGGATAACTTTGGACAACGTCAGTAAGCATATTTGGAGTAATTATCACTCCCCGTTCAAGATAAATTAATTCACTCGCCACCGTAGCGGTCATTAATTTTACAAGTGAAGCAACCGGCCGCACCGCGTCAGTTTCCTTATTTAAAACCACTTCTCCGGTATCAAGATCACTTACCATAGCCGCCTCAGCCGAGATGACAGGAGGTCGAAGTACTGATTGCTCCGGGATAATTCTTGAAAAAAGAACCGGCTTCTCTTCAAAATCATAAACTAATATCGGCATACCTTTCTCCACAAATTTAAAAACTGATTCAGCGCTTTCGTCCGATAATCGAATACAACCGCCGGAATAGCTTTGACTTACCGGCTCTCCGTTTTCATAATACGGCCAGCCGTGAATAAAAAAATTACCGTAAAACTGGATGCTCCAAGGCATCCAAACTTTCCCTATTGACGAAAAATGGTTGGTTTCTTTAGTAAGGGCGGCATAAAAACCGGTTGGGGTTTCCCACCAACTGCCTTCCCGACCCTTGCTTAAAATCGGATAGTTTTCTTTTTCCTCTCCTTCCTCATACAAAACTATTTCCATCTCTTTAAGGTCTACCGTTGCGAAACTTTGCTGATTGCGAACGAGCTCTTCCCTCTTGTCCGAAAAACTTTGTCCGTCAATCCCATTCTTTCCGCCATCGTCATTAATAAAGGTATTTTGATTATAACTAGGGTAATAAATTTTGGTCTGCGGAGTATTTTCCCGGATTAACTCTTTATTCTTCACCCATAGTTTCAAACCAACCGCAACCGATGCACCAAGAAGAATAAAAAGTAAAATTATAACTCCAAAATATATATATCTCGGCTTCATTCCTAAATAATAAAATTAAATTCTAATATCTAATATCTAAATTCTAAACAATATCTAAATTCAAATGTTCAAAAATCAAAACAGAAAAGTTAGGAGTTAACTATAACCCATTATCTATTATCTATCACCTATTATCTATCTTTATTGTATCAGGAATGAGAGGAAATGTGGTATGGTTGAGCGCGCTTAAGTCAATTGATGGGTGTTGAACACCCATCAATTGTTATTTAAACAATTAGGGGGTGTTGAACACCCCCTAATTAAAAATAAAGATGTTAAACTTCCCTACATTGATTAATTTTTCGCATTGATTTTTTGACAAATTCAATTTTTCGCCTTGGAGACCACTCTGGATGCGGGTTCCCAGCTCTTGTTTTTAGGGGACTGTCCCCGAATTAATTTCCTATGAGTTATATAACGCTCATCACGTGCTTTATTAAAGTCATTACATATCCAAACTCATTGTCATACCAAGAGAGAACCTTCACTAAATTCCCATCTACTACACGTGTAAATGAAAGATCAACAATCGCTCCATATGGTTCACCAATAATATCCGAGGATACAATCGGGTCTTCGGTTACCGTAAATATGTTTTCCCATTTTGATTCTTTAGCCGCTTTTCTAAATACTTCGTTTATCT
>Ga0307928_10002539_pt1 | contig 14013 bp, 20 predicted proteins | sample AceLakmetagen232_FD_201815 | JGI IMG/M metagenome (GOLD analysis project Ga0307928, IMG submission 201815) | Saline water microbial communities from Ace Lake, Antarctica - #232 | ecosystem: Environmental > Aquatic > Non-marine Saline and Alkaline > Saline | place: Antarctica: Ace Lake... | reverse complement strand
CGTTACCGTCGGAGTAAACAAACCAACATCGCCCTGGATTGAACTCAGAGGGACATGATTCTTAAATTGATTTTGTCCAATTTCAGTACCCATATTAAATTCTCCTAAAAATGGGTTTACATTTTCTGTTTGTGATTACGCCAGCTTTTTCAGCAGAATCTCGATAACGCCCGGACCCTGCAAACGAGTGGCGCCATACATGGTTTCAGCGAACGCCTGAATGTCATAGTTCTCGTCAGGCAGCGGATCAACCTTTGTGGTGATTTCCTTTGCCGTCGAAAGCAGTACGGCGTCACGTTGCCATGCGTAACATTCGATAGCATCTGCATCGGTTGCATTGACCGTAAACCGTTCGGTCGGCATCCAGATGAAGTTGAAACCCATGAAGTCGGTGATTTCGCCAGCGTACAGAGCCTTGATCTTGTTGTAATCAGAGCTTCCGATCTTCGTATCCTGAAGCAATTGATACTTGCTGTACGGATTCGCTGTGATGTAGCGGCCTTCCTGGGGGACGCTCGCATCGTCAAAGAGTTCTCCGCAGTTGGCGATCTTTGCAATCGTCAGGGCTGTTGCCGTGGTGTCCGAGTGGTCGCTTCCTGCGGTCACAAGACTACCGTCGGCGTCAATCAGGCGGCATTCGCCAATGTCATAGTTATTGACGGTTCCAGTGCCTTCCTTTTTGGTGTAGGCGGTCCCGCCCATCGCTGCGAGAACTTCTTCATCACCGCCACGGTGAATAGCCGCAACGCCAACTTTGAGGTAATCGCTGTTCGGGTCTTTCATCATATTGATCTTATCCAGATCAGACGTTGTATCTGACCAAGTATAAGAATTCAGCGTACACCGCCTACGGCTATGAGGCGTCGAGATGTGCTGCGTTTTGGATTTGCGGGCACGGTTCTTGATTGCAGAGGTCCGGCCGATGAAATCCCAGTACTTTTCTTCGGCACTTTGAGTTTCGTTTCTGACCGCCATACGCAGCAAGGGTGACATTTGCTGGTAGGTGATCATAAACGAGTCGGTGTATTCCTTACGGAACGCTGTGGTTACTTCGTAACTCATAGGAAATCTCCTAAATGGTTTTTAACATCATGTTAAATAACGATTTTCGGTGATTTGCCCGGTTAAGGGTTCAACCTGCGTTTTACGTTGCGGTCAACGGCCTCTTTTAAGGCGGTCAACGCGGGTTCCTTGCAGATTTGCCCGTGATTTAATTTAACTATAAACTTATTATTTGCTGTTTTACAAGAGAATTTTTATTTTTCCGGATATTTCTGTTTGAATAAAGATCCCTTTTCTGCCAAGAGAGCTTCGTATCGGGTCCGGTTTGACAACTTCAATTCTTGTGTCAATTCTTTCGATATTGTTGCAATCCGCTGATCCAGATTTTGCGAAGTCGCACCATTTCCAAGCGAGGTATCAACGCCGTTTGATTCGGTGTGGCTTTTCAGATACATGGTTGCCATCGCATCAGCAAAGACAGGATCGCTACCGTATTTCGCAAGTACCGCGTCACGTTCTTCGCCTTCGGGGTAGCATTCAGTAATCGCCATATTTGCGTAATGAAGGCGCGAAACCTTCGCGTCGCCCCACTTTGCATCGAGTGCATCTTCGCATTCTTTGACGATAAGAGGCTGGACAAGCGGCATTATTTGTTCGTAAAACGACATCGGATCGGCCTTCATAGCTTCTTCGCTGGCCTTGAGTCGCATCGCGTCCATCGCCATAACCGCCGTGAACTGCTGTTTTGTCAACCCGACTTCGTGGAAAGCCGCTTTTGCCTGGGTCAACATTACTTCATCCGTCTCATAATATTCCTTTACATCGTCAGGAACGGTGAATTCATAGCCTTCCGGGGTGTCCGGACGGCCAATCGCTTTATAAAACATATCTTTTTCAGTCTGCGAAGCTTCAGGTCCGGGAACAAATACGCCTTTCCCCTGCTTGCTGATAGCGATATCCTGGTTTCCGATGTGTTTCATGACGCTTTGAATGTCGTTTCCGATAGCGTCATAGCACGGCCGGCCCTTGAAATCATCCGGAACAACATGATCCCGCCAACCTTCTTTGAAAGTTCCGTCAGCGTTGACATAGCTTTCGGGAACGATGGGCGCGGCTGGAACAACTGGCGCGGCTGCTGGCGTAATGGGTTCGGCCGGAGGTGTTATCGGCTCTGCGGGTGTGATAGGTTCTTCTGGCATAATTAGATTCCTTTCTGTTCAGGTTCTTCTGTTTGGCAATCGTCTGTTTTTTCTATTTTGGCTTCAATCTGGTTGATAATATAATCATAAACATTCTTATTTCCAAGATTAAAATCTGTCTGCCTCTGCGAATTCACGTCAAATAATGGGGCTTGCGGGTTCGCCAGGCATATCTTGGATAGGTGTTCGAGTACAACTTTCGCAGGCTCGCTTGAAAACGTCTGCTTGAATGCCATGCTTATTTCTTGTTCTTCATTGTTCATTTATAACGCTTCCTGCATCTGTTGTGCTGGCGAACCTTCTTCGGCGGCTCCTGACGCATTCTTGTACGATTCACTTGCTGCCTGCGCCGCCTGCATCATTTCCAACTGCTGCTGTTTCTTCGCACGTTCTTGACGAATCGCGGCCTTTTCCTCGTCGGTGTTAAGATCAGATTCGTTCACGCCGAACGTCGTCGCCATCCTACGGCCTGCGCGATCGGTGTTGATCGTGTCGGCCGTATAGTTCGGAACAACCGCATCCATCGACGTTGTGAATGAAGCGAACCGGGCTAGAGCATCGGCCTGTTGCTCCTGAATTGCCAGCGCAAGACGGCCAAGATATTCAACCTTAAATCCTGCGAGTTCTTCGGGCATCGGTCCGAGTGAATCGAATCGGTGGTTTTCAAAAAGCATCTGGACGCAGCGTTCAATCAGTGGCGTTAGGCATTCATTGTAGAATCGCGTCACCGGCAAAACAAGCTGGACAAACCCGGACGATATTCTTGCCTGAATTTCAAGCTCATTTCGTCTGTCACCCGTTAAATTGTCCAGCGGGGCAAATACCTTATTGAAGAAGATATCTCGAAGATCCTCTTTGGTCATTTCAAGCGTGTCTTTTGAGATCGGGAAGTTACCCTGCATTGTTCGGTCCAGCGCCTTGATAGAATCCATCTTCATCACTTTGTTATGGCCGCCCGGGTAGATTTTAGGATTTCCCTCAAAGTCCGATGTTGATTGATACGGAGGCGTATTCGACAATGCGGCACACAACTTTAATGCTTTTTTGTCGGTCTGTAGGTCTTTGTCTGCGGATAAACCAAATACGCCCTGACCGTATCCCCATTTCTCCTGACTGGATGTAAGCCAACGTGCGATATGGTGCGGAAAGCTCTTGTATCCGCTTTCTTCCACTACTATCTTTTCAGATTCATTAACGACAACTTCCTCGAACCGATAGTTCAAAACATTGGACAATTTAACATCCCTGTTTTTTCTCGGACGGGTGCGCCAGATAAACCAAAATTTGTCATTCGCAGTCTTTGGTTCAATTGCCGCCTTGACAACCTTTTCGCCGGCCTTATCGCCCCACAACTCATACGCTTGCTGTGCAGTATAGGCCCATCGAATCAAGCAGCGGTTTGGTTTTCCATACGCATCAACGCCAAACCTAAAATTCGCAACGTCCCAATCACGGAACATTAACTGCAAATTTTCTCTGTCCCAAAATGATTGAATGTCGCCTGTACCAAAGCCAGCCCACGACATAATCGTTTCGTTAATTTCCAAGATGAAATTGCAGGACGGTTTGAATAATTCGTTGTGCGTAATCTCAGTAGCGCCATTCAACCATGAAATAGCTTTGTTGCTGGCGCCCGTGCTTGACTCAGGGGAAAGTCTGTGAAAATACTGACCGGCTGGAAACATGACGGCGCTGAGGCCGGCACACATCTTATTGAATGCAATGCGTCCTGTCGGGTCAATAATCGGAAGTGATTTATCTTCGCCTGGCGTTCTCGATGAAGTGATATTGTTTTCACGCTGAAAGAAGTGATCGGCGACTTGCTGGTATAGATTCATTGTGTTAGAACTGTCAGTATTCTCACGGCCCCATTCTGCAACGATCTCTTGAGCGATTTGATCTTCCATGAGTTTACCCTAAAACATTTTTCTTGCCAGTAGAAGGCGTTAGCGAGCCGGTCAATACTTGTTTTTGGTAGCCCTGCTGCCTTCGGACCTTCTTTTTAGCGTCATCTTCAACCTCAGGCGCAACGTCGGGGACCGCTTCGGGCGCTGGTAACGGCGGCGGTTTTACGGATTTAGGCTTACTCATTAGCGTATCCCTTTAAATTGCAAAAAAGTCCATATCACAATCTTTCGCATCCACTGTATAACCACTTGCCAGCAATCTTGCAACCTTTTTCGCTGCGAGAAGAAAATAGTTAGTCGCATTTCTCAGGTGGTCATTGCCGCGGCCTGTCTTTCTGAACCGATAAACCACTTGATGCGTTTTCTTATTAACTTCTTTAGATTTCACGCAGTTACAGCACTGAACAGCGTATTCGTCAATGTCTCTGCACTGTCTCGGCAAGACAACACTATTCGTCGTGAATATTCTATGTGATTCGTCAAAGATACCAGTCCGGTAGCACTTGACAATCCCTGTCGTGTCGTTAAACGTGGCGTCCTGAAGGATTGAATCGGTGTATTCGCATAGCCATACCTGGCATCCAACCCGCGAACATTGTTTCGCAAATTCAACCGCAGAATCCTTATTCGGTCGAATATCAACCACGCAGGATTTGACATTGAACCGCCTTACAAGATCATAAACGCCCTTAAAATCGTCAACCCGGCAAGTCTTGAAAATCTCATACTTATCGTTTCCGGTACGGCCTCCGATGACAAGATGCTTGCAGTCGTCGTTATCAACCCCCATCGCGCACGGACCCTTGTGACCGTCCGGTATTCCGTTATTTCCGCAACAATTATAGACGTTTTGTTTTCTAAGTTTCGCATCCTGACTTGAGTACGCCAGCCCAAGATCGAGCCGGTAAACGTCAGCGATGTTATTTTCTGGCGGGTTTCTAAAATCTTTGAGGATTCTGGCGGGATCGTGGTATTCGCTGGTAAGGTGACTCCAATTCCAGCCGGCCCGGGTGGTGACTGATGGAACGGTGAGGATATATTTACCGCGCCGGATACCGATAGGATTGCCGCATTTCACGCATCGAACGTAGCCGATAGGCTGATTGTATTTTTCGCGTTCAGCACGGTCTGGATAGAATCCTATGCACTTTTCAGGGTTATTGATAAACTCAAGCTCTGCGCATGTCCAGCCGCCGCAATCACAATACCGATACCAATATCGCTTGTCGGACCCCTGCCAAAGAAGGTCAACGCCGCGGTCTTCATCAGATGGGTTGCCCAGGAAGGTCAGTTCATGAAACCCCTTGATGCCGTCGAACGATGCGTTTCCAAACCGGCCTCGAACCTTTGCGATGAAGGCTTCCTCCATTTGGTCCACTTCGTCCAGGCAAGCCCCGTCAATCTGAATACCCGTCGCTTTGGTGGATTGCCTGGCCCCGTCCCCGTCAGCGGTCGGCTTCATGGTGGCGCCGCGAAGGTAGAAATTTGAATTGCCAATCCGCTTCAAGCCGGCGGCGTCTTGTGATTTGCTCCCCTTTTTGATGAATTTCCCGATGGCTTCTCTGTTATTCACACCCAGCGGATTGAACCGGCTCTTTGAATAATCCTGCATGTCCGTATCTGTCGGGAAGTAGTAGGCGTACCCTTGAGGAGAGCGGCCGTATATGCATCCGTGGATTGATCGAAGGATTGCACATTCACTGAAACCCCCACCGGTCGCCTTGATCGCCACGCGCTCTTTAATCGTCGTGTCAAGCGGTTCTATGAGGTATTCACGTCCTTTGAAGTTGCATTTTGCACCACTGGCAAGCGCGATGGGGCCGTGTTTTTTAGACCAGTTTTCACTTGCCCAGTAACTCGGCAGCGCGGCGGCGCAATCTTCGGGGGTGACTTGAGGTTCCTGCTTTTCCTCTGACATTTACCAGTTTTCCCAAACGTCGTTTGTTGCCTCTGAAAGTTGACTGATGCCACCGAATGGAACGCCGCCTGGCTGCCACGATAACGCAGCTCCGCCATTCATGGAAAGGTTCGATGCTGACCATGCCCCTGAACCTCGAACTCTTCCAGTGACCGTCGTTCCAGACCCGTCATTGACCTCTGAGTACCACCCGTCAGCGATGGCGGCAAACTCGGTTTCGTCAACCAATGCCCCGTTCCCGTTATTATATATGGCCGCAACTTGCTCACTGGTCAGGACAGTCATATATACGCGAAGTTGACTAACGCGCCCGGAGATTGCCGTCGTCGTGTCAAAGTACTCTGATACATATACCACCGCCGAATCGATGTCAACTAACACCTCCGGCGTTGGGTCTTTTGTTCCCGTCGCCGCCGTATCCTCTGCGCCGTCAACATAGAGTTTGAAACCAGTTGCTGAGTCCCTATCACACGTCATAACTACGTGATGCCACTTTTCGTCAGACACTCGCTTTGACCCGGTGATTGTAGATGTGTTTACATAATAATCGAAAACGCCGGTGTCCCCGCGTATCCGAAACTGACATGTCGCGCCAACTGCATTAAAAAAGATGACTAGTAAGTCAGCATTCGCAGAGCCGCCAAAAACAGTTTTGCTACATTTAGCCCATGCCGAAATGGAATAATCGCTCAGCCCAGGTGACATATCACTTGGGGATGCGGCCAGTGCATACCCTGCTGAATTTGCGCTGCGTAAGTGATAGCTACCCATAGTATAATCCTATCAGTTTTCCAATTCATCGTATGGCTTCTTTGCCTGCTTTGAACACCAATCTTTTTCCAGATCGACGACCGGGTAGGTTGTAACATAACCAATAACCCTAGGAGTCCCGCCGGCAATTGTAGATCCAAGTAGTGGCGTTGACGTCGGCGGGTTTAGATGGCAATGCCATGTTTTTTCGTTATGCTGGACACACAACATGCAGTCTTTGCAACTCATTTTTTCTTCCTTGCCAATAATGCTCTTGTTCGCTTAGCGATAGCTTTTTGCTTTGCGGCTATCTTTTTCCGCTCTGCTTCGGTTTGTTTTTTGGGTGTGATGCCTTTTGTCATCATGCCGCTAATATCGGTATCACCGGCATTCTTTTGTGCGAGTTTTGTTCGACGCGTTCGATTGTCCTTCTTGGGATCGAGTGCTTCGATCTCCTTGACGGCCCTTGTCAGTATCTTATCCTTCTTCCTGAGCTGCTTTGGAAGGTGTCTTCGTCTTAAAAATTCTGCGATTGCGCCTCTTTTCTTTGCCATGATGGACTTCCCTTTCGAATATGGCAATCAGGATATACCGTCATTGCAGGGAAAGTCAAGCGCAAAAAATAAGCCGGACGATTTTAAGTCGCCCGACCTACGGAGGGAGAAAACAATTATTTTGTGGGTTTATCGTCCAATTTTAATGTCATCCGAGTTGCATCCTGGGCATCGCTGCATCCGCTGCCGCCTGCCACGGCCTAACGTACCAATACCGATTACAGCCCGGGCAGTAGCATGGGTAAAACGTCATTTTTTTGAGGATATTGTATTTCATAATAAAAGTCGCCGCCAGGCCAATCAGTTAAGAAAGTTCCTCCTGGCGGCATTTGGAGGAGGGGGATGAAAAATGTTATTGCCTGACTAAATCTTTCAGGTTTACGATTCCGTCTCCGTTTATGTCAAGTGTTGCATCCGGCGTCAGCCAGCTTTCTGAGAATTTCATTATAGCCCCGATGGTTGTCGGGTCAAACCTAATCCGCATAAGATCGCCATCGCTTCCAAGTGGGATAATCTTGATGGACATAATCCGTTCCGGAATAAGGATATCTTCAAAGTTCTCGGCCGACGTATCGATCCTGCTAACGATGTTATAGAAATCAGGATTGCCCGGGTCAAACAGGACGTTCGGATCTGGCACAATGTTCGGATCAGCGTACAGGTTCGGGTCAACAACGCTTAGCCAATCGTCCATGACAGAGATGTCATACTGTTCAGGATCCCAGATATTCGGGTCTTCAAGGCCCGTCCAGCGATCATACACTTGAATCGACGACAACGCCGAGACATCTATATCAGAGTCAACAGGAAGGAATCTCTCTGTCCTCGCAACGTGTGTTTGCTTGTCTTCACTCGACGCAATGACCGTTACTTCGACGCAGATCCCATCGGGACAGGCGTTGGTTGTGACGCTGGCAGAATAGGTGTCGCTAACAATGTTAGCCGGCGATGCTGTCTTGACGATGTAGGAATACATAAACGGGCCTGCATATCGTAGATAGTCATTCGTGTCGGAAAGATTGATCGGCATGATTGAGGTTGCTTTTTTACAGTAACCCGCTCCCATTTTTCCCTTTTGTGCAACCAGACTGCAAGTGTAAGATAGGCCGGATGACGGGACGCCGACGGTTGTTCCTGTTACTGCGGAATACTCTGAAACTGTCAGACCGAGCGTGTTTGTCGGAACGGAAGCCGACGCAACATAGTCATAGTCGCCATCAGAGGTAATAGATGCCTGTTCAGCCCCTGAAGAGGCAAGCGTGAAATATCCAAATTTTCCACTGACTCCGGGGGCGGTCGGATTTGATGCCGTCATGCCTGAACGCACCCAAAAGCCAGTAACGCCAGTCCAGTCATCCCTAACGCCAAGAGTTATACAAGCCCCTCCGTCACCCGTTATTCCTGTAGAACTTATGTGCTGCTCGTCTGGACAGTTGTTTACCTGAAGTCCACCAAGTCCGTTGTTTGAAAAGTAAAAAGCAGGGTGTTCGTTCAGATTGAATCGAACACCTTCTTGCTCAATCGCGTTGCCGAACATATCAATGTACCAGAACCTTCCCGTTCTTACATTGTCGGTCCAGCTTTTGATCTCCATCGCCTTCTTCGTCGGTCCAACGTCGCCGTGTTCAGGTTCGCAACCCGCAACAAGAAACAGGACGATTAAAACACATACAACAATTGACCAAAATGTAACGCTCTTAAACATTTGACACCTCCACTTTCTTTGAAAAAAATTAAGCATCCGTGCGTTTAGGAAATATTCAATCCATGTTCATCGTGTTCAATAGTCATAAAACTTTCGTCAGGCCAAGAAATATCAATGTAATGTATTTTATCAGTGTCTTTTGCACCGTTCTTTTCGGCCCACTCTTTGAATTCTTTCCAGGTCATTCCGTCGTCTTCCAATCTCCGCAGAAATGGTTACGTTCTACAGACGGCCAACCAGAATCATCGCTATCGTTTTTGCAGAAAAATTCAGGTGCATGGCGATGGCAGTAAAAAAAATTCTTTGTTCTACCCTCTATATTTGGGTCATATACTTCCATCCACTTACACGTTTTACAGGTGTTTTCCATCGTCATACTCCAATAAAGTTTTTCGGCGGCTTCGGCATTCGCTCATTGATCGGCCTCCACAGGTGAAGACAATTCGGGTGGTTGTTGACGTAATCTGACTTCGCCGGGTGATACTGGACACACGCTTCGCTGTCAGGCCAAAAGATGTCCTTGAAGTGGCACATTTCTTCCCAGGTGGGGCATCGGTTTTCAAGCGAAACAGAAACGTGTCCCCACCCTCCACCGTTCGAGAAGGTGAATTGAAACACTTTGCTGCGAAAAACAAGTGAGCCGCTTCCGCCGTCTTCACCGAAAGCCGCACCGCCGCCACGCGCCTTCAGGTTCTTTTTGATTTGATCGAAACTATACATTTTATCTTTTCTTCACAAACCGGCACGCGCCGAGAATGAATTGTGAAAAACTTAGCCCCAGGGACTTTGCGTGTCCCTGAAGCTGTTTCTTTTCTTCGTCATTTATACGAATACTGGCCGTTGCGTCCGTCTTTTTCAATTGGCGGGCAAGGTCGATAAACTCTTTATTTTCTTTTTTATTCATTGGTTCCATCCGTTGAAATTTAGTCGTCAAACTTAAATGGGGGCTGGTCGGTGGGGTCTTCGCTTGACGACGTTGTCGCCTCAGTGTCAACAGCAGCTTCGTCTGCAACTTCATCATCGGCAGGCGCAGAGACTGTTTCGTTCATCGTTTCCGGAATAATGAACTGATCACGGAACGCATTGACGACGCCGAGAAACAGCTTGTCCTTGATCTTGAGATCGTCAGGCAGATCGTCATACGGCACGATGCAGGGGTGATGTTTTGCTTCCTCGCATTTGACTTCGGCCTTTTTCCAGCCGGCGTCGATCTTATCTTGCATCCAGGCATTGTGCTGTTCTTCAGATCCGGCCGCGGGATTGTCAAGCGAAAACTTAACGCCGTCGATCACTGTTCGTTTATCGTCCGGTTGCGCACTCCGCCACGGCCGCCGCGAACGATCACCAAGCATCATGCAATAGGTCCGGTTTAGTTCGTGTGCCAGTTCTGCTACTTGTTCAATGGTCATGTTCATGGTTCGAGTTCCTTTAATTAAATTTCCTTTACACATTGACTGCAAAGCGTTTCTGTGTCGTCGGTCCACCAATCATCGTTCAATTCTTCCTGCCGGCGACCGCATACTTTACAGACACTCGCTGACAACATAAAGTGTTCAGACTTCCAATTACACAGACCCCAAAACGCGCCGATGGTTAGGGGATGCGTTCTCCTAATCTCGGCGCAAAATTCATTTGTTTCCGCCTCAGTTCCTTGCCCGTCATCCATTGAATGCCCATCGCGTCACGGACCGCAATAGAGATCAAGAGCCTTCATTTCGCACCGCTTTCAAGCAACTCAGGGTTTTCGTAGATATTGCCGATAATACTAACGAACCTCATTTCGTAAACGGAATTTCCATGAAAGTGTAACTCGGGTGTCCATCCAGTGTAATCCCAACGAGCATATCTATAGTTCCAAAAAACCTCTGTTGGTCCGAAGTCGTCAATTTTCCAAATGTCAAGACCCTTTTCTGTGTCAGAATTCGATGTACCGAGAAGGTCCCCATCATAAATCTCAGTACCCGTTTTATCTTGCCGTCCGATGCACTGAATTGGAATAAAGTCGTTCTCTGGGAATATCGTGCTTTGTGCAGTACGATCTCCGTGTACGTTTATGAATTGCCCCGTTGTCAAAAGCGTTAATTGATCGCGGGCCATTTCTTCGGCCGAGAACATTCTCTGTTTTTTAACATGCCAACCTTTGAATTTAATCGGTTTCATTTATTACCCTTCTCGATGAAATAACGGAAATGTAAATATCCCTGGGATTTACCGTGTAAGTGTGCTGGTTGAATTTAAACTCAACATCCACTTGTTCGGTTACTGCCAAACAGATTGCTTCACGAATACAGTCATTGATATCAGACCCCGCCATACATTGAACGATAATCTTTTTTTTGCTAATTGACATCATTTCCCCTTCTTATGATAAATGTAGATCCCGTCTTTCAGCATCCGATGAAACATGTGGGCTGGGAGATGAATCACACGCGACGCCGGCTGAATGCAGTAATTTGCGTGTCCCGCATATCGAACACGGACCGACTTATGATCCCGCGCCAACTTCATCAACTGCTCGAAATCACGGACGCGATCCTTGTCTCGCTTGAGCGTTGCCAGAATACGACTGAGTAAACTTGGCTTTTTGTAGTAGATTTCTTTCATAGCATCCTCACTGTAGCAACATCGTTATTACACTGTCAATCGAAAAATAAAGAGGGTGGGCGACTACGAGCCGCACCACCTAACCCGGCCACGACGCAAATCAGGCCGGTAAAAGAGAAACCTTATTTGTTGCTCATTTTTTACGTCCCGCATTCCAGCCGGAAATGAAGGCCACCCCTAAGCGGTTCTTGAGATATTTGCCGTCAGCCGCACATTTTAGCAACTCAGGATGGTTAGCGAAGAAAACATCTCGCGCCTTTGCAATTTCGTCGCCATCGTTTTTGACTTCCCCGATTTCAACCCGCGGCCGAAAGGTTTCAATCTCCATCAAGCGACTAATGCACGCAAGGTTATGGCAAATCCCTGTCTGGATAGGAAGGTGTAAAAATTCAACCCTAACGTCCCCGTCGAGGCCTCTCTCGATCAATATGACCTGATTTTGCCCGTGACACGATATGTATTGAATCGCCATGTAATCTCACACCCTTAAAAAAATGAATACGCGGCGGGCAGGATTCGATACCTGCACGGAACGGACAGTTCAACTCTGCTTATTGAGAGCGTCGCTCGTTTCAAAACACAAACTTTCCCCGAATGTGCATGCCCGATTTCCAACCGAGCTTGATAGCGTCTATCTTCCGCCACCGCCGCGTAAAAAAACACTGTACAACAATCGTTACAACAATGCAAGGGGGAAATAATGAAAAGTTAATAAATATAACGCAAACCCTCAGAAAGCCTCAGAATCGTTTCTAAGCGTCTTTAGGGGTGGGGACTAACGATGGCATGGAAATAGGGGGATCGGCGACACAGCGAAGACTCAGGTGGGTAGAATCGGAAACGACAGGGAGGGACCAACACGCCAAAACAAAGAAAATGGGAAATAATAATATCCGGGGATTGTAGAGGTAAGAAGGTGAGTAACCGCAATGACAAATAAGAAGGGTACCCCACCACGTTATAGGTGTTTTCGCAAATGTGAAAATGATGGAGGGACAGAGGATGGACATTAGCGACCCCGGCCCATTGGGGGGTTGACGGGTCCGACAACAGAGGAAAAAAGACTTCCTGTGTGGTGTTATTATCCGGACCAAGCGAATTCAACATAATATTCATTATAAGACGTAGATGCTGTAACCCATTCGCTAGTCATCACTTAGGAAGTCATCAGGACTAATTTCATCGGGAATGATGGCCTCCTCTGCTGCTGGTGGTGGCTCCTCAAACTGTGCTGAAACCGCATTGAAACCGTCCACAAGCCTGTGAGTTCCCGCATGGTCTGGGTTGAATTCGGGTAGCATATCGCCGCTTACGATGGCGTTAGCGATCTTTCTGGACGCTTCACGGTGGCCCTCCTCCAGCTTGCGTGAGTCCTGAATGTCGACGACAAGCGTCTGATCGAGACATCCGGTGTGTTGCATCATGAGGCGAACACAAGCGACCATGTTGGTGATATCCTTGGCAGTCTCGGCTTTATCGTAGGTATTTTGCAGACGTGCAAGCGCGTAGTCCCTACTGATATCCTCTCTTTTGGCCTCTAAAGTGCCTGTTGGCGGGTCATATTCAGCTATCATTTTCTTCACTTTGCCACTGTTGAGCAGTCTTGAGGCGCATTGAGCGTTTGATACTGCCACAGGAAAGCCTGCTTCTTGATATGACTTTACTGGATTCCCCCTTGTCTTTGAGTTTTTCGAGCAGAATTGCCAGACAAACCTGATGTGTCTCTGATGTGCGACTGCTTTTGATTCACCTTTTTTGAATGCCATTTTGGTCCCTGTTTCGTTGTTGTTTTTCGTCTTCGATTATGTTCCCGTTTGTTTTCACTCTCTAAGACGTTTTTTGACCCCCATTTTCAGGGTCACAAAAAAAACGTCGCCTTCTCTCTAATTACTCTATAATCCTCTCTATAATAGGTCGTCAAGATTGACGGATCATCACCCGTCAGGATTGACGGATCATCTTACCAAGATTGACGGATCATGCCCGTCAATATTGACGGATCATCTTACTGTTTCTTGACCCGTCAGTATTGACGGATGATTGTCGCGGTATTTTTGTTTGATTTTGCCGCCTTTTTTTGCCTTGTCCCAGCCCTTCATAAGCACACAGTACATGACCCTGAAGGTTCTTATTTTATCGGCATTTGAGCAGTCTGTATACCCGACTTTTATTTTCCCTTTTTCCCGTAGTTTTTGGACAACCCTCTCGACTTTTCGTTCTGACCAGTAGAGATTATCGGCGATATTTACGTTTGAATTGTAGCATATTTTTGGAAAGAAGCGACAGACTTCCGATAATAACAGCTTTTCAGAGTCTGTCAGTGAAGTGTCTTCAAGGATTTCTTCCCTTACTCGTAGAAATAACGACCGGCATT
>Ga0307928_10002538_pt1 | contig 14015 bp, 14 predicted proteins | sample AceLakmetagen232_FD_201815 | JGI IMG/M metagenome (GOLD analysis project Ga0307928, IMG submission 201815) | Saline water microbial communities from Ace Lake, Antarctica - #232 | ecosystem: Environmental > Aquatic > Non-marine Saline and Alkaline > Saline | place: Antarctica: Ace Lake... | reverse complement strand
AAAAAGAAGACGAAATAAAGCACGTGTGCTGGTATTAAGTCCAACATATAGAATGAGTCAAGATATTATACTACCGCTCTTCAGAGAGTTGTTTGAGGCTTACGGAGTAGTTTATTCAGAGCATGTAAGTAAGAGTGAAATAGAAGTGACAATGCCAAATTTTGCAGGAACAATTTTGTTTAGAACTGCACAAAATTATAGATTGATTAAAGGATTGAATGTTACAGATTTTATAATAGATGAGTTTGATTCAATACTATATAAGAATCAAATTCTTGTTTGGCGTGAAAGTATAGCTCGTATAAGAGTTGTTCCAGATGGAACTGGAGCAATAACTACAACACCTGAAGGCTTTAAGTATTCTTGGGAATTGTTTGTAGAAGGTATTAATAATAAGCCACCAATAGGTAGATTGATTAATGCCAAGAGCTATGATAACCCATTTACAGGACAGCAATATATAGATGATTTATACGCACAGTATGACAAGCAAGTTGCAGAGCAGTACATAGAAGGTGGGTTTGTTGATATTAATTCAATGCCTGCGTATTATGGTTGAGACAAGGTACATCTTATTAAAGAGTATCCAACTATAGGACAACATTACTTAATTGGAATGGACTTTAATGTAGATCCAATGGTAGCAGTAGTTGGTGAGATTGGCAGTGGTGGCATGTTGTATATTTTTGAGGAAATAATATTGAGAAATAGTAATACAGAAGAGATGGCGAGAGTAATCGCAAACAAGTATGGGAATAGAGATATAACAATATTTCCAGACCTTACATCATTAAAGAAACGTGCGACAAACGCACCATTAGGGGTAAGTGATATTAAAATATTGAGAGAACCTCCTTTTAATTTTAGAATAGATGGTAATAGAATTTCTACACAAAGAGATAGATTAAATACGGTTAATGCCGCATTCTCACATGGCAAAATTAAGATTGCTAAGTCATGTAAATATTTAATTAAAGATATAAATTTATCTGCGAGAGCAGATGATGGAAGAATAGACAAGAAAAGAGAATTACCAGGTAAGCCATGGGTACATATCACAGATGCCGCTGGGTATCTTATACAGAGACTTTTTCCAATAACAGTTCGCTCATCAGGAAGAACTGTAGGCGCTTAATTTAGGAGATATAAACAATGTTTAACATAAATTATTCTGATAATATGATATTAGAACAAAAGAGAACATCTATTTGGCAAGATGATTTGAAACGTAGAAGGGATGTGCTAAAAAGTTTAGATTATTATTCTAACAACCAAGAGTATTATTTAGATAACTTACTATCAACAATATACCCAGTAACACATACTAAAGTTGCGAGATACGCAGAAACATATCCATTAACACAAAGAGTTATTGACGACACTTCCATTCTCTTTCAAGACCCAGTGTTAGTTCAAATAGACAAAGATAACCTATTTGATGAATTTACTGATATGTTAGAAAGCTCAATGTTTAATGCAATATTAGATAAAGTTAATAAGTTTGTAAATTTAACATACAAATTAGGTGTGATGCCAGTATACAGAGATGGAGTTGTAGAATTAGATATTATAACAGGTGATAAATGTTTTGTTTATCAGGATATAAATAATCCAACAAAGATAACTGATTTATTTATACATATCTCAGGGTTGGAACAAACACCATCTTCAAGAGCTGACCATCGTATTGACCAGTACATTCGTTGAAATAATGAAACGCAAAGTACAGTTAATGTAGATATAGCAAATGGCAAAATACTTAGTGAAACAAATATTGAATTGAATCCATATGGTAAAATACCAATTATATGATTTACTAACGACTTACAAATAAATAACTTCTGGCCAGAGAAGAACAATCCAATTATTGAAAGCAATGGATGGATAAATGTTGATACTACTAACCTTAATCTAATGTATAGTTTTCAAGCATACAGCACATTAGTAATAATTGGAATGGATGATAAAGCAATTAAAGATATAGAATGAGGGCCGCAAGCGTTATTGGCAATGAAGTCAGACCCAGCAACAGAGACACAACCATCTGCTAATTATATTAATCCATCACCAAAGTTATCTGAATATGAAATGGCTATAGCAAATAAGAAAGTAGATGCGGCACAAGCCGCTGGTTTATCAGCACAAGCATATAAGAAAGATAACACATCGTTCAGTAGTGGATATATGTTAAAATTATCTAATGAGACATTGCTTAAAAGAGTTAAATCTGACAGACAATATTATGTTGCACCAATTAAGAGTTTATTAAGTCTTATGATGATTACATGGAGTATGAACAATACAGCGAAATCATTCCCAGAAGATACAGAAATTAGATTAAATTATTCAGAGATTACTTATGATTCATCTCCAATAGAAAAAGCTCAAATGAATGTTATATTATTGAGCCAAGGATTGACAAGTGCAGTTGAAATAATTATGCAAGAAGACCCTGACATAACTGAAGATGAGGCAATTTTACAATTGAAGAAATATCAAGAACATAAAACATTAATTAATGATTCAACAACTAACAGATTAACAAACATATTAACTCCAGTAGAGGAAGTATAAGTGGATATAGTAGATACGAAAATTGCTGAATCTCAGAAAGAATTTAAGTCAGCGATTGATAGATTAATTAAAGTGATGATGTTAAATCTTAAGTTTGAAACAGATAATAATGGTGGTATCATACCAAACATAGATAACTTAAATAAGATAGTTAATATAGATTCAATATATGAGTCAGCGTTAGTAGAGAGTGGATATACTGATGCAGTAGATAGTTTTTTAGACAAAGAAAGCGATATTTTAGAAGAAATGAGTAATGGAAATTAAGCTTGGTGCTGAATCACTTGAGATACTAATAGCATTTCAGAAGTTTGAGAAATCTGAATTGTTTACTATTGCCTATGATGCTGTTGAAGCATTAAAGAAAACATTGGTAACATCTTGGTCAGTTGCAGAGAATAACTTGCACGCATTAACTAAAGCAGAACAGTTGCTTAATCATAGACTTGGCACATATACAGATACATTCACAAAAACTTATGCCACACAGTGAGAGCAAATGCTTAAAGATGAGACAGCGAGAAGCACATCTGGCGAGAGTTATTGAAAGTATGTTGGCCCAGATGACGAGAAGACAAGACCACAATGTCAAGACGGTTTGACAATCTTGTATTTCACAGATGATGAGAAGAATGATTTCAATGGAGAAACGATTCGTTGGAACTGCCGTCATACTTTTGATTTGATCACAGAGAAGGAATATGACGAGGGAATAAGTTAATAGAAGTGTAAATAAATAGTCGTAATTGTCGTCATTAATTATATATATAACTAAGGAGTTAGTTATGAAATGAATAGTTTATGAGACGAAAAACGAAGTGAATGGAATGATTTATGTTGGGTGCCACAAGATGAAAAAGAAATGGAAGTTTGACAAGTATTCTGGCAGTGGTGTGGCGTTAAAAATTGATAAAGAAAAGTATGGCATTGATAAATTTACGATGCGAATACTTTTTGAGTTTGACAATGCGGATGATGCAATAGCAAAAGAGGCTGAAATCGTTGATGTTGAGTTTGTCAAAAGAAATGACACATATAACAAGAGACCTGGTGGTGTTGGTTATTTTCTTCATACAGAAGAAACAAAGCTAAAGTGTGGTAGAGGGTATACAAGCTTGAAAGGCGAAAGAAATGGAATGTATGGCAATGGTCATTTAGTTTCTGGAGAGAGAAATGGTAATTATGGTGTCAAACATACAGACGAATGGCGTGAGAACCATAGTATAATGATGAAAAATAAACCGCCATTCAGCGAAGAGCATATCAAGAATCTTAAAATATCAAGAGCAAAGTATAAGGGTGATTATGTTAAGAACAGAAAGTGGATGAACAATGGTGGAATTACTAAGATGATAAAGCCAGATGAAATAGAAGATTATATTAGCAATGGTTGGATATTGGGACGTAAAATAGAAATATAGAAGTGATATATAGTGGATAAAATAAAGAAATAATTATCCTTAACTGGGTCAGTGAAGACCTTTAATAAATCAAAGGAGTAAAATTATGGCAAAAGAAGTAGAAAAAGAAGTTGTTGAAGCAACAGACGGCGGGGCCGGGGTGCCTATTAAATCACCTGAAGAAACTGTAAGTCTTAAGAAATTCAAGACAATTTGAAATGAGAGACAAGGTTTCAAAGACGATGTTGCTATTAAAGAAGCAGAACTTTCAAACATTAGTGAAAAGCTTAAAGAAAGCACACTAAAAGTGAAAGAGTATCAGGGCTATAAAATTAAGCTTGACGAATGAAATGCAGACAGACTTAAAGAACGTTCCGACAAATGGGTTGAAGATAGTAAAATATTAGATTCAAAAGAAGGAGATAAGAACTTTGAGAGAGTTAGTAAAATTCGTAGTAAGTTTGCTTTTAGCACTGAAGAAACGCCATTGACTAATGAGCAGTTGGAAAAGAACTTTGAACTTATAGGTATCTATAACGATGCAAATTATTTTGAAGTAGAGAATACAACTACTGAAAATCTTAACAATGCGAAGCCTACACCGAAACCTACCGTTGGAAAGGGTAAGTATTTTGGATATGAAACTCCAGAAAAGTTGGCATCGGCTGATTACAAATTAGCTGAGAAGTATAAGAAAGAAAATGGCGGACACTGGTAGAAATAAACAGTCCATAGGACTATAAAAATATAGGAGAATTAAAATGGGTATTACAGATACAGACGTAGCAACGGGTGGATTAGGATATGCAATAGCAGATGCAATCATCCAGTTTAACAAGGCAAACGTATTTTTCAACCTTGTTTCAACAAAATTAGTTTCAAGTGGAGCGATATACGGGAGATTCCCAGTATATACTAAAGTAGCGGCAAGTAGCGTAACAGCAAATGCGGCAGGAGCAGAAGGTGCAGATACATCAGCAACAGATATTACAACTACACCAGTAGATATTGAGGTTTTAAGATACTCAATCAGAGCAGACGTTACAGACCTTGCGTCAGATGGTAATGCTGATAACTTATTCGGTAACAGTGGATTAGTTCTTGGTAATGCAGTAGCGGCTAAATTTGACAGAACTGTTTATGCAGATATGTCAGCTTCAATCGCTTCAACTGTAGGAACAGGAAGTGTTGGACTTACGTTAGACGTAATTTATGACGGAATTCAAACTCTTAAGAATGAAGGTGTAGCTGGCCCTTATAGTGCTGTATTGAACCCACGTCAAATCTGGGGAACAAATGGTATTAGTTCTGAACTTATTAGTTCAGGAAACGCAGTTAATCCTGTAGGTAGTGAAATGATTACTAATGGTTATGTAAGTAATCTTGCTGGCGTTAATATATATTACACAGATCAAATTGGAGCGGCTGATTATGGCGTTCTATTCGGTAAAGACGCACAGGGTGTTGCTTACAAAGATATGGCTGGAAACGGTACATTTATTTCAGGCGAGCAAAGCAGAAATGCAGAAGGTGCATTGACAAAAATAGTGGCTAACGGTTATTTCTCAACTGACCAATTGAATGCAAGTTCAAGCGTGATGTTAATAACTAAATTAGCATAGCCTTTGGCTAACTAAAAATAAAGGGAGTGGGTTAAACCCTGCTCCCAATTTTGGAGATTAAATAATGAGTACAACAAATGTATGGCTTAATTCTACATTATCAACCTTAGCATCTATTGAAAGATGAGAGAGTGATATTAATGTATTGTCTGATGCAGATTCAAATTGGAATGGTAAGATAGATGCCGCTAAAGAGTTATTAGGCGACCAATTAGAGTTCTATCTTAAAAGACAAAGAATAGAAGTTGATGTTGAAGAAGGCGAGATACTCTTAGATGTGATTGCTAACCCAACTACATTCAGCGTATCATCAGATTATTTAACTTTGGCAATAATTTATGAAGACTTATCAAGAGGTGATTATGAAACTCTATATGGTCAGAAATCTAAGATATATTGGGGAAAGTATAATTTGAAATTTCAGCAAGATTTGGAAACAATCAATTATGATACTAACTTAGATAACACAGTTGATATATATACACCATACGTAAGACCAGTTCATTTAATAAGATAAGCATGATACAGACTAAAGTTACTCAACAGCCTAACTTAAAAAGAAACTTTACATTCAGTGCAAAGTTTATGAAAGAATTAGGAAACAAAGTTAGAGAAAGAACACGTAGGCGTACAAAGTCTGGGTTGGATATAAATAACAAAAAGTTTAAGAAATATACCACAGAGTATATGGAGAAGAAGAAAACAAATGTTAATTTAACTCTAACAGGGAAGATGCTTAAAGATATTTCAGTGAAAGCAAAAAAGAATGCTGTTGAAATCAAGGCAAAAGATAAAAAAGCAAAGTATCATCAATATATGGGTGCTGGTAAGAGTAAAGTTATCAGAACATGGTTTGGTATTGGCAAAGATTTTGAAAGAATACTTAAAGTATTGATAGGCAGAGAATTTAGACGCATAAACAAGAAAAAGGTAAAGTAATATGGCTAAACAAAACTTAATTAGGGCAGAATTGGATACAGTTATAGTCGCACTAAGTAGCATACATAAAGTAGGAACTTATCCTGATGATGTAACTAAGGTTGGTAAGAACTTTCCATCAGTAATGATTGGAGATGGCGACGAACTATGGGAATCTTCATCTGGTGACAGAGAAATAGTAACTTACGATGTTCCTGTATATGTATATCATAACATTAAGAATAGTCGTACAACAGTAATGAATGAAACAACTATAGAAGTAATAAAAGCTATATTAGCCGACCTTACATTGGGTGGTAATGCTGTAGATACAGTAATTGAAAGTGTTGAAAAGGGAAATTATTCAGAGGAAGAGGACTATTACAATCCAGGTTTCTATCCCAATTTAACAGTAAGAAGAATAAATATACAAATAACTTATTTCGATTGTAGATCGGCTTAGGTAAAAAGGAGATAAAAAATGAGTACAAGAATTGGTAAGAATTACAGGGTACTGATCGCTCCAGAAACAACTTATGGTGAGGCAGCATCTGGTTCATTCACTGAGTTGCCTGATACGATCGGATTCGCAAAAGTAGTTAACACAATAGCAAGGTCTGCTAAAACAGGCACGCTAAAAAAACAAAAATATGAAACAAATGAAGGAACAACAGGAGCCACTGCAACATTGGCTGGCGATTTTAGTCCTTCACATTCAATAGCATTAGACATGGCAATGTTTGATACAACTTCGCCAAGAACAATTCCAGCAAGTCAGCCAGCGGCATATAGTTATACTCTATATAGAGTATGGACAGAAGATAGTAAGGTTGATTATGTACCTGGTTGTGTAGTAGATAGTTTTAATATAACAGGAAACTCTGGAGAAGTTGTTCAATATAACTTATCTATGAGAGGTAATGATTTAATTAGAGAAGGAGCATCTGGTAGTATAGCAGGATTAGCAGTAAGTTCATGCGCACCAGACATTACTCCATTCTTATTTGCTGATGTAACAGCTGATATGTTGGATAGTAATATTACAGCAATCAATAGTTTCGATTTAAGCATAGCAAATGGTTTCCAAGGAGATCCGGAGATATATCAAAATAGTTCAACAAAGAATTTAGAAATATTAACAAGTGTAGATAATACATTTAATTTTAGTTGGAACTATGATAAAGACCATGATGATGAAGTATATGACCATTTAGTATCATCTTCATTATCAGATAATACAATAGCATTAGTTGCTACTGCTGGAACATTTACTATAGCAATAAATGGTAAATATAATGATTATACACTTCCTGACCCTGACAACGGTGTGTTCGTATCAACCGCTGTAGTAGAAATACTTTCAGATTGTGATAGTTCAATTGAAGGATTAACAATTACTACTACGTAGTAGTATGAAATTTAATTGCAGGTGCACTCTTGAAGTGTGCCTGCCAAATAAGGAGAGAGGTAAAAATATGAAAGGTTGCTTTGTGAAATACCAACCAGACTTTAATTACTCAATAGAGTATAAAGGCGAAAAAATATGTGAGTGTCATAGTTTAACAGCAAGAGAATATCACGAGATACTACGTAAATGTAAGATTAAACAAGAGTTGAAAGATGGAAATCTTGAAACAGAATATGATAGTTTTAGAGATGCGGCATTAACATTTGTTACAGCGTGTGATTCATGAACGTTAGAGAATGACAAAGGTAAGATTATGCCAATTACAGAGAAATCATTTGGAGAGTTAGATTTAGCAACATCAACCCTCATAAGTCAAGAGATTAGAAAACACGAAAGCAAACAAATGTTAGGCGATGCTGAAAAAAACTAATTAAGGCAATTCGATGAAATGATATACCTGAACAGGCAAATCAAGCGAATTGTCAGAAGTGTAGCAAACAAGATTGTAGTAAGTGTAACAAGGTTTTATATTTCTGTAAAGGATGTGAGCATTATGATGAGTGTAACAAAAAGAATATGCCTTTTATATGAGAGTGTAATAGAATAGCAATGGAATTTGCATACAGAGAAGAATATCCTAATGTTGGTAGTTGAATTGACCAACCAATGTGATTCAATCAACTATATACTGTAGCAAGAAATGAAATAATAAAACTTCGGAATAAAAAGATGGAGAAAAAATAGATGGCAGTTGAAAAATTAATCACGAAAATTATAGTAACTGGAGACAACAAAGCAAATACCCAAGTAAATAAGTTGGATAAAAACTTTGCATCTATGGCAAAGAACATTGTTGGTATTGCCGCAGTTGCACTTGTAGCCGCAAAAGGCATTAAGTTTATGGCCGATTCTGCTAAACTATTACGTGAAGATAATGTAGAGTTTGCTAAATTAGAAGCAATTATTAAAGCTACTGGTGGAGCCGCTGGAACATCTGCACAAGAAATGAGCGACTTAGCGCAATCAATACAGGATGCCACTGGAATTAGTAATACATTAATAATGACAACAGAAGGTATGCTTGCTACATTTAAGGAAATTGGAGAAGAAGCATTTCCAAGAGCAACACAAGCTGTCGTAGATATGTCAGCAGTTCAGGGAGAATTAACATCAAATACATTAGCATTAGGTAAAGCATTAAATGACCCAATCGCAGGAGTTGGTGCTTTAAGTAGAGTTGGTGTTAAATTTACAGACCAACAAAAAGAACAAATAAAAGTATTACAAAAATCAGGCGATATGCTTGGCGCTCAAACAATTATATTAGAAGAACTTGAAGGTCAATTCAAAGGAGCGGCAGAAGCAGCCGCAACAAATACAAAGAAGATGGCTGCATCGTTTGATGATTTAAGAAAAACTTTAGCAACAAATTTAGAACCTATAATTCAAGATATGGCAGGTATTGCAACAGAAGGAATACAGGCATTTAGTGATGGTTTCTTGGAGGGACTTAATGAACTTTCTTTTGACCCTGAAACTTTAGAGACGTTTGAAGAAGATATTAAAAGAATATCAGAATCGTTAGGTAAATTAACTGCTGGTATTGTAAATGATACATCAAAAGTTTTAGAAGGATTTGCATCTGGGACTTTACCTGGAGTAAGTGATAGTATATATGAAGTTACAAAAACAGTATTGCCATTAGTGATTGCTTTTAAGGGACTTAAATTTATTGCTGGTGCCTGAGGCCCTTTGGCAATAGCGGTGTCAGCAAAAACAATGACATTATCAACTGCATTTACTACATTAGGAGCATCAATGCTTACGGCATTTGCCCCATTTTTAGCAGTAGCAATTCCAATAAGTGCAATGGTTGTAATATTAAAATCATTAGAAAAACATATACTTGATACAACCGAAGCCAGTGAAAAATTTTGGGAAGATGTGGATAAAAATTGAACAGCTGGTTTAGATGTGATAAAATATACAACAGATGCATTTGAAAAAATGATGACATCTATGAGCTTAATACAACTAATAACAAAATATAATGAAGACCATGGTACTTCTATAAAATCATTAAAGCAAGCACAGATTGAATTAAGTTTAGTTAGTCAAGGTATGTTAGGTGGCACAGATGAACAAGTTGCGGCTTGGTTTAGACAAAAAGATATTTTATCTCAAATGATTAAACTATTTAGTGATTCAGGAAAGAGTGTTGTTGATTTGGTATCAGATTATGACCTTTGGGTTGTTGGATTAGAAGAAGGACAAGCCAAATATCAAAAAGAACAAGATTGAATATTAATATTACAAAAAGCAAATCCTAAATTAGCAACAGCATTAGGAATATTAACTGATGCTCAAAAGAAATTAAGAGATGAACAGAAGGACTCAGTAGGTGGGCAGGAAAAATGGCTCGAAGGGTTAATAGCATCACAATCAGCACTTGAAAATGAAGAGAAATGGATAGCAGAGTTACTTGAAGCTAATGAAGAGTATGCTAATTCTTTAGGACTATTAACAGAAGCACAGAAGAAAGCAATAGTTGATGAAAAAGCATTAACAAAAGCAAGAATAGACGCAGTAGGCAAATTAAAAGGTATATACGCAGGAATAGCAGACGTTGGATTTGAAGCAGAAAGACAAAGTTTATTAGCAACATATAACCTTGCTAAAGAATCATACGATGACTTAATAGAACTTAGAGAATGGTATGTTACAGCATTAGCTGATATTGATGAACGTGAAGCGGAAAATAAAAGAGAAAGAGCAATTGAAGCTACAAACATACTTATTAATTCATTTGGTGGTGTTGTTGGTGCTTATGAGAGTATGTGGCAACAAAATATGAATAATGAAATGGAAGCATTAAAACATTCAGCAAAATATGCTAGCGCAAATGCAGACCAAAGAGTTATTATGGAACAAAAGGTTACTGACAAGTATAAGGAAGAGAAGAAAAAACAATGGGCTATTGATAAGGCTATAAATATATCCAAATCAATTATTGATACTATTTCTGCTGTTACCGAAGCATTACCAAATCTTGCTTTAGCTATAGCAGTAGGTGCATTAGGCGCAATACAAACTGCAATGATTGTGGCTACACCACCACCAGTATTTGGTTTAGGTGGTGATTTTGAAACAAGAGGGCCGCAACTAATCATGGTTGGTGATAATCCTGGTGGTAGAGAGCATGTAAGTATAACACCTACAAGTAGCCCGAATGTAAATGGCCCGCAAGATGGAATTAGATTAATAACTAAAACTAATTTTGTAACAGTAAATGGCGAATTATTAATGAGTCAAGTTGATGATGAAATTATATATGATAAAAACCAAAAAGGTGAAATAATAGTAGGAGCACAGATTTAATGAATTTAGAATTAAAATTTAACGATCCTAATATACCATCTCCATCTACAGAACATACAATAGGTGATGATAGTATTGTTAGTTATAAATTAAGTAATGAATCCTTTACAGGTAATAGTTATTTTAAGACTAAAGGTAGAACTTTGAAAATATCTGTCAGAACAACTACTTGATTAGAGAATCATTTAATGATATTTTCTGAATACTTAATTGATTCTGATGAAATTAGAAGAGATTACTTTAAGTATAATATACAATTATCCCTAAGTGATGATGTTGTATTTTCTGGTCATATAAAAAATAGCACTATATCTAAAAATAAAGAACAAGATTCCAATGGTAATGATGTAAGTATTATTACATTTATAGTATATGATTATCTTACTGTCATAGATGATATGTTGAGTAAGGATATTGTAATACCTGTACTTGATGGTAGTTCAACTATAAACTATTCAATACATACTATAATAGAAACCGTTTTGAAAGATGCGTTAATTGATTGTAGTCAATATATAAATGATGAAAACTTTGATGATTTATTGAATTTACAAACAACTAATACAATTCAACTCAATATAGGAAATGTTAATATAGCTAATACTTCAGGCTGGTTGAATGCTACTGTTCCAAATAGTATAATAAACAATAGACCTTGGGCTTCTAATTGAACAGAAGATATTAGAAGAGCAGAATTTAATAATCTTAATTTTGATGAATCTACTGGACTATATAGATTATATTTATATAGAGTGTTTGAGGCTGATGTTGATGAAGGACATTCATTTGAAACTTCTTATGGAATAGCATGTACTAACATAACTAAAGTTAGTGCTAGATTATTAACAGTATTTGAAATCGATGGATTGAATGCCGTTGAGATATATTCTGAATGATTTGATGAAGTTTGGCCTTCTATCTTACCCTTAAATTATCCATTACCAGGTTCATTAGTTTATGATTCTTCTGATGAAACTGTTAATTTTAATTATTTTGGTTGGGATAACTTCGCAGATAAAGATAGGGCTTACAATAATTTCAAAATTGTAATACCCAACCATGAAGATTTGCCATTTTTAGAATTTGCAAATAGTCCTCAAATGGCTTTACTGAATATTGGTGGTATATTTGGAACTATTTACTATGCTTTTATATCCCCATATGAATTCTTAAAAGTAACTGAAGGCGAAATAGATATTACAAATATAACATTTAGACCTGATGATGATAATAATACAATTGCTACATTGAAACGAAAAGATGTATTAAAAACTATGTTACTATTAAAAGATTTAGCTTTATACGCAAGTATAAATAATATATTAACAGTTAGACCTAAAAGAGATTATATATTAGGCGATACTATAGGTGTAAATGATATTGATATATTTAAGAATCCAAAAGAAGAACAATTGATGTATGAGTATGTTGACCTTAAAAAATTATTCAATGATGTTTTATATGTTGAAGTTTGAACAGCTAATTTTCTATCTGATGTATTAAATAATTATTATAAAACTTTAGTTGGTACTAAGAAAATCAGTATTGAGATATTAAATAATAACTATAATTTAGAATTAGGCAATGGTATAATTTACGATGGAACAACTTATATAATAAATGAAATAGCTAAAATACCATTGATAAAAGATAGTGATGAATATTTTAGTTATAAAATCAATGGATGGGAGACGGCAAATGAGCTATAAGGAGAAAACATATGTATCATAGCGTATGAGGGTTTGGTGGTTGTAAAATTTATACAACAGGTACAAGTAGCCCTGTTACATTAATGGCAGGTGGTGTAGGTAATTTCACATTTACTCCTGTATGGCAAGAAGCTACTAATTGGAAAAATCAGGATATAAGTAGGTTATTAGGGTATTCTGTTGATTGTGATATAGAATTACTTAATATTAAATATGATGATTATGTACAGATTCAAAATTTAATGTCAATATTATCTGCTCATAATAACAATAATACTGATCTCACAATATATCCAAGGTGAGTTCCAGATTTAGCAGGGTATACACCAAGACAACGAGGATATGATGACTTTAGATTAGATAGTAATATAGAATTAATAGAAGGCGATAGGTTAGAACTATTCCAAACCATATCATTAAAATTTAAAAAAAGATCATTAGTCAACTTAATACCTGCTCATATATCATATCGTGTTGATATACCAGTTGAAGTTGAAAATGGAACGAATATAGAAAGTCTAGATGATGGTTACGGTAATACATTTATTCTAGAGGTATTCTAAGGAGAAACAAATGGCACAAATATTTTTAAATCAATTATCATCGAGTTTATCTAGTGGTAGTATTACTGATACTAACATGTATCTCTTAATAGATAATCAATCTGGATCAACTGATACTGGGTCTTATAAATTAGAACCAATAGAATTACAAGGCTATATTTTAGGTGAAAAAAAATTACCTACAGGAGACTTCGTTGGTTCAACAGACAAACAAACTGTCACCAATAAAAGATTTGATGACTTTAAGTTAAATTCATCTGTTGTATGTAGTATTACTTCAGAAGAGTTAAACACATTGCATGGAGCTAATGTTAGTGCTTCTATATTTAACTCATTAGGACTTGTAGAAACTATAGGTGGAACGGGTTCGTATGATATACCAACTTATTCACAAGTTGCACCTATTGTACATACTCATACTACAAGTAGTTTAACAGATTATA
>Ga0307928_10002537_pt1 | contig 14015 bp, 8 predicted proteins | sample AceLakmetagen232_FD_201815 | JGI IMG/M metagenome (GOLD analysis project Ga0307928, IMG submission 201815) | Saline water microbial communities from Ace Lake, Antarctica - #232 | ecosystem: Environmental > Aquatic > Non-marine Saline and Alkaline > Saline | place: Antarctica: Ace Lake... | reverse complement strand
GCTGGTTAATTAGTAGTTTTACTACAGCCGCACCTATCCCCTATGTTATTGGGTCTGGTGTCCTAGCGACGCACGCCAATTTACATGCGCTTCCAGCATTAGTTGATGGAGACATTATCGAATGCTTGGGAGAAACTATTGATGATACAGTTGGTGGAAATATTGAAATTCCAAGTGCAGATGTTACTATAACAATAAGGGCACATGTTTCAGCTACCACAAAACCTATTATTAATTTGGGAACCAGCCGCATCAATATGAGTTCTACTAGTGATGATGCCTTTAATGTAATTATGTCAGATGTTGTTATAAACTCAACTGGTTCCTATACATTTACCCACTCTGCAGGTGGCAATACTTTTTCTACCTCCATAACAGCGCAAAGATGCAAATTTACTGGAGTTTTTGGTGCCAGCCTTGGACTTATAAATCAGGGAGGAATGTCATATACCTATAATATAGATTTCGAAAATTGTATACTCTATGGTTTTAAAAGTGTAGTTGATGCTAGTGGTGGAGCAACAAATATAACAAGTAAAAATAGTGTTTATTACATTTCAGAATCAATGGTGATTAGTAATCCAACTGCCATAACAGGATCAACTATAAATGATATTTATTTAGCATCTGCTCCTAGTGGCAATCCTGTATTTATTGTTGGACAACCAATAGCTGTTAGTTATTGCACATGGTCTGGGTTTTCAGCCCTCGGCGGTACAGCAGGTGCAGGTAATATAAACTCTGATCCTCTTTTTACTAATGCTTCTGGTAGTGATTTTACATTACAGACGGGGCCTCTTAGTCCATGTATACGTTCAGCAACTGCTGCTGGAGCCCCAGCCGATGATTATGATGGTTATTCAAGAACTATTCCTTATGATATGGGCGCTTATGAAACTCCCCCAGATACAGTTGCTCCCACATGGATATCTAGTTATCCTAGTGTTCTTAATATTTCTGGAACGAGTGTAGATGTTAATCTTTCAGTAGACGAATATTCTTGTAGTGGATTTTATTTAGTAACCGCTTCGGGTTTTTCTACTCCGAGTGCTTCTGGAATAAGAACCAGTGGTACAGCACTAGACATGGCAACTTCAGGAACAGTTTATTCTGCAACTATTACTGGTCTAGTTTCAGAAACTGATTATGCAGTACATTGCGTAGCTCAGGATAGTGTTCCTAATCTACAGACTAGTGGTACTCCAGTTTATTTTACCACAACAGATATCACTGCCCCATTATGGATAAGTGGTTATCCGCAGCTATATAGTACATACTTTCCTGGAGACCCGACGTACTCTGCTTATGCGACGTCTGGTATCTATGCACTAGCAGTAGACTGCGCTAGTAGAGGATATGCACTTACACTTGCTAGTGGCTCAGCTGTCCCGACGAGTGCCGCAATTAAACTTAGTGGTAGTGTTGTGGATATGCCTACATCTGGTGTAGTGTACTATACAACCAAATATGGTCTTACAGAGAATACAGCATACACCGCATACTGTGTAGCAGAAGATATTATAACTCTTAATCTACAAGCATCTGGAACAGCATTTAGTTATACAACATTAGATATCACTCCTCCTACTTGGGGTTCAGGATATCCATCTGGAGTATCTACTACTGTAAATACTGCTACGTTTGCGGTTAACGCCAGCGAAGATAACTGCGAAGGATATTACATAGAGATGGCAAGTGGTGCTCCTGCAGTACCAGCGGCTACAATTAAAAGCCTCGGAAATTCAATATCTCTTCCAGAAGCAACTGGAATATACACCTGCGTTGTATCTGGTCTAAATTCAGATACAGCATATGCAGTTAATTTTGTAGCTGAAGATATATTTAATAATCTTCAAGCAACAGGGGTAATTGTATATTGTCTAACAGTAGATAATATTCCTCCAACGTGGTCGGGAGTTTATCCTATATTAAATACCGCTTATGCGACTTCTGGTGTATTTTCACTAGCAGTCGATGCTGCTTCGTGTAGTGGTTTTGGTCTTGCTTTGCCGATAGCCTCTGGTTTACCAACTTCTTCAGGTGTAAAAGAAAGTGGCGTTGCAATTGATATGGCTTTAGCAGGAACAGTATACAATCTAACCATAACTGGCTTAGTACCTAATACTGCTTATAGCGCCCATTTGGTTGCTCAGGATGAGTATGCCAATCTACAAACAATTCCACAATCGGTCTTATTTTCAACAGACGTTACACCGCCTGCATGGAATGCTGGTTATCCAAATGTTGGAACTATTACTACTAATTCTGCTATAATGTCAATGAATCTAGATGACGCTGGTAGTGGATATTGTGTTGTTGTTCTTAATGGAGCATCGAGTCCGAGTGCGACTCAGATCAAAGCAGGACAAGATGCTACTGGAACATCTGTTGCAGCAGGATTTGCTGGTAGTACACCATTAGTTTCTGGTACTACTGCCACTATTAATCTTACTAATCTTGCATATTCTACTCAATATACGGTCTATGCTGTTGGTGAAGATGATGCTGATAACGCAACCTCACCTGCTGTTGTTTCTGCTAATTTCAGAGCTGCAGTTCCTGGACCTGGAGTAGTATTTAGTGGAGGCAGACAACAAAAGAAAGATAGAGCTAGACGTTTAAAAAATAGATCTTTTAATACGTTTACAAGATAAATAATTAAAGATTAGTGGGGCCTCGGCCCCACATTCTTTTTAATTAAGGAGAAAATAATGTCAAAAGCGGTCAATATGAGAGCGCCTATACCTCAAGAGCGTCATCTAGAGATTCTAAAGAAAGAGAATCCTGATATTGGAGCATTGTTAGCAGTTTATCCAGAAGAGGAAACTGCTAAACTACTACAAAATAAAGAAAAATTAAAAAAAATAGTAAAAGCATTTGGTGCTGTCTCTATTGCTAGTTCTCAAGCATCTATGGTGATGACCTGTCACGATGGCTGCCCCTACAAAGAGATCTGTATATTAAAAAGAGAAGCACTTGCACCATATGGTTATCCGTGCCCAGTTGAAAAGAAGATTATCTATCAGCTAGAGGCAGATGTGATGTGTTCCCTTGGAATAGAAGCGAATAATCCTATAGAAATGGAACTTTTATGGGATTTAATAGATATGAAGCTCTTAGATATGAGAGCATCAGCAGCATTAAAGGACGGTAAGCTCCTCCAGACTGTAGAAAGTAAGATTGGTCAAAATATAATATCTAAAGATGAGCTTAGTCCTTTGATAGAAGCTAAGTTAGATCTTAAAAAGCTTAAGCATAGTATCATAGATGCATTCGTTGCTACTAGACGCGCCAAGAAGAAATATGGCACCAATAGCGATATTAACACTCTTGAAAAGATGATACTACAAGCAGCCGATGATGTTAAAAACGAATAATGGACGCCCAACTCAGACACACTACTGCTAACAATGTCAAAGGATTTTTTGATAGAGCATTTGGATTTTTAGGTCAAGATATCCAGAGACACAGATATATACCGAGCGCTTGGAAAAACGGCGATATATGGAAAAATGCTGTAAAACCAAAAGCCACACAAACACTTCATCGTGTGGGCGGCGCGTTCATGAATTTGGCTAAGACTAAAATTGGTAAAGGTGGTATGGCTTTAGGCGCTGGTCTTATTGCTTGGAATCTTATTCAACATTCAGTTAAAGCCTCAATGTCACCTCAGCCCGCTATACCTAGGAATTATGATCGAGGATACGATATTCTTAGAGACAACATGACAGATTTCGGTTCTCCTGTAAAACTAGCTAAAGCAGCAGCCAAAACAATTACCCCTTATAAAAGCGCTGTGAGAAGAGGTACCTATACTACATGTAGGTCGATTAGAGATAGTAATGTTGCTCTAAAAATGAGTGATAACGCTATTAGACATCATCACTATTGAGGTAACTTATGGCTGGAGCAGCAGTATTAAAAGGAATTCTAAATTTTGGTAAGTCAGCTTATAAAGCATTTGGTAAAACAGCTGTTGGAGATGTTGCTTTCGGAACAGTGGGTTTAGCCAAAACTACTTTATACAATTTACCTAAAGGGGGAATTAGGACAGCATATAAAGGTGCTAAAGTGCTTGCTAAATCTGGATCATATAAACCTGGAGGGGCATTAAGTGCATTAAGATCCAGTACTAAAGCTGGAAAAACTATCATTAAGTATGATGCTAGTAGAGAAATTGGTCTAAGAGCAGGAAAGAGATTAGCGCAAAAAACTCTAGATACTGGAGAAGTGCTAGCTGGCCATGGATCTAAAATCAAACAGGGATTACATAAAATGGGACACGTGGGACTACAGATGGCGCGCAGTGGTCCTGGTAAAAGTCTTCTTCGTGGTGGCTTTGCTCTAGGCGCTACAGCTATGCTGGGTCTAAGTGTAATGAAAGGCGGGATGAACGAGGCTAAAGAAATTGTACACGAAAGATATCTACAAGACTACACATACTCTAGAAGTATGCTTCATAATAGTAGAGTGGGATTAGCATCTGGTACGAATAGAATGCTTAACCGTGGTGGGACGCAGGGCCTAACTCTTGGACTGTCTAAGACCAGACATGGGAGATACTAATGGCTAAAATGGATCAATATCAGGCATATCAAGAGCAACCTCAAGGAATAGACTTAATTGGGGACGTTGCTCTCGCTCCATTTAAACCATCTACACAATTATGGATGTATGGTCATATGCCCTCTTTATGGAGTGGCACAAAAGGTGTTCATATTCCGTTCAATATTGATGCTGGTAAGAAAACATGGGGTGCAGTTAAAACAGCCTTTGATGAAAAGAGATATATTGCTAGTGCTGGTAACTTATTTAAGATGGGTGGTGCCGTTAGACCGTTTGGTACTGGGGGTACACGTATAGGTGCATATACTGGAGATAGAACTCAAAATTTAATAACATCCGCTACCAGAAAATCTGCACGATATCAAAAGTTTATAGCAAATCAAGAACTAAGATTAAAATTTACAAATGATCTGGTTTCAGAAGCACAAGCTAAAGTTGATTGGGTAAAATACAGACCAATGGGTAAATCTACTAAACAAGCAACACTCAAAAAAGTAGCACAACAAAGAGCTAAGAAATTAGCAGGACCACAATATGACCTTAGTTTTCTTACTGGAGAAAAGATAGGAATTCAGAATCAAATGAGTAAAGCTCAAAGAGCACTAACAAGACAACAAAAACGAGCAGCTATGTTTAGTAGCAAACTTGTAGGTCAGAATGCAGCTAAATGGGCATTACGTGCTGGTAAAGTCGCTGCTAGTGCTGGAGCAGTAATGTTTGCGATGGATATAGCAAGAATGATTGGTGAACCAGTTGGTCGAGCTATAGTAAGCCAAGCTGATAATGCTCTACAACAATATGAAGATAGATTCATGCCAGAACTCGGAGGAAGGCTGGAGATGACCTATCTAACTAGAGGCGCCGCCACTGAAAGACAACGTGCGTTACAAGCAATGTCTAAAGCACAGATAACGGGGAGAAGCGGTTTCGGTCAGGAAGCCAAATACGTCAGTAGATAAAAAGGAAAAAGGAGAAAGTTTTGGATATAGATTTTAAAGATCCTAAAATAAGGAAGTTATTTACTAACCCAACAAAATGGTGTCACGCATTCCTAAGAAATCCAATGGATTCTGATCAACCATTAGTTCTCAAATCATATCAACAAGAAGTAATGGAGAATACCAGGAAATTTCGTAGAATGGTTTTACGATATGGCCGCCGCATGGGTAAGTGTAGCTATATTAATGATTTATGTACATTATCAGATGGAACCAGGCTAACGTTTGGTGAATTACTTGAGAGATATAATAATGGTGAACAATTATCTGTATTAACAATGGATGATGATTTAAAAATTATATCTAGTCTTCCTGTAATTGTTTCAGATAATGGCATTAAACCTGTATATACTTTAGAAACAAAATCTGGGAAAAAGGTGACTGCGACTGGCAATCATCCTTTTTTAACAGTTGGTGGTTGGAAAAAACTAGACGAATTAACTGTAAGTGATACTATTTTAGTTCCATCAGAATTGAAAGTCGAATCAAAGTATAAAATCGATAACTATAAAGTTAAATTTTTAGCATATACCTTATCAGATGGATCAATAATTAGAAATGTGTCATTTACTAATTCAAATGAACGTTTATTAAATGATTTTAAAAATAATTTATTTGGACATAGTTTAACCAGAGAAGAATTAGGTTCTGGATGTAAAACTATATATGTTTCTTCTAATATGAAAAATAATGAAGCAATTGATTATCTTAGACAATTAGATCTATACGGTAAAAATTCTCACACTAAATTTATTCCTAATGAAATTATCAAATTATCAAAACCGCAACAAGCTTTATTTTTATCTAGATTATTTGCTTGCGATGGTTGGGCTTCTGTTAGTAAGTCCAATAGGAAATCTAGTAATTGTGAAATTGGATATTGCTCTGTTTCAGAAGAGTTAATATATGGAGTTGGACATTTATTAACTAGATTTGGCATTAGATATTTTATTAATAAAAAAAATGTTAAATATAAAAATACTATTAAAATAGCGTTTCAATTATGTATTAGAACCAAAACTGATATTTTGAACTTTATAGATAAGATAGGAATATTTAGCAAAGAGGATGCTTGCGCAAATGTTAAAAAACATGTATTAATGAGAAATGATAAGGATACCTATTTTGATTCTTTCCCAACAAAAGAGTTAATAGAGAATTATAATATTAATCATCCTAGAAAAAACAATATTAGAAAACAATATAAAAGAACATCTAAATCTAAGTTTATAGACTATTCTTTAAAATATAAAAATCAAGAAATTGTCGATCTAGCAAATGCTAGTTTATTTGCAGATGAAATAAAATGCATATCATATCAGGAAAATAAAAGAACTGTTGCGGTTGAGGTTCCTAAAACACATAACTATATACAAAATGATGTAATAACACATAATACGGTTGTTTTATGTGCTGATACATTATGGTGGGTAGCTGCCTATCCGTTCGTTAAAATGATAGAAGATGGCGCAAAGAAACAGCAGAAAATAAAAATACTTATAGCTACGCCTTATGAAACTCAGATCAAAATGATCTGGAATACCTATCTTGCTCTTATCGGAGATTCCCCGCTACTCCAAGATCAATTAACCAAAGTTAGAACTAGTGATGTCCATGTATTAGAGTTTAGCAATGGCTCTGTAATTGAAGGATATACTATTGGTATATCTTCTTCGAATAAGGGTACATCTCTTCGCGGACTAGACGCTAACATCTTGTTTATTGACGAGATGGATGCTATTCCTCGTGAGATCATCGATGAAGTACTTATGCCTATTTGGACGGGTCACCCTGATTGTCGTCTCCGCGCAAGTTCTACTCCAACAGGTAAACGTGATCTATTCTACGATTGGTGTTGGCCGCAAACCGTTGATATAACTACAGATAGCGGAATTAAGAAAATATCAGATGTTGAGATTGGAGATTATGTATTTGGGGAAGATTGTTATTTTGAAAAAGTCATCACTACATATAAACAGCCGTTTAAAGGAAAACTAGTTGAATTTTCAACTGGAGTATCAGAAAAGTTGTCGTGTACACCTAATCACGAAATATTCATCTATGGTAATGGTTTTACTAAGGCTGAAAAACTAGTTGTTGGCGATTATATATTAGTTCCTAAAGAGAAATATTCCTTTCAAGAAATGAAAATCAAATCTCAACAATATTATTTTGAAAAAGAACTAGATAGACTATCTAAGTTTGAAAAAGCTAGTTTTTACAAAAACTATGCAGACGCAGCGGAAGATATATTTGGGTCTCGTCAAATGAGACGACAATTATTTAAATATAGAAATGATAAGAAAAAATATAATGATTTGTGGCCATTCGATAATAGGAAACGACAACATTTACTTAAGGCTCAAGAATTTTTAAATACTATTCATCTACGCGATCAAAGAAAATTTTATAAATTTTTAGGATATTATCTAGCAGAAGGTAATATACTTAAAGATTTTTCTTTGGATAATCATTATTATGCTGGTATACAACTTACGTTTAATTCTAAAGAACGACAATATATAGATGAGTGTGTTTCTATTGCTTCTGATATTTTTCCTAATGCTACAATTAAAACCACCTATGGAAGAAAAGACAATAGCACATCGATACTAATATATTCTTCATGGATTTCATATGTTTTAATAGAACTATGCGGAGAATATTCTCATAAAAAGAAACTTCATCCTTATATTATGGCTACTTGTGATAAGGCTTGGTGTGATATTCAAGATCTAGGTCAACTCCTTCTTGACGGCTATATTAATGGAGATGGCTTTAAACTTCAATCTGGGAAATATTCTTTTGTTTCTACTTCCAAGGAATTAGCAAAACAACTTTTATCTATTTCAATAAATATAGGAATACCTTCTACATTTCATACATCAGTTAAAACGGACAAACACAATGTATACACAATATATCAATTATCTGATAATTCTTATAAAATTAAATACGATAAAGAAGGAAGATTGTATATTAGAGTAGACAAAATTTATAGGAAGTCATATGATGATTATGTTTACAATCTAGAAACAGAACGAACACATACTTATAATGTTCAAAATCTTTGCACTCATAATTGCACTAGATCAGAAGAATTAGGATGGTGGCACAAACATTATCCTTCATGGCATGCTGATAATGACAGATGGATATCTATAGCAAAAGCTAAAGAAATGGGACTTCCTCTTACGGAGTCTACCGAATTCCAAGTTAAATCTACCACTCCTTCAGACGCGTATGCTCGAGAATATGGAGCCGAATTTGGCGAAGAATATGGTGGTGTATATAAGCATCATCTGATTAACTCGAGCATTATTAAATATTGCAGAAATGTTAATATAGATGACCCAGATATCTGGGCCCCAGGATTTAAACAGAACCCAGCCCATAAATATATTATCGGTGTAGATTGGAACAGCTATGTAAATGGCGGGCAGGTTGTGTTACTCGAATATTGCACAACACCCACCATAGTATCTTATTATGATGACAATACACAACGTGACGTTACTATTGATTTTACAGGTAAATATAGACTATTCTATAGAAGAGGAATTAAATCAAAAGACGCCACGCAGCGCATGACCCGAGAAGAGATTATTAAATTGCTTAGACAATATAAGATAGATTATGTTTACGTAGATTATGGGGCTGGCGATACTAATATAGAAGAGCTTAGTATCTTCGGGCGTCAACATCCTGAACTAGAGCTTCATAAGAAATTAAGAGTTATAGACTCTGGTGCTACAACAGAGCATTGGGATCATGTAGCTAAGCAAAAAGTGAAGAAACGTAATAAATCTTTGATGATTAACTTTTCTGTGTTAAGTTTAGAAGAACATATGTTTATCCTACCTAAGGAAGAAGACCAGCCGACTAGATTGGTAGGACAGATGAGAGGATACAGGGTTAAGAATATTACGGCAAGAGGAGAATTCTCTTACGAAGGTGATGATCATATATTAGATGCGTTTAACCTTGCTATATATGGTTTCCAGCAGAATTTTGGAAGTATCTTAACTCAGACATTTATACACAATTTAATACCAATGCCTGATCCTAGAGGCGCATATTATCCAAGAAGAGAAATGGAAACACAGAATAGTCCAATTAAAAATTCACGATTCCAGGGACACATTGACCCTGAAAAAGAAGACTACTATATGAATAAACACAAACCACGGCGAGGGCAGATGCCAATATTTGGACAACGTTCTATTAATTTTAGCCAAGGCCCATTTGGACGCAGGAGCTTTTAATGGCCATTGATATTAACAATCTGCCTATTGGAGAAATACCACCAGAAATAGCTCAGGCTTTTGGTAATTTTCTTAATGTAGAAGGCAGGATTAAATTTCCATTAAAGAAAACAGCAACATCTGCAGTATCAACATCTGCGGAAACTCCAGACTCAGACGCCCTTCAAGCAGATAAAGACGTAGATGGTCTTATTAATAGTGTAGATGAGCTCGAAGATCTTGTTGAACAACTCGAAGACATGTCTGATCAACTAACTAGAGACATGAATATTCCAGTTGATCCTAATAACAAAGGATTACTGAAAGCGGTCCAGCGGCTCGGTGGAGAAAATTCAATTACTATGGAAGTATTTAATACTGCTAGTGCAATTATAGAGCACGCGGCTATTGTAACCTTTCGTAGAGATCCTATTCTAGACGCCTTAATTGGAGATGGTCACGTAGATGGTCCTTGGATGGAGTGCTCTCAGATAACAGCAGCCGCCTCTGATTTATTTAAGCTTCGTCCTGGTGGTGGAGGAAGTGTTCCTGAAGAACCAGTACTACCTAAGAACGAAGAAATTCTAGACGATTTTGAAGATAATCTCCTGGAAATGATTCTTCATATTATACTAATGTTGTGGTGGAATATGATTTGGCCAAAGTTCTTAGTAGACCTAGCTATCATCAATCCTGCCCGAAAAATTGTAGCTATACCAATAGATAGTCTTCTATTATTATTTCGTTCAATAGAATGGAAAGATAAACATTATAGAATATTTAAGAAAAAACCTACAGAACTTCTTACGGGTACACCAGAAAATAAGTACAAAGACGCTAAAGGCCCATTGAATAAACTTCTTAATAGATTAAGAGGAATATTATTATGTAATGTTCCGCCAAAGTTATGGAATAAAAAAGATTACGATCCTATAGTAGAAATAGATTGTACTGATGTTGAAGATGGATGCCCTAAATCCAAACAAGTTGAAGAAGGTGAAGGTCCTGCAGGTTTAGCAAGCGACGACAATGGCATAGATGCAGGTGGTCCTGGAATAGATGTACTGGCAGATGATCTATGTATCACATCAGATGACTTTATAGAAGGCGTGGACACTACTGTTCCTGAAGGTCTCGGTATGTCTCCTGAATGCCTAAAGGCGGCCTCCCGAGTTATCCTAGCAGTAGAAGATACATCATATAGTGCTAAACAAGCAAACGCAAATGATCCAACATTACAAACTAATCTTGGTGTTCAAGTTAGGGAAAACTTTGGAGTTTAATTATGCATAAAAATGACTATGGGTATGTTTCTGGTGCAGTGTTGTTTCTGCCTGCTATTAGGAAGATGCGAGCTCACGTAGAATACGAGAAGTTCTTATGTCGTGTACTAAAAGACGATGAAACTACTAGAAAGTTTAAACAAAAGACAGAAAAATTAACTAATAAACTTTATGCCTTTAGGTATAATAACGAAAAATCAGTTAAGCTAACAGCAGCAGGAAGACCAAATGGTCCCAAATCAACAACAACCAAATCCTAATAATATTACTGAAAATCTAGATTCAATTAGTAATATCTTAGAGCAGTCATCTGACGCGATTAACGATCTTAGTATCGGAAGCCTGTATTCATCTACATTAGGAAATAGAAGAACACGTATAGGAAAATTCCTTAATGAGCGGTCTGCTATACTTCGCGGTTTAGTCAATGAAATTGATAAACCGATTTTAAAAAGTTTTGCTACTGAAATGTTAAATACAATGGCTGGTTGGTTTAATGACCCCGAAGTTCTGTGTTGTTTAATTAATGCTATATGGATTAGCTATCAGACCACGATTAATCCTAATAGCCAAGAAAAAATTGAACTCATGATAGCTGATACTGGTTTTGGAAAATTCTTAGATACGTTAATTGTCTTCATAGATTTCATGATAGCGTTTATTTCTAGGGACTTACGTAAGATTATAATTTTCATACCAGATTTTATTAAAGAAATTTTTGGTGCCTTAATGGGCGCTATACTACTTTTATTACAAGAAACACTCTATACTATAAGAGACTCTATTTTACAGTCCATTATGGATTGGATAGATGACAGCGTTAAAGGCGGTTCGCTTTGGGCTGGTTGTTTACCTTTCCAACAATTCCTAGACATCATCAAAAAGTATATTAGTGACTATGGTTTATTTGATGAGATAATGGACAAGATAAGGGGTTTTGTGGCTGGGGAACGTAGCTCTTGGAAACGACAACTTGATGCTGCCTTAATAGCACAAAACAAGAACTTAGAGTTTCTCAGGTGGTTCAGGGATTTACTTGTTAAGCTAAAGCAGGCAGTGATCAATTTTGATCTGTGCGTCGAGTACGCGTATATCCCAGATAACGTATATGCTGGTGATCCTGCCGAGTCTTCCAATACTAACGCCGCAGACATTATATTGGATCCTGATTCTGCCCTTGTTAATCCAGACGCCCCTGCAGGACAACGAGTACCGTTAATAGTTGGTGATGATAACAGAACAGTAACTGTCGGAGATACTGACTCAAGACTAAAAGATAGTGATTTTGGATCTACCGATCCTCGGAATAAACTAGCACAAAATGGCACTTATATAGCAAGATTATCAAATGATTCGGTAGCTAACTTTATTAAACAAAACTATGGCTTTAGTGGCGACTCGATAGAACAATCTATGAAAAAAGTTTCAGATGGGTGCGCAGGATTTCCTGGAGGACAGGACCTTAAAAATTATCTAGATAGGATTAGGAATAAAAATATATCATGAATATAACCGAAAGAGTAAATGCCGCTATTAAAGCATTAGTTTCTGAACCAAAAGTACCAACTGAAGAAGTTCTTGCTAATGGTCGATCGCTTGTAGATAAAAAAGATATAGAAGATCCAACATATAAGTTTGCTGGTATTCGCCACATCAGAACAACAAGAAGGAATCAGCGACTACGTAACAATGTTGATTTCTTCAGACCAGAATATGATTTTCCAACACTAGCTAATGCGGTTCAATTAGATGGCATTCTTAGAAGAGTTGTTAATCTATTTGTTGAACAGATAATGAAGAACGGCTTTGAGCATGTATCTAAAGATGAGAAGATACAACGCCATGTTGATCAACGAATTAAAGAAATAGAACTTCTTACTGGGGTTTCTTTATATGAAACGATCGAACTCCTTTCACGACAGCTTGTTACCTACGCTAACGCATATCTTATTAAGGTTAGAGATAACAATAAATCAAGATACGGTAAGTCATTCAGAATGTATGGTAAGAATATGAACCCTGTAGTTGGGCTGTTCGTAGCCGAAGCTACAACTATGGAAATTGGTCTTAACCCAAAAGGTACTGTAGTTCAATATAAACAAGTAGTTAGAGGACAGGAACATTATTACGATGAGCGTGATGTTATACATATCTCATTTAATAAAATTCCTGGGACCTTAACTGGAATGTCTAGTCTACTTCCGATTCTTGATGATGTTAGGGCTCTTCGTAAGCTTGAAGAAGAAATTGAGATTCTAGGTTTCCAATACTCTATACCATTATATTTATATAAGGTAGGAAATAAAGATATTCCGCCTGCTCCTGGAGAAGTAGAAGACGTTAGTTCTACTATCAACTCAATGCCAGCTTATGGTATGCTTGTTGTTCCTGGGCATCACTCTATAGAAGTGCCTTCAAATAACAATACTCCTGTCGATATACTCTCATTCGTTAATCACTTCAAGAAACGCATTTTTGCAGGCCTTGGTGTTTCACCAGTAGCTATGGGTGAAGTCGAGTGTTATGACGAAAACACTTTGACTCTAACTGAAAACGGATGGAAACACTACTTAGATATAGATAAAGATTCTAATCGTATTGCTACATATAATCCAGAAACAAAAGAATTAGAATATCATCTACCGAACTTAGAACATATACGAAATTACAATGGAAAGATGATACATTTTACGGGTAAACATGTTGATATCAAAGTAACTCCAAATCATGAAATGTGGGTGATGATTCGTCATTCAGGAGAACGTAAGAAAGTATTTGCTCATGAATTATTAGAAGGAAAATATCCAGAATTCTGTTTTATTGATGGTACAAATGGACTTAAATCTTATACCTCCTGCAGTTTAGAATCTCCAATCCTTGATAATAAGCATATTGAACTTGGAGATCTATGCGAGCTTGCTGGA
>Ga0307928_10002536_pt1 | contig 14016 bp, 19 predicted proteins | sample AceLakmetagen232_FD_201815 | JGI IMG/M metagenome (GOLD analysis project Ga0307928, IMG submission 201815) | Saline water microbial communities from Ace Lake, Antarctica - #232 | ecosystem: Environmental > Aquatic > Non-marine Saline and Alkaline > Saline | place: Antarctica: Ace Lake... | reverse complement strand
TCTTGGAGAATTCATTGCTGCATCCCGCAGAGTTCAGGAGCGTTTTGAGTCCTGCACCCTACGAGGCACGCCAGCTCAACCAGCATTTAAGAGGTACCAATGAATCAGTGGGAATATGCACGGGAACAGGCCTCCTTCAGGGAGAAAATAGCCTTGGCAAAGCTTGAGACCACTAAGGCTCAGGAACGTGTCCGAGAACTTGAGTACTCCTTTGCTCGGTTCGGTTCTGAGGTGGCCCAGGCCATCGTAGTAGAGCACGCCAAGCATCAGGTACCGCAAGGACCTCACACGCCAGTTATGGGCTTAAACACAGTAATGGGGGATATGGCATGAGCAATAATAATGTTTTCATAACAGGTGGGTCAGGTACCCTTGGCAAGGAACTGGTCGCTCAGCTCTACAACTACGTGGAGAAGATAACCATCTATTCCCGTACGGAGTCCCGGCAGGAGGAGATGCGTGCCTTGTTCCCTGAGTACCCAGACAACAAAATGCGCTACATCCTCGGTGACGTGCAGGACCTCGACCATCTCCGGAGAGCCATCCCCGGGCACGACACCGTAATACACGCTGCGGCCATGAAATTCGTGGACCGGTCTGAGTACAATGCACAGGAGTGTCTACGCAATAACGTAGATGGCACACAGAACGTCGCTCTGGCCTGTGCTGAGACGCGAGTCCGTCATGCGATGTTCGTGTCCTCTGATAAGGCTTGTGCTCCTGTGAGCCACTATGGGGCCACCAAGATGATTGGTGAGCGTATCTGGACATCGGCCAATAACCTGTCTCCCATCTGCCAGTTCAATTGTGTCCGCTACGGAAACGTAGTCGGTAGCACTGGCTCAGTATTCAAGAAGTGGGATGCACTTGCCAAACAAGGGAAGCCCCTCCAGATTACCGATGCTCGCATGACCCGATACTACTGGCATGTCTCGGATGCTTCCTTGTTTCTCATCAAGTGCCTCCGAGACTCGGACACCCACAATGAACGCGGTTGCGTATACGTCAGTAAGATGCAGTCCTACAACATGGACGCAATTGCCAAGCGGTTCGTGGATGCTACGTTCGAGTACACCGGTCTCCGGTGCCTTGAGAAGCTACATGAGGACCTCATCTCAAGTCACGAGTCAGGAACATGTTACGACTGTGACAAGTACTATGCTATTCTCCCAGCCTGTCACGACTGGATTAATAATCTACCCAAACGTGGTGAGTTGGTACCCGAGGGATTCAGCCTCAAGTCCTCTGACTCACCGAGGGACGTATTGATATGATTGCCCTCATCCAAGCACGCATGACCTCCACCCGCCTGCCCGGAAAGGTCTTAATGGATCTGGGCGGGGACCCGCTAATCAACCGAGTCTACGATGCCTGCTCCAAAGCCTGCAAGACCGTGATACTCATTCCCTACGGCGATGACCTGCTGCGGGCACACTGCATCAAGATGAACTGGCAGTACCGAGAGGGTCCCGAGGACGATGTCCTTGAGCGCTACATCGGTGCTGTCAGGTCATACCCAGAGGAGACCCATTTCGCCCGAATCACGTCTGATTGCCCACTTCTGTCCACCAGTGAGTTGTTCTACATGGGGCATATCGCCAAGGACTTCGACATGGTGTCCAATTGCACGACGGACGCCAGGGACGGTATGGAGATTGACATCCTCAGCCGTGCTGGTTGGGAGTGGCTCAATAAGCACGGGGTCGGTAATGGCCACAGGGAGCATGTCACCACGTATGTGAAGGATAACCTACCGGCGTTCAAGGCCAAGCTGACCTTTGCTGAGCACCGGGAATGGTACCTGTCTGAATGGATACCCTCACTCTCTATTGACACTGCTGAGCAAATGAAGGCAGTCGGAAAGGTAATGAGAAAATGGTGCAGTTACGAAGAGTAATGGACGCCGACATTGAGTACCTGTATCACCTACTCAAGAGTCGGCCTGACAATGCAAATATCAGTCATCACGAAATGCCTACTATGGAGGAGCATGTCAAGTTCTGCCGGCATAACATGAACGGTGGGAATTATGAGGACTGGTTCATTGTCGAGGAACACGGGGAGGACAGAGGCTCCATCTACCTGACCCGCAATTCGGAGATTGGGTTGTTCATTGAGGAACACCAACAGGGGAAGGGGTATGCTAAGCAGGCTCTGGAGATACTCAAGGCCCGATACCCCGGACGCAGGTTCCTTGCGAACATCTCCCCGCTGAATGGCCCGTCCATTGCCTTCTTCATTGGCAGGGGATTCAAGCTGATTCAGCACACCTACGAATTGGAGGGACAATGAAAACTGAGAAGCATTGTAACATGTGTGGGCACTGCTGTAGGGTCATAGTCAATATCATCCCGATGTCCGAGGAATCTGTGACGTGGGCCAAGGCCCGGGGCTACAAATGCCTTGACTCGAGTGAGAAGCACCTTGCCATAGAGATACCCTCTGTGTGCCCACAGCTGGACAAGGACAATAAGTGCCTGCTCGAGGGAGATGACAAACCTGTGACCTGCCAGCAGTACCCGACATTCCTCAAGTACCAGGAACTGGACCGGATGGGTCTTCACCGTAACAGACTTATTGGGAAGGGATGTGGCTTTGCATCTAAATGACCTTGAGGCACCAATCACCTTAGACCAAGTCATGGAGTGTCGCCCTGAAATGCTCTGGCTGGCCAGAGGTGTGTTATGGGACTTTGTAGACAGGGACCCTGAGGATTTCCTACACGACTTCTACCTCGTTGACCGCCGGAGACAGCGGGTCGCCAAGTGGTGCGGTAAGTGTAAACTGTCCAGTTGGGTCCGGTACACCATGCTCTACTACAGGTCCAACATCACCAAAGCCTGGCAGGCCAAGCGCCCTACCTTCGATTACCTACGCCCATGGGCCACTTGGACTGACAGCACCACCGTGGAATATGACATCCCTATGATTATGCAGGAATATCAGACGAAGCTCAGCCCTGAAGGGGGCCTGGCATTTGCACACCTGTCTAAGGATAACCACATCAGGGGACTGGCCACTTTACCATCTGCAGCTACCGGTCGGGCACAGGCTCTGAGAGTAGAGCTTCAAAGCCTTGGTGGCCTGAACTGCTATGATTGCCCTGTAAACACTAACTTGATTGGACAACTCTAATGAGCCCGACCTATGAAGAGAAACTACGTGGAACGAATATCGCCCTGCCTGTCTCCAACAAAGACCTCAAGGCTGTCATGGACAATTACACGGAGAATAGAATCATCAACTTACGGGCAGACGTTGTCCTTAAGATGGCTGAAGGGTTGCAGGAATTTGTTGAAGCTGTTGACCACGAGGTTAGCGACCAGTCCACCATCAGCTCCTTTACCTTGTGCTCCCTGCCATAAAAATGAGGTGGCAGATTGCTCCACCACCCCACCCGAAGGAGAGCCCGAAGGCTCCATATTGATATCAGGCTGGCACACCCTCCATCAAATTCTATTGTTCCACGATATACTTGAAATTCCCCTTTACGACCCTGCGTACTGCAGTAGGCTGACTTGCTGTCCACCCAAACACGTACCAGTTGGGGTATGCGATAGCAAGGGCCTTTGAGCCTCCACCGGCTCCAGGCCCTATCATTGCATTATAGCCTTTATCCACGACGTTAGTGCTATCATCGATGGCATATATGACATTGTGCTGTTGACAATACTCTGAGGCTGCGTATGGCAACCGGAAGTTGACCTGAGTGGAGGTGCTCACCGTACCATCAAGGTGGAATGACACCGATACCTCATCCCCCACCTTACGGTACAGAATCTTGGTGGTGTCCATTTTGTTCCAACCAATAAGGTTCGCATTTGCGTACCAATCCACCCACCCATCGGTTCCTGAGTAGATAGAGCCTGTGGCACATACTGAGGAATCAGCACACAGTTCTGCATGCGTGGCATCAAAGGTATGGACCATGAGCCGGCCAGCAAGGATGTTGCCTGTCACAGTGGAATCGGCCAATGAGGCATTCCGTGACATCAGACTTGCTGAGAACAGGTCCGTGGACCCATCTGACAAGGCATTTGTCAGGTCGGCATTATTGACGTTGAAATGACTGGCATCAAGCGTCGTGCCATCGGTAATTGTATAGGTTACTGAAGGGTACATAGTTTACTCGAAGTAAGAGAATGTGCCATAGAGGCGAAGTGAGTACGCTGTGAATGCTGTCCCGTCTCCGAAGTTCTTGGTTATGGTCATGTCGCTTGAACCCTCAGGGCACCAGCACATTGAAGGAGTATTCGCATAGGATGCACCCAAATCGAGCACCATCCTGCACACACCAACAGTCCCTGTTGATGCCTCACTTGGCATGCCTAATACTACATTGTCCCCGGTCCGGATCCCTGTCATGTCGAAGTTGACATGATTCTCAGCACCAATCCTGCGGTACTGATAGGTGTACTCGGTTGTCGGGGTCATACCAGTAATAGAGTAATCTCCGGATGCATCATAATACCCACCATCGGTCGGGTAGCTGAACAGGGAACCCGATATGAAAGCGGACCCATCAACGTGGAGTGGAACAGTCGGATTGACTGTGTTGACTCCAATGTATCCAGACGTATCCACCAGGTTCCCAGACACCACCATGTTCGTATCTACCTGTACCGATCCGGCAAAGGTCGCATCACGCATGTTGATGTCCTTGTCCCCGTCTGAGAGCCCGGAGATGACATCACTGAAATTCTTGTTAATCGCCGTGGCATCGATATCAGTGCCATTGGCAAATGTGTAGGTTACTGCTGGATAGCTCATTTGTTCTCCTGTAATTTTCTCATCATGGCATCATAGACCCCTTTGGATGCCCCGGGAAGCTCTGAGGCTCCTCGAGTCCCCGCTGCGTTGATACTCGGTGCTAACGCATTCAACCCTTTTATTCCCTCAGCCCATACCAAGGGGGATGAACCTGATACCCCTGCACCAGTGGCGATGGCTGTGCTTAGAGGAACACTTGCTCCCTTGCCCATTGCACCAGCAAAGCCTAATGCACCGGGAATTGACATGGACCCTGGCATGGCTCCTGTCCTGTATGTGGTCAGTAATTGTGGTGTGGCTGAGAGAGCCTTTGACTGCCCACCAAGTTGGCGTGACAGCCCTATGCCTTGTGCAATCTCTCCCCACTGAGTCCCGAACGCATCATCGAGACCGTTGATGATTTCCATTGATGCTGGGTCAGTGGCCGCATTCTTGAGTAGACGCTCAGCATTGATTTCGAGCTTGCCGGCTTTCTTACCAAGATATTCCTGAAGGGCTTTTAGGGCACTCATCTTCTGAGCCACTATATCCATCTTGGCACCATATGTCTCAGCACCAGGCACACCTCTTAAGTCATTCCTCAGGGCCCCAGCGGCTTTCTTCAGCACCTTATCATAGTACGGGGTATCGTGTGACAGCCGACTGTAATTGATATCCTCTTGCATCGCCTTTTTAAGGGTCTCCGCTGCTTTTCCCGTTATTGTTGGCACTGCTCCGACCGGTCTTCCCCCAGCCATGCTGAAGGTAGGTCTAGTGGAGGGAGTCCACTCAGGGTTTGTCTTGACAATGTAGTTGTCCAACCACTTCTGAAGGAGCTTTACATCTGTCTCCTTCTTAGGAGAGACTGCACCCTTGCTGACACCCTCGAATATTTCTTCCGCGGCCCCTCTTATTGGGACACGTCCTTCAAACTGAGAAAGTGCCTTCATGGCCTCCTTATACTCAGGGATGTTTGCACCACCCTTGGCCATATCAGCCATATCCTGAGCAATGTCAGGAAACTGTTCAATGGACTTTTTAGTGAGGCTGGACATCTTCTGCCCACCCGTACTTGTACCAGTAGCCCAATGCTTCAGGGCGCTGTACTGTGTCCCAGTGAGTTTGCTTCCGATTCCTGAGAACATCTTCTCAAGGAGTTTGCCTGCTTGTCCAACACCTGCCTCGACAGCGGGTCCGGCCACAAATCCTGTTAAGCCTTGCTTGCCACCCTCTTTCAGGCCCTCTGGAATACTGCGTGTCTGGGCCATCTTCTTTATGCCCTCTGTGACACCGAGACCGGCTCCTGTCTTCAATCCGGTCATAAGCCCTTTTGTCAGGCCCTTGCTGGCTAACCTACCACCAACTTCTTTGCCAACGGATTTGTACACCGACCCTGCAAGTCCGGGCCCTATGTATGAGGCAATGTCCCCAGTAGCATAGAGATTGGGGTGAGCCTCTTTGGCCTCATCCATCTTGCCTGTGAAGTATTCCATGGCTTTGCCATACTCTTCACCGAAGGTTTCTCCTCCACCTGGCTTCTGGAACCCAGCGACAATTGACATAAGAGGGTTGGCAAGTCCAAGTGTTCCACCCTGAAGATATCCCTGACCAAGGGCATCCATAGCCGTTGGTACTGGAACGGGACCGTAGTCTTCTTCCCAAGGTTTCTTGGTGCTGTACTCCAGTTCACCATCACCGAAGGAAAGCAGTTGTGCCAAACCTTGGGTATCATCAGGGGTACTGTCAATATCGACACCCTTATTGGCACCAAGTATTGGCAATCCATCTTCAACGGCTGGTGTGCCCCAATCTTCTTCCCAAGGTTTCTTTGCCATTATTGCACCTTCTCCCATGATGTCTCGTCATTCGGGTTTCCACCCATGAACTTGAAACCATTCTTTACGGTTCCGATCGCTGGGCCGGTTCCGATCGCTGGGCCGGTTCCGATCGCTGGGCCGGTTTCCACTGCGTCTACAGGAGTGGTACCCTCTGCAATGAGACTTGGGTCAAAACCATCCACAGCATAGCCAGCCTGTCTGAGGGCCTTCAACTTAGCCTTGTATGCATTGTCCAACATCTGCATAACAGTGGCGGCCTTCTGCTTCGCCACCTCAGGGGTATCCCCTGCTTTAGGCAGAATCTTGGCATACTTAATCTCGTCCTCTGCACGTAGAACACCACCCTCAAGGGCCTTACCGACAAGCTGTTTGGTAGAGGCTATGAGTTGTAGGGATGTCTGTGCATCATAATCATACGGGTTGGCAGTACGTGCCTGCTTGAATGGGCCGAACGGAGCACCAGCATCAATAGCAGCGATAAGGTCACCCATCTGTGCTGCGGATGCATAGAAGTCACCGATGGCTGCGGTCTCAGTGGTGGTTAGTGACTTACCCGCTGCGCGTTCACCTGTGGCCTTTTTACCTGCCACTATCCCTGCGGTCTCACCGGCTACATCAGCCAGTTCAGCTTCTGTGGTGATTCTGGCACCAGTCTTAGCACCAGCTACCTCAGCACCCTGCTTCACCTTACCCTCAGTTACGAGGTCAGTGAGTCCACCAAGGGCTGTGGCTTCATTCTTGTCTTTGGTGAAATCCAGGAATTTCTGTGCATACTCTGGGTTCGACACCAGCAAAATCTTGTGGGCACTAGGATTGACGGTTGCAAAATCCTCTATTGACAACTCACCCGACTGGACCTTATCCCAATCAGCCTTGGTCTTGTCCTTGTTCGTGAGCCTGAATGAAGAACCACCAGCATCCAATGGGGTGTGGCGACGTTTCAGGGCGCTCAAGTCATCAACGCTGATGTCATCCATTCCACCCACCTCATCCAGCAGGTTGAGTGCTCCTTGGTTCTTGGCTGTGCCCAGCTTACGCTCAAGGGCCCCACCTTCCCACTCACGGGCCTTATCGGCTGAATTCCATGTAGCAGTACCCGGAGACTTGCCTTTGCTTGCAAGGGTCTCTACAAGCGCCATGAGAGGGTAGCCATATTTGGCCATCCTTCTATCAGTCTCTTCATTCGTAGCCATTAGGCGTATCCTCCATCCATGATTCCAGTACTTACATCACCTGCTCCTGAAGTGTTCATCAACCTGCTGGACTTGAGCCTTCTCAGGCTATCAAACAGGTCGGGTTGTGCCTCAGGATTCTGGTCCCAATACTGCCCAAGCCCACCAACGAGCTGTGACAAGCCCTGGAGCTGTTCAAGGTTCTTGAGGTAATCGGGTACTTCCGTGGATTCAGGGATAATCCTTGGACGACCAACGGCAGCGGGCTGTGGCGTTGCCTTAAGCATCCGTGCCATAGCTTCCTGACGCTCATCCTTTGCCTGCTCATCATAGAGCCTGTTCCGGGCAGACTGTTCCTTGGCCTGCACCTCTTCCCTGTACTCCCGTGCCACATTATCAGCGTGAGAGCCTGATTCGGCTTCCCCGGCAGAACTGGCAAGTGCTAGTATCAATGGCCATCCCATAATATGCTCCTATTGGCTTAATTGAACCAGGAAAGGGGATTCAGCGGATTATTCCACATATCCCAGTCATTCGAGGCCTTTTGATTATCGGTCTTTATCAACAGCTTTGTCCCATCAGGGGACGTGGCATACGTCCTAACACGCTGCTCACCTGTTATGGTTCCTGGTTCGGAACCTTCATTGATACCCTCTGTTTTCACAGTAATGGTGTAGTTACCAGTACCGAGAGAGCCCCAGGGCTCTGACAGGTATATCTCTTCGCCGTTGTCTGCGGACGTTGGGTCTGTGTACCAAGGCTTGGCTAGGTCAGCACCAGGCTGAGCGTCACCAATTGGAGTGGCTTCTGTGCCATCGGCAGGCACTACGATAGGTTCCGAGCCGGTCATCCAAGATGGAAGTCCAGCGGCCTCTCTTCGAGGTCCTGCACGCCCTGTCTTATCAGCATCCATCATGCTGATGAAGTCACTACGATAGTCTCGTGTATCAGGGCCAAGGTTATCCGTCTCCAACCGAGTCGGACTGATGTAATTACCATCATAAGTCCTGTTGGACTGGCTCGATGAGGATGCACTGGATTTCTGGTCATCAGGTCGGGCATCATAAGCGGCCTGAGCCGCTGCCTGCTCTGCGGCATCTCGTGCAATGGCTGCTTCCTGGTCAGATGCGGCCTTAGCCGCGAGCAGGTCGGGTGGTCTCTTCCTATTGGCTCCAAGAGCTATCGGATTCGCCTCAGCCTCAGCCGCAGCCTTAGCCTTCTCGATGGACTCCTTCATGCGTCTTCCCAAGGCATCCATTGGATTAGTAAACATTAGTATACCCCCGGGTAGTAGCCAAAGGATGCATAGATGTCAGCGACACGCTGGACAACTGCCGGAGTGGCTGCGTTAATGACCATGGAATTGAGAAGCTCGTTTTGGGTAGCAACCTCTCGGTCGTAATCTTGTTTGTTCTTCCCGGACAGTCCAGCCTGGTAAGCGTTGGCCTGGTCGGGGGACATCTTGCTAGTATCCATCAGTTCCCCAGACACTCCCCGGGAGAACATGTTATCGAGCATAAGCTTTCTGGTCTCATTCTCATCATTGATGGTATCCTGCAAATTCAAAGTGTTCAGGGCAAGGGTGTTGTTGAGTTCAGCCATGTCCCTCTGCTGGTCCTGGTCAGCATAGAACTTATCGGACTCGAACTCGAGGTTCTGGTCAAACTGGGATTCCTGCCACAACATGTTATCGGCAAACTGGTCCGCAGCCAACATGGCCTCAGCCTCACTGAGGGACATCTGGCGGCCGAACTCATATGTGGATTGACGGAGTTCTTTATAAGCGAAGCCATATTGTTGTGTACGAGCAATCTGTTCATCAGTAATCTTCTGTGTCTGGAGCTGTTGGGTCATTGCCCTGTTAGCAGCCTCAATCCCTTCTCTGGAAGCAAGGGCCTGATATGCTGCAGTATTCTGCATACCTTGCAACTCAACACGGAGGGCATCCTCATTAGCAGCCAAGGTGGCCGTCATGGCGAGCTTGTCCTCTTCCTGTTGCTTGGAGACCGCAGCCTGCCAAACCTTAAGTTCCTGTGAGGCCGCGTACTGCTCTTCTTCAGCAGTCTGGGCACGAGTCTGAAGTCCCAAGGTCTGACCAAATTGTTGGGCACCAATAGACTGGGCTGCACTTTCAAGACCAAACTGTTGGCCAAACTGGCGCTCAGCGGCTGCTTGCTTACGGGCCTCGAACTCAACATTAGTCTCAAACTGGCCCTGCGTCATAGCCATCTGTTCTCTGGTCAAGCCTTGCACATTAGCCTGAAGCTCAAGTGCATTACGCTGGGCTTCCTCAGCTGCACGCTGTGCAACGTCTACCCCAGACAATCGAGTCTGTTCCTGGATTCCCATATCATTCTGCAGGCGACGAGATTGCAACTCTGCAATTCCGGAACCCTGCTGGAAACCAGATGTGGACAAACGGCGTTGCATTGCCTCTTGCTGATTCTTTTGACGCCTGGCTTCCTCACTCTGGATTTGAGTACGCTGGGTATCAAAGGATGTAGGTGCCTTGGGTGCAGTCGGTGCTGCTGTTACGCTCTGATTCATTATTTGCTCCCTATATAGTCAGGCATTTTCTTGCCATCTGACGATTTGCCCGAGATGTACTTGTCCTGCTTCTTGGTGTATGCATTCTCAGGTCCTGACTGCAGGAGCCTTCTACGCATGGCATCCATGTTCGGGTCAGTTGCAGTGTCCCCCGCAGGTATCCCTGACTTATACGCAGATGGTTTCCCTTGGTCATTTGACTGGGTAAGCGCCTTGGTTACAGGGCGTTGGTCATAAGGGGACCCTTGTGCTTTGGTCTGTCTGATTGGTACCGGCATTAGGTTCTCACTCCTCTTAAGTTGTACTCTATCAAGCAGTCGTGGACCTTCCAGTGCTGTCCGGCAGTATCAGCCGAGAACTTGATTTGAAGCTTTTTGGCCACAACATTGATAGGGATCCGGGCCGTGTACCTCTTCCGGGTTGGTCCCCAGACATCAGTACCGACTACTGCAGTTCCGTACTCAGCGTTGATTGGGTCAAGGGAAACTGTCTTGGTTGTGCCGTCTGATGAGTAAAGGTCATCAGCGAAGGTCACGTTCAAGTTGTATTCCCCGGTGCATTCCACCGTTATCCAGATGAACCGGAATACCTTTACATTGTCAAAGTGCTCTTCAATGCCTCTAATGGACATTGAGCGCCAGTATGAGTTGATATCATCGCCTGAGTCAGAGTACGAGAACTGGTCATCATACTTGTAAATGTCCCCTGAGTAGGAGCCACCATACAGGCTGTCATTGTGGACTTCGAGTTCTGAGCAAGACTGGTTGTCCCAGCGTGACCATGCCCCGGAGAGCTTGGATACCTCGGACCTGCCCTTCACGTAGTCGTAGACCCACATCTGGTTATTGCTGGAGCCTACAGCCGGTACCGACATGTAGACCTTGTTATCATAATTGACCGCTACTGCATCCTTAAGGCCATTCACGTTCCAATCGAGGACGTTTGGCTCTACGTTGAATGAGAGAGCATTGGAGATACGTTCCCCGACTGTGCCCTCTGCCAAGTCATAGACCCCGGACCTGTTGAGGAGCATGACGAATCCAGCGAACCGCTCCATGGCCTTTGGGGACACGGAACCATACGCCAGGTCAAGTCTCTGTATTGTCCAGTTCTCAATCTCATTATCCGGAGTGTACAGGACCCAAACAGCACCATTGCCCCTACCATCTTCCTTGGCAATGAGCAGATTCTGGCCCATACTTACCAAACCTCTGATTGGTAGCCCATCTCCATCACCCACACGGATGAAGTATTCAGGGTCCCACTTGGAAGGCTCCGAAGCATAGGTGTAATACAGGAACGTAGGATTAGTGGTTAGTGATGCTCCGAAGAACCTGCCAAGGTGCTCGGTGAATACGTTGAGCTGTGGCGGGGCCACTGAGGCCGTGACTTCCAATTCAGGGCTCGTAGCCAATGTGTCATCAAACCCGTCTAAGACGGTGTAGGTGGACGTTGGACTGGCAACTGATGTAAGGAGATGGTATTTGTCATCACCGCCGTCAGCGACCGCGAGATGCCTGTATACGTTGACGAAAGCAGCACCATCCACGGCCGCAGGTGCTGTAACACTGAAAAATGCCCCTGAAAGGAGCGTGGCACCGGTAATGGCCGATGAGGGAGCACCCTCAATGCCAAGTGCATCTGTAATTGTCCGGACGTACGAAGCGCCCTGGTAAATCTGTGTCGTTGACGTGATTGATGAATTGTACAGGGGTGTTGGCATCTGTGCCGGCTTATGCGGAGACCAGTTGGTGACCGTGTTCCCATCCCACTTGTACCCCAAGGTACCATTGCTGATGAAGGCGTGATTCTGCATATTGGCACCAAAGGCCGGAATGCCTGCCGTCATCACTTGGGTTCCACCGGAACATACCGAGAAATCCGTTGAGTCTCCTCGAGCATAATGGACTGAACCTGAGCATACAGCCACCAAGTCAGGTTCCCCACCATCCCTACGATAAGAATGAAGGAGATTGACCTCACCGGAGCCTACGGTCCCGATCGTGGCCCTGCCCTTACGAGTACCCACAGCCCCAAGGTCGTCAAAATCGACATTCAGGAGGTCAGGGCTCTCATTAAGCTCACCGAGTTCAGGGCTCGTCTTCGTATTCAAGCCACCGTCAAACCGGTTTATTTTAAGTCCATATCTTGCCATTATTTAGTCCACGAAGATAGAGTCAACACAATTGACCGTAGGAAACATCCCGCGGTTCTTGGTCTGTAGCCAATCCTTCTGAATCGTACCGAGCCCCTCAAGCCATGACTGATGATAGGACTGAGCCTCAGCTGCTGTCTGTTGGTCCTTGGCCATCATCTGCCACAAGGCATAGGATGTGACATACTGCCCGTACTTGTCTGGAATCGTCCAGGAAGCAGAGGCTGTGCTGTCAAGGGCAGCCGGAACAGCGTAATTGTATATCGCCACTTGAGCGGCCTTGTCCGGAACCGGACTGAAGCCAATCTCACCGCCCCACAAGTAGTAATAATCAGGATTCCCTGAGGAATCGATACCACCATAGGCCATGCCCTCGACATCACCGAGCTGGTCAAGGGTGATTGCTTTGAGCGGGTATCGGTCCCATGTCAGGCGGGTAACAGTACCGACGGTGGAACCCAGGGTGTATTCCCGGGTCCCATCACCAGTAGAGAATGAGGTCTTATCCTCGGTACAGCCAATCTGCTGGGCGATGAGATTCTCCCCATTAGACACATGGGCCATAATCTCACTATCGCCCCAGAAGGCCTCCGTGGATTCGTTAGCTTGCGACCGTATTTGCGTGTAAACTTCCGCTGGGGTCATTTACCTCTCCCTTGATTGCTTTGCAATGTTGAGCCAAGTGAGTCTTCAGGCCTTTGTGCCCCTTGAGGTCTTCCTGACCACAGAACGGACATTGGACGGGCTCTTCAATACTCTTGAGCTTCTCCTCTTCCTCAGGCTCCGCGGCCTTATCGGAATGCGTCTTGAGATGCTCGTTAAGGTGCTTCAGTTCGGGGAACGTGGTGCCACAGTAGTTACAGATATGAATCGTAGCCCTGACCCTTTCTTCCCCACCAATCGTCATGTCCACTTTACCCTTCCAGTCCTTGGCCGGAATCTTTGCGAGATTCTTCGGTTTTGGTTTGGTCGGGTCTATGCGGTCTTGGCCACTATAGGTGCCCATGAACTTGTTTGCATCCTCCGCTGTCATGACAATAGCATGGCCCGGTTCGATGGCGATGTCATGCTTCTTCCAGGTCTCGACGTAGGGAGCAACGTCCCTATTAATGACCGCTGTTTGTTCCTTCATGGTGCCAGTCTCCTTCGTTTGAAATGATAGTGCCCAAATCTATGGGTTGACTACGAGATATTAACGTATGCTGTGACTCCAAGGCCAGCCGCGGCTGTGGAAGTCGAATCCGAAGATACGGTCAAGTATCTTGGGAAGGACGCTACCTGGTCCTCAGGGATTACGGTGAGCTTGCCAAAACCGATATCGGTGGTGGCATCTGTGGTCAGTTCCTTGAAAGTTCCGTCCGCAGTATCACACCCATTCAGGTGCAGGACTGCAGTTCCAGATGTCATGGCATTGGCACCAATCTTGACTGACAGGCCATTGTAGGCTTGCAGGTCAAGGGCGTCAGATGTGGCGTCCGGATACGCGATTGTTAGGTCGATTGCTTTTCTCAGTGGCATGGTGCCCTCCTATAGAATATTACTCAATTATTAACAG
>Ga0307928_10002535_pt1 | contig 14017 bp, 22 predicted proteins | sample AceLakmetagen232_FD_201815 | JGI IMG/M metagenome (GOLD analysis project Ga0307928, IMG submission 201815) | Saline water microbial communities from Ace Lake, Antarctica - #232 | ecosystem: Environmental > Aquatic > Non-marine Saline and Alkaline > Saline | place: Antarctica: Ace Lake... | reverse complement strand
CCAAAACATCCACCTTTTCGAGAAGCTGTGATCCCGCCAGCGTCCCCGATACTTTCAGTTCACTCATGATTTTCTCCGTGTGTTCAAAAAGGTTTAGTACGCATACCGCTGTTTGTCTTTATGCCCCACAGCCGATAGATTGCCTGGTTTACCATACACGGTCTGCCGCGATTGGTCGCGCAACCATCGGGGGTAACAAGCGTCCTCGCACAGCACGCGGCCGGTTTCCGTGCGATAGGCTCTATCCTCGGCCACCTCTGCTCCGCAATCCATGCACCTCACGAACTTCATGGCGTCACCACTGGGCAATAAAAAAACCGGGCGCAAAACAGCCACGATGACTGATTCGCGCCCGGTCCTGGGGCTGTGGGCTCCTGCCCACGAATACTCACACGCTACCACACTCGACTAGGATGTCAATGCCGATTTCTCTTTTTGACCACGATCCGTTGCTCTGACGGTGCCTTCACTGCTAGCGTCAGTTTGTGGTTCTTCATTTTCACAATTTCAAGTGTGACCGACTCAACCTGAATTGTGTCACCCTCAAAACATTCGTGATACCATGTTGAGAGCTTCATTATTGGCTGATCCTGCCCGCACTGCGACTCCAAGATGCCCCTTGCCGTCTTGGCTTTATCAACCCGCAGGCATGTTCTCATTTCACCCGTTGGGGTTATGCCATACAACACATATTTACTCTCAGATTGCAGCATGTGCAACGTACCACGGATTATTAGGTGGTTGTCAGAATCGACCGCTATCAAGTGGTCTTGTTCAACGGCCCAATCAACGCACTTTGGGGACACGGCTAGATGATTCGCGTAACCCTGAGAGTTAATGAATTGCAACCCACACTTGTCACACTGAATTTTGTCGGCGCTGATAATCAGCACTCCACCGCGATGCTTTACCAAATCATTCCAACATGGAAACTTTTTCCCGCACATCGGGCAGCGTGGTGTTTTGTTTTCCTGCCGGTCCTTGGCGAGCGGGTCGCGGTGCGACCATAGATTACGTTCTTCGACGGACAGGCTTCTTACCGGGACATCAATGTTTTGCATTGCGATTCCTTTCCTCTGATTTTACTCTCCGCACGAACACGTAATCGAACCCGCAGGCTGGCGAGCGTAGCAGTTGCGTTCATGTTCATTCCTCCGTGTTCACCACTCGAATAAACTCAGCCGCCAATGATCTTTTGCAAACGCGCGACCTGCCATTTCTGTTCAGCAGCCCTCGCAGCAGCCCAAGCAGCATCCCTCGCAGCAGCCCTCACAGCAGCCCTCGCAGCATCCCAAGCAGCAGCCCAAGCAGCATCCCTCGCAGCATCCCTCGCAGCATCCCAAGCAGCAGCCCAAGCAGCAGCCCTCGCAGCATCCCTCGCAGTAGCTAACTCTTTGGCCGTAGCCATTCCGTTAGCGAATAATCGTGAAACTTTTACGGCATTCCAGCATCGTGGGTCTGGATCATGTCCAGCTTTTCGTTCGCGTTTTAATGCTCGTTCCGCACAGGCGCACGCAAATAGCCGCATATCTCGTTCGCTGATGATTTCTTTGTGCAGTACCACCCAGATTCGATCCCCTAGGGGAATCTGTTTAGCGTCGAGTATTTCCATGGCGGAGTAGTATTTCCGCCGGCCGAATAATTTTGCGATCCGCTCGCGCGGCCAATCTGAACAGGGGTTCCAGCCCATAATGGTGTCGATGCTGATTCGCTTTTTCATTTCATTCTCCCTCGTTAAGTGCTCGAATAAACTCAGCCGCTAGGGGCGGCGGTATGGTGGAGGCCAAGGTTCGTCATCATCGCGTTCCGATTCCGCTTGCTGTTCCATACCCTCTTCGTCAAAGTCGCCTCGAACCAGCTTGTCGCAACGCGGACAATGCTGATTACGGTATCCGTTGTTCGCCCAATACTCGCTACACTTTGGACAAGTAAACTCAAGACATGCCATCGTTTCCTCCTGCCGCTTTAGCGGCACTGTATTCGTCCATTTCGATAATCGCCTTGTCGATAGCGATGTCTATCGTAGGGCCTCTGTGGCCACGCAAGGGGCGAAATCTATAGCTGTGTTTGCCCCCCATGTGCATCGAGTCTACTTGCGCGAGGCACCTGCGGACATAGTCCCACCGGCGAGCATCGGCCCGCAACGCCTCGACCTCGGTTCGTAGCCGTTCGACCTCATTTACCAGTAGTTTTCTCGCTGGGTCGTGTACCATGTTTCATTCTCCCTTGTTGATTGAATAAACTCAGCCGCTAGTTCTCGCCGTGTTCGTCGATCCACTTATTCAACCAGTCGCGGAGACGAATAGCCTGGTTTAGCTTAACGCGGATGCCATTCCAGTTGTCGAGGTCAACATATCCGATTTGCGCCAGTACAATTGGTCTTTTGCCTGAATCATCTGAATCGACAACATCGCTGCATGTCAAACGGTCGAGGCATCTGCCATTAAATCTATCAATGGTTAATTGCCGCATTGCTATACTCCTGGTTAAGTGTTGCTCGAATAAACTCAGCCGCTAGGAGCGGCACGATGAAATCATTCCGGGCTAAACCACGGCTTCGCCCCAAAGCACACGTCGTTTGCGAACACTATGTAAACCGCACCAATTTCATCATCCACAAGAGACTCGACGATGGCGACCGGGTAGCCGGGGCCGCCAGGATTCGCAATATAGTCGGTGGACCACGTATGAAACGCGCCGCTCTTTACTGCAAGGCTCCGCTTGCCGTTCTCGCGGGTATGGAACCAGCAATGTCTTGTCTTATTGACCATCGTTTCCTCCTGCCGCCTCGGCGTTAGTCCATTGATTTATCTTGTCGCGGGTCATCGCCATAGTTTCCTCGACCGTGTGGCCCTCTAGCTCCCAAACGCGAAGCTCTAGTTCGGCATTGCGGCTCTGCAATTTACTGATGAGCTTGCGATTGCTTTGTATATCCTGCGACAGGAACACAAAACCAGATTCAGTCCGGCGTCCACCGAAGAACAGCCACAAGCGATACCACAATTTATCGAACTTAGCTTTCACCCTTCACCTCCTGCCGCCTCGGCGGCTTTTATCACATCCATTTCTGCTTCGGCAACCGTCTCCGCGTGAGAAGAATCCAGTTCATCGGCTGGACATGCCCATACAGCAGCCGCCAACTCTGCGTATTCTAATTGGAGTCGCTCGACTTCGGCGTGATCTCGCATGTACTCTTTCCAATGTTCACGCGGGATTGCAACCCATTCATCTGGTATCGCACCACGTTCAAGCCAGTTCTGTGTTTTAATCACCCTTCACCTCCTGCCGCCTTAGCGGCTAAACGTGTGCTGTAACATTCATCAACTCCAACCCACTGTAGGTTCAACTGGCTGCATCCACTGGGAATGTACGTGGCTTTACACCGCATAGCGTCATTGATACGGAATACCTCCCTCTGGTATGGCGAGTAATAAAATACATTCATCCCCGGCACCACCGGCACGCCATCCGCCGTCTTGGGTAGCTTGTCAACGATGGCCTGCAAATCAACGACTGTACCGGCATGTCGCGTGGCCTCGTACTCCATTGCCTCTGCCCGCTCGGTTTGCTCGTCGAGTTCGGTTCGGAGGCGTTCGACTTCAATCAGCGATTTATCCACGTCGCTTATAATGGTTTCTTCGCATGTTAATCCACTTTGATTGGTGTTATTTCCTAATATCTTATCCACCAATATCATGCACTTGTATAGATAAGTTTGCCTCATCACCCTCTTAATTTTGGCCTTGTCAGCTTGGTTTTTGAGGCGTGTGATTTCGGCTTCCACCATCACGCTCTCTTCGACGGTCGATTCGGCGATGGCCCAGCGAACAACGTCCACGACACTCGGCAATAAAACATATTCGCTTGTCGTGAAATGCTTTTCTATCTCCTCGTTCGACAGCACCCGCCGTTTGACGAGTTGGCCGTAGTTGGATTGGAGATAAAATCCCGCGACATTGGCAACAATAACCGCGTTGTAACTGCCGTCGTTTTCTCTCAACGCTCTGACAATATCCGATTGCAAAACATTATCCAATCTATCGGCAATAGCATTTCGTAACTCCTTAACCGTCGGCAGTTGGCAGGGCTTGGCTTTGGCTTTCAACTCTTCCACCGCCCCCTGTAATCCCTCGATGATTCCATTCTGTGAGTCCAAGTCCCTGTTGAGTATTTCCACGGGATGATTGTGCTCCTCGCATTCGCCCCGTTCACCTCGGCGATGAGCCTCGACACCACGGACCAACACATCTGCGTAGTCCACATTGATTGCGAGCTTCGCTGTCGCCTCATCTGCAAGCTGCTTGAGCTTGGCGACTTCGGATTCCAACGCCAACATCTCCTTGTCTCGCATCTTGGAGTTTTCGTCGTCGTCCGCGATTTGCTGTTTGAGGCGAGCGGCTTCTTCGTCTTTGCTCCCGAGACTGAGGATCATGTCTATATCGTTTTTGTTGGAACCCTTACTTATTAACAGCACTTCGTAGTTAAATCGCAGGCTACGATTCGCCTCCTGTAGTTCTGTGGCCTCATCCTTGAGGCGGTCAATCTGAGCCTCTAGCCCGTCCATGTACTTTCGCGCTGACGCGGGGATCTGGTTTTGCAGTTCTCTGATGGTCGCGTTCCGCTCGGTGAGCTTGTCCTGGATGAACTTGTTGTGTTTGCTCTGGCCTTCCCGGCTGGCTTGCAACCGTACAATCTCGGCTAGCAGTCGGGTGATTTCGGTATCCTTCTCGGCTGATTTAATCTCGCCAGTCTCTTGGGCGATGTCGTCCTCGATGGCTTTCAGAATTGCTTTTGCTCCTTCAAGTGCTTCGGATTTTGTGGATTTCATGCACTGGTCGCTATAAAAACTATTAACCGCGCAATATGCTACGCCCATTCCGTAGGAACATAGTGGTTCTGGTCTCAAGCAACAATCCTTACAAGTATCATTGTAATACAGGGTGCAGTAGCCGCACTGCTCCAAGGTTAGTCGTGGTTTCAATTGCGGTTTGTAGCGTCCTAAGTCTTCGACAATCGCAGTCCACTTGATTTTGGATTCTATTTTGAGAGTCAAGACGTTGAGGTCAATGCTCGGCCCGCAGAGCGGTGCTGCCAAGCGACCGGCGAGGGCGTCGATGGCAAGCCTGGCCCCCGTAACCGTCCACTTACTCAGACACCAATTGCCTTCGCGCCGTTCTTTGGCTGCTGATTTATGGCCACACTCCTCAAACCGCTTGGCGACTAGTTCGGTCATCTCCTCTCGCGTCATCGCTCGCGGCTGCTCGTCGAGTAGCGGGGCGATACGGGCAAGGGCACGGTTGATGCAACAATGAATAGATATGGAGGCGGGAATGGAGCCGTCTGGAGTGGTGTTCTTTAATATGTCTGGTGCCATACTCGGCCAACCAGCCGCAAACTCCTCGGCAAAAATCTCTCGCATTTTCTTTTTCATCGCACGCTCCTAATGTTAAGTTTCAATTCTCCCAACGCTATCAACGCCGCCTCAACTTGCTCGCGTATCCGCTTCAGTACCGTCTCAATCGCCGTCAACGCTCGCTCGTGGTCCGTGGGGTGGTGGCCGGTCGATTGGATTGGCTTCATGCTCATTGGATTCCTCGCTAAAACAAAAACCACCATACAGCCGCCCACACGGGCCACGTCAAGCCGACCCACATAATCGTCAACGCCACAGCGGCGTAGCCGATTAACACGACGATAGCTGTTACGGTGAATACAAAATCCAACGGCGAGTCTAGTTTTGCACCGATGCGTTTCATCGCTTTCTTTAGTGCCAGTCGAAGCATAATCATTCCTTCTTCTGCTCACGGGCGGCCAGCATGGCACCGGCAATTTCAAAGGCCCACCATGCTCTCAAGGGGATGTCGTCCAAGTTGTGCATGGGATCAACGTCTGGGTGAGCATCGCCTGATAGCAGCCCTTGTATCGCCTGCCCAGCAAACGCATTACGCTGTGACTCGCGGATCATCTCATCCAGCCAGTCGATGCCAGAGTTGGGCACGCGAAGCTCGATTGCCGCGTAGGTGCGTAGCGACATGCCGGTTTCAACGACTTGTGTTTTGGAAACATCGCTACACACTAATGGAAACGCAGTTCCGCTATCGTCCACTTCTACTTTCTTTTCTGCCATGTCACGCTCTCCTTAGTAATAGATTTTTATCCCGGTTCCGTCGCAATCTTCGCACTCAACCAAACCGACGCCGTTGCATTCTGGACACTCACAGTCTTGCCAACAACTGTCGCAAACAGTTTCCCCGGTGCCATCGCAATCCTCACACTCAACACGTCCGGCTCCGTCGCATGTTTCGCATTTTTCCGATTTAATGCTCATTGGTCATCCCCTGCTAAAGTTACAATCTCAATAACGATGCTCGCTTCTTCACTCCACACTTTTTTAATTGTGCCCTTTGCAATCGCAGAATCCTCCTTGTAGAGGCAATCCAAAACAGCTTTGTCGATGTTGTCGCGGTCAGGCCTAGCTCGGTGCAATCTCCCCATTACCCCGTTTTTCTTTTTTTGCGACCATGACTTCGCTGGTGTGTAATATGCTATCCACGATAGCGATTGCACATCCGTAGCAGGCGGTAGTTGGTTACCGACAACGGCTCGCACACGGTCGCACCATTCGCGGTATCGCATAACGCATGGTCGATTCTTCCATCGGTCTCGCTGCGTCATTCGTGGCTTGCCGGGTGCAGGACCGTCGATTCGGATGTGTAGCCTGTGTGCCGTTTGCCAAACGCAACAGTTGGTGTCGGTGGTATTGTTCTGCGGCTTGTAGTCGCCCGGCATCTGTGCCGCCCGGTTGGTGATTAGTCGGTAGCTCATGTCGCGTCTTTTCTCTCACGATGACTTTGCCAATTACACTCCAAACAAAGCGAGTTGTGCCTCAGGCGGTCGATGATTGGCGAAGCCAGCCGCCCCTCTGCCTCTGCTCCGTCATGGACGTTCAACGTTGCCCATGTGCTTTTCATTTCACGGTAGCGTCGGTCAACGATTCGCTGTACGACGTCCGTCGCGTAAGGTGTTGTGTCGCCCTTTGGTGGTATCGGGTCGCTAATCGCCAGGATTGGTGGGGTCGTGTATTTGGCTATCATGTCGCTCTCTCGCTCCTTGGTGCCAATCATGTCCCGTGCTTCCTGATAGAGGTTTGATCCGTCTACCCAATTCACCCGCCAGCCGTGACGCAGGATCGCCCAGAACATGCACGCGACTAACAGGTGGTCCTTGCCGGTGCCGGGGCGTCCGAACAGGACCAAGCCACCGCCTTCGGCTAGGCGCTCCGGCATTTCCTCCGCGAACTGACGCACCCGGTTGTACGCTTCGAGTTGTGACGGTCTCTTGAGCCCCTGTGGTTGCTCTGGCTCGTAGATGTCGTAGTTGGCAAACTCGCACCTCGCATATCGCACGATACGCGATTCGCCGGTCGGCAACTTCCAGCCGGTCCCGCCACGGGTTTGGCGGCGTCGCGCCTTTGCCTAGCAGTTCAGAAAGTAGCTGGCCTAGACTGGTCTGGCTTTCGGCTATCGTAATTTCCTCGGGATTCACGGCTCCCTCCTTTGGGTTGTCGCGTTTGTCTCAATTTAATGTTGTCCCATTTGTCCCGCAACTTCTGCGGCGACATGATATTTACCGACCAGAATGAATCGTTGTGACACCACTCGTACAGGCTGCGGATTGCCTCGTCCGTTCGGTTGTCGCGTTCTCGCATGAGGCGGATTTCGTTTGCCCATGCTTCAATGGACGGTGGCTTGCGGTCGGGCTGTAGCGTTGTGTTCAATGAGTGCATCCACCGTGCCGTTTCTGCGTCTCCCCCGGAGTATGTAAATCTCCGAGCGGACTTGTCCGCGGTAGAGTCTTCTTTGCATTCTTTGCCTTCTTTGCTTTCTTTGCATTCTTCTACTGTGTTCGCTGGTTGTTCGCCCGCTGTTCGCCCGCTGTTCGCTGGTTGTTCGCTGGTTGTTCGGTCGGCATCATCTTGATTTTGATAACTCCCCCAGTTGCATACACTTACGGTTGTCCATCGGTTGTTCGATTTTCGCTCAATCATTTTCCATTCCTCAAGCCGCTTCATTGCGCGATGAAAAGATGACGGATGTAGGCCACATTCGTCAGCACCGCTCTTTCGGCCCGTGATGAAGCTCCCAACAGCCACCGACTTCCCTCTCCAATACTGCTCACGGAACCCCGCGCGACATAGGCACCACACCCAAACCTTCAGTAGTTTCTCGTCGCTGAAAACGCGAGAATCAATAATCTTGCGGTGTAGCTTCACCCAGTCGCCAGCCATCAAACACCCTCCCTGGCCGCCAGGAGCTTCGTCCTGCCGCCTACTCGCGTCGAGGCCCAACCACACTCGATTACTGCCCCGGTTGCCGATAGGCACGCCACAGCGGCCCTAGTGGTCGAATCGGGGAATCGGTGGTGTGCCCGGAACGAACGGACCAGATACGATTCGCTGACCAGCCCGAGACGGCTCTTTCTGTAGGTCTTCAACATCCCCCAAACTGCCCGCCGCGATGGCGAGTGGCTACAAACCCTCGAAACCCGCCGGCGGATTTCCTGGACCTCGCGTAAGCTCGCTGTGTTGCGGCGTGATTGGTTCACTCTTGGTTCCCTGCCAATGGCTTATGCTCGCTGCAAATATCCTTTTTCCCGACCTTGAAATTACCAATGGCACAACGTAGGTTTGTTTCATTGGTACACCCATATTTTTCTACAAAATCACGGGTAAAATGTTCGCACGTCTCGCAATACAGACGATTCCGTGATTTGCAAAATCCCTGAGCTTCTTTTGCTTTCTGTTGGCGACTTTTCATTTCGGTTTTTCCTTTTGGGTATTTAGTTGCGGCGTGATTGGTTCATGCTATTGTTTCACAAAAAGGAGGTTTTCGTTTTGCTTGACTTGTTTTTCAGCCTTCGCCATGTACCCCTTCGCGGCTTCAACATACTCGTCTTTGATTTCGCACCCATACGCTCGTCGAGGACGATCTATTTTCCGTTTCGTTTTTGGCGACCGTCCACCGATTGCCATATACAATTCGCTCCCAACACCAGCAAACGGAGAAAACACAACTTCGTCAGGATTACTAAAAAGCAAAGTGCAACGGCGAATAACCTCCAACTGCAAAGGGCAGATATGCTTGGTGTCGTTTTCGCCTTTTGCTATAGATGTGTTCAGCGTATCTGTTGCGCTGATGTCATCCCAACAACCTTCCGCTAGTTTAATCCAGTCGTTGCGGGTGATCTCGTTAGATCGAACAGGAACAGCGTTGTCGCCCGGCACGCGAAACTTCAAGAGATAATCCGGCAAACAACCACGGCAAGATGCTCTGTCCTTTTCTAATCCAGCGAATTGCAATTCATGAGTGTGTGTTCTGATTGCTTGTGCTTGCGGATTCTTCCGTACCATCCAGTCGTATTCGTAAACCAGCCCGGCACGTTCACCGAGGCGTATATTCAGTCCACGAAAATCGAACAGTCCTACTTCGCCCGACCGTTTCATTCGTGGAATCTGCATTACATGCACGATGATTGCACGTCCAGGTTTAACGATCCGGCGTAACTGCTGAAAGAAAAACGATAGGTGAAGTTTGCCTTCGCCCTTCCACCCTTCGCTATTTCCGATGTCGCTTGCCTCGCTGGTATACGCGTACAGCGAAGCAAACGGGGGCGAGAATATCGAGAAGTCTACGCACGCCTCCGGCATATCAGCCATGTGAGGTATACAATCTCCGTGGTGTATGTCCCACTGACAACTTCCGTCTATCACTTGGTCAATGCTCATTATGCTATTTTCCCTATTACTCGTTTGAAAATTTCTTCCTGTGCCTCACTGTCCGTTTGTATCATCTTTGCCTTGCGCATGACATTTTCCACCATCGGCTCCTCTAGGCACGTTAGGGGAATATGCACGTTTAGCGGGCGAGTGGAACCGATGCGATTAGATCGCTTCACCGCTTGGTAAAACAATTCATAGCTGTCCTGCAATCCGCTGAATATATGGCGGGTTGCGACCTGTAGATTTAGCCCAAACCCAAGCACCCTAGCTTTGGAAATCATTACGCGATTTCTACCTGCTTGGAAATCAGCAATCATTTCCATCCGATTCGGGATGGGTGTTGTCCCCTTAATGCTGAGAGCGTCTGGGAATAACTCTTCCATAATTTCCTGTTCCTTGTCGTAGATGCACCAGATGATCGTCGATTCATCCGGCCACGAATCTACAAGTCGCAATATCTCGGCTGGCTTATTGGTCCGTATTTTTTTGTTTTTCCAATATCCTTTGGAAATCTGCCCCCATGACGATCGCTTAGCAATTCCGCCTGGGTTTACCGGAATGAGTTGTCCGCTTTGTGCCATCGTCAATGTGGCCTGCTCCTCGGTAAGATCGACGGGATGATAATGAATGTGGATTGGCGGAAGCGGCTCTGCTTGATCGTGCCAGCCATAAGATGCTGGTGAGTTAAGGAAGAAAGCCCAGTGTGATAGCGTTCGATAGAATGGTTCTAGTGCGTGCGGCTTCATTTCCCATCGCTCGCCGGTCTGCCCACGATTGACAAAATACTTGGCGAGAAAGCTATTCAGCGTTGGGAATTGATCGAGCCATATGGCATGGTTGCCATATTCAATCCGGTCGTTGGGAGCGGGTGTTCCCGTGTTGGCGAGTTTGCCCTCCAAGCCACGTCCGAGAGAAATAAGCCCACTTCCATATTTGCCATACATGGATTTTAATAGGCTCGTTTCGTCACCGATAATCGCGCCAAGATCGCCCGTCGATAGATCCTCGCGGAATGCTTCATAGTTACAGATTCCCAACCGTTGAACTCGGTCACCATGCAACCATGATTGCAGATTGGCAGCCGGTATCTTTTCAATCGGAAGATCGCCGTTGTAGAATCGTTCTGCCTCGGAAATCGTCTGGTCGATTACCATCAGGGGCGAAACAATCAAAACACACTGGGACTTTGGCAACAGCCTTAACCAGTGCCGTGCATAGTCCAGGAACATGAGTGTTTTGCCGCGTCCTGGGTCAGCAAAAATAGCATACTTCCCCTTGTCGATTGCGAACGATGTTATCGCACGTTGGTAATCGTATGCCAGTGGATTAGGCTCGTAGGCAATCCGCTTACGCTTCTGCGGTTTCATTCCGATACGATCTGCGTACTCGCTTGGAAACGTCGCCACGCGACCACGCACGGAATATCGCGGCAGTTGTTTAATCTGCAAAAACGTGTTGTAGCTGCTAATGCTAGACGCATCTAGTGTTACGTTCATTGCTCATCGCTCCTTTTGTTCGTTCTGTATCCCGTCCTTACACACACACGGCCAGCAGTTACAGCGGTAGCATTTCATGGGATTGGGGTTCATTTTGCCTTTTTGGTGTTTTACTGAGTGGCGCTGCGCTGCCGTGCAATTTCTTGCGACCGAAAAACCAATGGCACTTTTTGTTGACTGTGGCGATTGTATACATGCTCGATTAACGCCCCATACGCTGCAACATTGGGCTGTTTTTGCATTAAGCTCAGGTTGCTAGTTACACGACTGATGAACTGGTTTTCGTCAAACTCCGGTACTCGTGCGATGTGCGACAGGGCTTGAACAAAATACGAGTTAGTTGCAACAGTGGCACCAGTCTGCTTGCATAGGACCACGATGTCCCCAACGAGTTCGGCGTGGCTGGTGTCACCGATTCGATAGGTTCCCATCTTAAATGCGTCGTAAAAATTATTAGACCCCGCAGTGTGTCCGCCGAGCAAGGTAATACAGTGCTGCAATGATATGCCGGTTCGATCCATGTATTCCTTGACCTTTATGTATGGCGCAAAACCGCACCGGATAAAGGAGACGAGATAGTCATGGACACGCCAAGGATTAGTGCCACCTTCCAGTTCGTGGATTGTCGCTGTGTCATCGCAAATTACATAAAACACAGCGATTCCAAGCCGCCGAGCGACTTCGAGCCGATGATTCCCAGCTTTCACACGCAACTTACCGTTACCATTGCGAATAACGTGCAGTGGATAGGCACTAATGTAGCCGTGCTTACGCATGGACGCTTCCAGCTTCTTGGTTTTCGTGACATCCCGGTTGAACAGTAGCACCTCAAATAGATCGTAGTTTTTGGTTGCCGTAAGTTTCGCACTCATGACTTTTCCCTTTGTAATTGAATCCATTTTTCAACTTTGACAAACGCTTCGTGTCGCTTGGGGTCATCCTTTTTGATTCGCTCAAGCTGACTAATCGCCATCGTCGCAAAGCTCATGGCGTCCGTGACGATATGTGTTTCCGTATGCTTCAATAAAGGCTTCCCTGCCTTGATAGCCTTGCCCTGCTGCTTGGGCGGCAGTTCGGCGATCGCTACAACATCCTTCTTGGATAGCCCCGACTTGCCGGATAGAATCGACGCCTTAGCATCGGGTACGTTCGCGTCGATCTTGTCCACTGCCTCGGAGAACTTGGCGTCACGCTTGATCGTCGCGGGCGAGACGTTGTATTCCTTGGCGAGTTTTTCGGAGGTACGTTCTGGATAAACGGGGTCATTGTGATCCCGTTTTTCTGGGCGTCCCTCAGTCTTCTTCTCCGCATGATACCGTCGTCCCCTCAGATATTCCTTTTGCTCCTCTGAAAGATTACGCCTTCCAAGCTGGTTGGAAATGATCCAGTTGACCACCGCTTCCCGGTCGTCGAACTTCAAAGCCTTAATTTTGAACGGCACATCGAACCGCTTGCAGATTCGATAGCGGTTGTGCCCGTCGAGAATTGTGTTATCGTGGTTGGCCCACACGATGATTGGATCGCGGCAACCGTCCGTTGTGATACTCGCCTCTAGAAGGTCAACTTCCTCAGGCGTCAGGTTGGGACATAGCCCCGCGAATTCTTTGTCAATGGTTAGGTCATTCATGCGTCGTTTTCCTTTTCGGTTTTGGCTTCCAAGCTATGAGCAACACGGTTGCCCCCCGTCCTTTGAGTCAATGGTTTTTCGCAACAGAATGTTTTCTTGTTGTTCTAGCTGCCTAACGGCAGGTTCGGCTTGCATGACAAATACAAGCCCTTCGGCGACACAATCCCAGTCGTCCGTTTCAATGCCAGACACAATCGCTGAAATTGAAGTCCGCAATAATGAACTAACACCGCCATCGGCAGGCGTTGCAAAGTTCGCTTGCCGCTCGATACGATCGCGTTCAGCATTCCGATCCACTGCTTTTTGCACAAGCAAAAGCACCTTGCTGGAATTGGTTGGAAAGTAGGGGTCTAGTTTGGGTAGCATGGTTTTCCTCTGCCTTTCGTAGTGTCCTGTCTGCCTCACGCATGGCCACCCGCGCCAACACGAACATCCCCATGTCGGCGTACTGCCTAGCTTCGAGAAGTGCTGAGAATGCTGTGTTGGTGGCTGGCTGGTGCATGGTCAAGCTCCCGCCTCCGTGGCCGACTCACCGGTATCGAATGCCGACTTTTGCTGGTTCGACCCCGGCCCGCGAGAGCCGCGAATTTGCTTAATTCGCACGTCGCCGTGGAATTGAATTTTCGCCCGCGCCTCGTCGGTCGTGGCAATCTCCTGGTAATCGGCAACCAGTTTTGACACGGTGCCTACGGTGGCGACCTGCTTGACCTGATCGGCAAACTCGTTGATCAGGTCGGCGTCTGCGGAAGGGTCGCCCGTCGGCTCTGGCTCGGGTTTCGTTTCTTGCAGCTCGGTCGTGGCGTCGGGCGACTGCGGATGCTCGGCGGCAACATCAATCACGGGCGGCTCTTTGTCTTCTGCCGTAGTGCCTTGCAGTTTAAGTTGCCCCGCGAGGTGATCCGACTTTGAACACCGATTGGTTTCCGTCGATTCGCTTTCGATTCGCAGCGGATCGTTTCCCATGTTGATGTCGTCTAGCTTGAGGACTTTTTGGAGTCGTGAATATACCAGCGGGTCAATCGGGACGGCTCGCCGGGCGTAGCAGTCGCGGTAAAGTGTCTTGAGTGCCATCTGCTCGTACCACTTTCCCCACACATTCTGCGTCTGGGCACAGCC
>Ga0307928_10002533_pt1 | contig 14021 bp, 15 predicted proteins | sample AceLakmetagen232_FD_201815 | JGI IMG/M metagenome (GOLD analysis project Ga0307928, IMG submission 201815) | Saline water microbial communities from Ace Lake, Antarctica - #232 | ecosystem: Environmental > Aquatic > Non-marine Saline and Alkaline > Saline | place: Antarctica: Ace Lake... | reverse complement strand
AGTTAATAGTAGACCAGATCAAAGTATTATAGGTGGAGAGTTCTTCAGACCAATGAATACACACACCATGTACTTTGGTAACAAAGCTGATATGCGAATGGCTTATTTAGTTGGTGAAGGGACAGGGGTCGGCCTTGCCCTCTATGGCGATGATACTGTCAAATCAGCAGTCTTTCAAGAGAGACTCAATACTAATGCTTACCCTGATCCAATTAATCAAATAACAATCACACAGAAGAATGTAGACTTTCATTCTAGTGGATTCATTGGTACTAACACCACATTATATAGTGGTGTATTCGATACACATGCTACATCTGGACATTTTGTACAACATGAACCAGTATCAGGTGCTAACGTAACTGGGGAATCAGCATACGTACAAGAAGCAGAATATACAACAGATATATTCTTTGATACTATATCATATGATAGACCACAGGTAGAATCAGAGGCTACATTATCACAGGTTAAAGCAGTAGAGAGAGATATTAGAAAGATTTTCTTAAGACCTAACTTCTATCTATCGAGGACATTTCTTGTTAATGATGGAGGGTTCTTGAAGAGAACTGTATGGATCTTAGAACACTTTGGTAATAGATATGAAATATCTCAAGTTGTACCTAAGTTTATAGAGAATCAGATCTGCTACTATGAGGCTAATGCCTTCGTAGTCGGACCTTCAAATGATCCATTTTCTAGGGTTGTACTACCATCGGAGACTTAATATGATTGCAGCATTAGTTGGAGCAGTAGGTAAATCTTTTGCGGGAGCAACTATTAAAGAAAGTCTTATTAGTACATATGGAGCAGTGTCTACTAAGTTTCATGATTTAACATCTAATAAAGAGACTTCGGAAAAGGAAGCAGCTCTTAAATTAAAAGCAGAGAAGAATCCATTTGGTTCAGCATTTGGAAATGTAAATAAGACATTAGACAAGGTTAATGAGAATAAAATAAATGGTTTTAATTTTAACTTTACTGATAGCACTAAAGAAAATAAGAAGAAAGTAGAAGATAGGTTTGCTGTGGCTGATACTATTTTTGGAAAAGTAGATCAAGAGACACAGACAGAAAAAGATGCTGGTGATAAGTTTGCAATAGCAAATAACATCTTCAACTTTAATAAGTAAGGAGTAACACAATGGCAATAGTAAAGAGATTTGTAGCTTATAAGATTCCAGAGAATAGAAGTTATACTAAAATAGAACTATGGGAATCAGCTACCGAGACAGGGAGTTTTTCGCTCCTTAACACAACGGATTACAGTTACCCTGATAGAGCAACTGAGTATGACATGCTTAACACTGTTAAGTATTACAAAGTTCGTTTTAAGAATGTAATCGAGAGTAGATACTCACCGTATAGTGATGTATTCTTTGGTGGACACTTTGACGATAAGGAAGGGTTCGCAGCAATTACTACAACATTCGATGGTGCTGGTTATGCTACTCCTACCCAATTTTATGCTACAACGACTTTAAAGAGTACTCAGATTCCACTATCAAATGTAGAGGATGCTCTATATACAGCCAGAGCATTCATGGATGTTTTACTAGATGATCAAGGACCAGCTAAGTATTATGTAAATGATAATACACAGACATCCAGGAGAAAGTACAATGCTGAAGTAGAACTGACACGAAAGGCCGAGGTATACTTCGCTGCTTCTTTAATATACAATGACATGGCAGATGATAAGGTTATGGCAGCTTTATCTGGTAGTTTATACACAGTTCCAGCACCACCTAATGTATCTGGTTTTGTTGGAGGTTCTGGTTATGTAGCTGGAGCTGATCTAGTTACTACAGACACTACAGTTGAAACATTGTCTGTAGGACAGACAAGTCTACAAACTGTTAAGGATTTGGAACTATCACAATACAATGAACGTAAGAACCTAGTCGCTTATCAAACTAATGTAGACGCAGCCATACAGATGGGCAGATACAACTTTGAGAAGGATGTTGCTTACGCTTCATATCTTAATACTGTACAAACTGAAAGAAATGAAGTAGAAGCTAATTTCCTTAGAGCTACATCAGATGCTTATTTAATTAAAGCTACATCGATCATGGCATTATTTCAACCTACATCTGTACCTATTAATTATGGTGAATATACAAGCACTCAGAAATTTATTAATCCTGGTGATGTATTCTCATTCTCAGCTAGTAGTGTTACTACCTCTGGAAGTCTATTTCAGAGTAATACAGCGACTCTTACTGGTATAGGAAGTGGATTAATGCACTCTGGTTACATTCTAGACAGTGTCACTGTTAATGGTGTAACATCGAGCGGAGTAACTCCTAATGAATCAGCTACACTAATCATATCTTCTACATTAGCTGTTAACGGTGTAACATACTTCTTAGACTCCTGGATTGATAACTTAGGTGCTATACAGGTTGGTAGAGATGGTAACAGTACATCTACTGATGGTTATCAGATAGACTTTAACACGGGACAGGATGAAGTAGCACTTAGATGGAATAACATCGCAGCGTCTGGAGGATTTGACTTAATCGTGGGTGATAATATTAGTTTAACTTACACAACGGTATAGAATATGAGTAAACTTATAAGACAACTACAAACAGATATCACTGGTGCTGGGCCTTCGGGCTCCATCAATGGTCTCGCAGATTGTGATACCACTACAGATTTACCTGCTAATAATGAGGTATTAAAGTGGAATGGTACCAATTGGGTACCTGCTGTATACAATGCTTCATTTACATTTAGTATTGCTTCATTTACAGATACAGGTGGAGCAACTACTGTTGAGATAGGTACAGGTGAGTGGAAAGCTATAGGTGCGATATCATTTAGTTCTACATATAATAATGGTCCTGCTTCAAATGGTTATATCACTCAAGGTGCATGGTCTAATTTAACATTAACAGGCGGGGCCTTCCAAGGCCCCACAGTGTCCACCGAGTCAGTTGACTATCCTAGTGTAGGGGGAACGCGCACGTTCACCCTTAATGCAACTGATGGAACAACAAATGTAACTAATAATAACACATACTACTTCTACGCATATAGATACTGGGGAGTTAGTTCTAATACATCATTAACTGAAGCACAAATAGAAGCATTAGCTGGATCTGACTTAGTTAATAACAATAATAAGACATTTAGTGTAACAGCAGCAGCAGGTGAGTATATTTACTGGTCATATCCAAAAAGACTAGGAACATCTACATTTACAGTAGGGGGATTTGAAGGGGGATTTGAAGCCCCATCTACAGTATCAGTAACAAACTCTAAAGGAGTCACCGAGGATTACTATTCATATAGATCAACGAATAGTGGACTCGGCACAACAACAGTAGGGGTAGTCTAATGGCAGTAGTATTAATTGATAAAATCATGCCCAAGAATGATGCCTTTGTTGGTCTGGTCGACGCTGACCAGGTCATAGGCCTATCAGGGTTTGTAGGTAGTGGAACAACAGAATTCGATATAGCTCCTTACTCTGGGTATGTTGAAGCTACATACACTAAAAAAACAGAGTTAGATAATGCATCAGGTGTTTTAGTTACTCAGATAGCTACAGTAAGTGGTACTCTGTCAACAGAGATAAACACCGATGTAGCTGCTTTATCAGGAACCATTGATACTAACATAGCTAATGCTAGTGGAGCGAGCGTTATCACCGCTTCAGGTATCGCAGTAACTTTAGATACAACCTTACACACAACTATAACTAGTGAGATAGCTACAGTAAGTGGCGCTCTATCAAGTGAGATTGATTCAGACGTTGCTGCAGTAAGCGGAACTCTAGTTACGTACACAGACACAGAAATAGCTTCAGCCAGTGGTTCCGCGGTAACAGAAGCTGGTACAATAGCCGATGGTTTATACTTAAAGAAAAATGGCACAACGCCCCTTACTAGTGACTGGGACGCAAAAAAGTTTATAGCTACTAGTGGTGTTGCAGCCACAGATGCAGGGGGTTTATCCCTATTAGATGATGATGGTAATGGTATCTTTGTTGCCGATGGTGGTAATGTAAGTATTGGTACAAATCCTTCTGGTTATAAGTTTGAAGTTGGTACAGATACTCCAGTTGGTGGAATAGTAGGTAGAGTAGCAATAGGTGATTGGGAAGCTTTTGGACTTAGTCCAGATTATGCTGTATTTGGTCATATAGATAGTATTAGATCAGTTGGTGGTTTTGCTATAATTCAATATACTTCAGGTGCTACATGGGTTAATGCAGAGGCTGGACAAGATTTAAAGTTCACTATTGGTGGTGGCTCTAATGTAAAAATGACTATAAATGCAGCTGGTAATATAGATGTTACTGGAACTGTTGATGGCAGAGACATAGCTGCTGATGGTTTAATCCTAGACGCTATAGATCTATCAGCGTTATCAGGTACCCTTACAACTTATACAGATACAGAGATAGCTGCTCTTAGTGGTACTCTTATTACTGACATCGCTACTGTATCAGGTACACTATCTACAGAGATAGCTGCTCTTAGTGGTACTCTTATTACTGACATCGCTACTGTATCAGGTACACTATCTACAGAGATAGCTGCTCTTAGTGGTACTCTTATTACTGACATCGCTACTGTATCAGGTACACTATCTACAGAGATAGCTGCTCTTAGTGGTACTCTTATTACTGACATCGCTACTGTATCAGGTACACTATCTACAGAGATCGATACTGATATAACAGCCCTATCAGGGACTGTTAATACTAATATAGCTAATGCTAGTGGAGCGAGCGTAATAACTGCTTCTGGTATAGCACATGACCTGGACGTTCTAGTGTCAGGTAATTTAGTTACACAGATTGCAACAGTGAGTACTGAGGTTGGAACAGCTAGTGGTACATTGAGCACAGAGATAGCATCCTCATCAGGTACAATAGTAGCTTATGTTGATAACATTTCTGGTGTCATTGTTGCTCAGATAGGAATACCTGCTGGTGTTGTACTAACAAATGGAACAGTACCATTAACAGCAGACTGGGATACTAAGAAGATTATATCAGCTAGTGGTATAGCTGCTACCGATGCAGGAGGTCTCTCTCTTTATGATGATGATGGTAATGGTATACTCGTAGAGGATGGTGGTAATGTTGTTATTGGTACAAATCCTTCTGGTTATAAGTTTGAAGTTGGTACAGATACTCCAGTTGGTGGAGTAATAGGTAGAGCAGCAATAGGTGATTGGGAAGCTTTTGGACTTAGTCCAGATTATGCTGTATTTGGTCATATAGATAGTATTAGATCAGTTGGTGGTTTTGCTATAATTCAATATACTTCAGGTGCTACATGGGTTAATGCAGAGGCTGGACAAGATTTAAAGTTCACTATTGGTGGTGGCTCTAATGTAAAAATGACTGTAGATGGTATAAACGGATATGTCGGGATTGGAACAACAAGTCCGTTGCGTACGCTTCATGTAAAAGGTTCTATAGGCCTAAACGACGACTCGTACATAGATACGATTGGTGGATACACAAGATTCCTTACTGCAACAAGCTCTGCACAACCTATAAAAATAGGTGGTTTAGTAGTTTCTAATTCTTATACTGCTTCTGCTCCGACAGATGGTGCATATATAAAAGGTAATGTAGGTATTGAGGTAGTAACACCTGTAGATCGACTACATATACACAAGCCTACATCTGCTAGGAGCGCAGTGAGATTTTCTAATTCAACTACGGGATCTGCAGTTGAAGATGGTTGTCTTGTTGGTCTTAATAATAATGAACAACTTGAATTTTGGAATTTTGAAGAAACAGATTTACGAATAGCTACTAATAATGCAGAGAGAATGAGAATCACAGCAGCTGGTGATGTTGGGATAGGTACAATTTATCCAGACGCAAAGCTTCATATAGCTCATCCTAACACTGGAGCAACAATAAGATTAGAGAATTCATCCCAAACTGTTGTTAATGATGATGCGTATGGTACTATTGAGTTCGAGGGAAAAGATACGTCGCCTTCAGCTGGTGGAGTTAGGGCTAAGATGGTTGCTAGTGCAGCATCTTCTAATGGAGATACTGGTGCGACTGCCTTAATATTCTACATAACAGAGTCAGCAAGTACTACCCTCATTGAAACAATGAGGATGGAAAAACTAGTTGCTGGTAACCAGAAAACAACAATAACTGGTAATCTAGGTGTATCTGGATCAATATCATCAGCTACATTGGAATTAACAACTGGAACATATGACGCTGTAAATGTATCTGGAGTGAGCGCTATCTTCGTAGACACCAGTGGTGGTGATGTAACAATAGGTGGAACTATTGGGGGAGTAGATGGACAACTTCTGAATATAGCCATACATGACGCGACTAATGATACAACGCTAGAAGACCAAGAAGGTACTGGTAATCAGGACTTCGTCCTCCATGCAGGAAATGATGAAGTGTTAACAGGTGTGTACGGTGGGTGGACATTTATCAACCATGGTGGTAGTCACTGGCATGATTGTAGTCACGCAAAACATGTGTAAGAAGTATTATCCTAAAAAAACATACAGTTTTTAAAGATTTAGGTTGCATAATTATGAATTAAAAGGTATACTATATATAGAGGTTGCCATTATAAGCTTCCGAGATTATTTCCTCCTACGGGTCTCGGGAGCACCTCTTCTAACAAAGTAGGAGTTATTTACCGTAGGAGGTATCATGACCACGAGAATTTTACCAGAAGACGTAGTAATAAGACCCAACCTTTTAAAAGCAATAGAGAACACTTCACCTCATTCACACATAATTTCATTCCGTCCACTAGCACTTGAAAGACTAGTAGGTATACTGTTAGTTCAATCATCTACAGGATACATAGCTGGTGTCCTTCATGATATACTACAAACGTATACTTGTGTAGTCGATCGTAAACAACAAGAAGCATTTGTTGTATATAGAACTCAACCACCACTTAGTGTCATGGAGGCATTAAATGAGCTATAGATATTGTACTAAAGGAGGATTTAGGTGTAAACACCGTGAAGCAACTGAACCAGAATGTCCCTGGGATTATTGTAATGCAGCTAAGTTATATTTAAAAGATAGTATTACTAATTGTCCATGTATTGATAAGCAAGAACCTCAGAATATATCGAGAACAGACTTAGTTATTATCATGGAGGTATATTAATGGGCTATAAATTTAAGAATGATATGATAAATAAGGCATTTAGAGTACTAGATGATAAGGAATTTAAGGCTTTTCAGTACTTATTATGGAATTGTAACAAACAACCATCTTATACAGTAAAGACGCCGAGAGGCCCCATTAACCTTAGATTTGGTCAATATATGACTAATTCGACTAATATAAGTAAGACATGCCGTTGCTCCAGGCAACAGGCACATAGGATATTAGTATCACTAGAGAAGAAAGGCTTCATAAAACGTACAACCATGGTTAAGTTTACTACAATTGTGACGATTTTAACCATATTTAGCGATGTTACAGGATCTGATACAGGATCCGTTACAGCTAAACCATTGATTAATAAGGTAAGTAACCCATTTGGTGTTACAGAATATGTTACAGGATGTGATACATTATCACTAGATAAAGAATCCCTAGACGTTGGAATCATTCCAGATAGGATATTTGGATAAGATTGTCTTGAAGACAATCTACAAGGAGATAGTTATGAGAACAAAGAGATGTCCACGTTGTGGAATAGTTAAGTTAGCTGAAGAGTTTTATCTTAGTCGTAATACTAAGAATGGATTAGCAAGTTACTGTAAGGAATGCAGCAATGAGTATTGCACTAGTCGAGAAAGAGTAATCATACCAACTAAAGTAGTTGATCCATATGAAGCTGATAATAATACTAAGGATTATAAACGTAAGAAGTACCATACTGATCCTCAGTTCAGGGTAGCTCACATGTTTAGAGTAAGACTAGGACTATTGATCAGAGGACGCGGACATCATCCCTCACTACTAGATGATTGTAGTGTATCTGAACATAAAGAGATAATAGATCACTTAGTCTCAACTATACCTAAAGGATATACACTAGCTGATTATGGTAAAGGAGGTTTATGTGTTGACCACATAAACCCATGTTGTAATTATAACTTAACCAATAGTGTTAGTAGGAAACAATGTTTCAATATTCATAATATTAGATTGGTACATGAGAGAGTGAACTGGGCCAAAGGAATAAACTAGTTGAAACAAAAGTTAACAAAAGGTATACTATATATGAGGAATCTATAATATGGAGAATTGGTCTTCACCCAAAATGAAAGCAATTGAGTTGTTTTCAGAGGGAACATATAATAACAAACAAGTAGCTGAGTTAGTTGATGTTTGTCCAAATACTATAACAGAGTGGCGTAAAGACCCTTTGTTTATGGATGATATCATAGAACTCTCTAGGAGCTTACTGAGAGGCCGACTAGCCCCTATCTATAACAAACTAGCAGTAAAGGCAGAGAATGGCTCCTATCAGCATATAAAGTTGCTTCTCGAGCACCTAGATAACTTAGAAGAACATAAAAGTAAGAACTCTGATAAGGTAATCACCTTCGTATGGAATGAAAGTGATAGTTAATATAGACTATGCACCACACTCATATCAGATGGAATTTCATCGTGATGAGTCTAGATTCAGAGTAATATCAGGTGGTAGACGTGTTGGTAAGACTAAATCAGCACTACAAGAGATACTAAAACACTGCCTAACTACAACAAATGGTAAAGCATTCTGGGTAGGTACCACATTTAGAGAAGCAAGAGAGTTAGGATATGATGAGTTCCTAACCTACTATGATACACTAAAGCCAGCAATTAAACATATACATATAACACAGTTAAAGGTAACATTTGTTAATGGTTGCCAATTGTTCTTTAAAGGTAGTGATAAGCCAGATAGCTGTAGAGGAAGGGGATTAACCTTTCTTGTTTGTGATGAAGCAGCATTCATGAAACCAGGGCTATGGAGTAAGGTATTGAGACCTTCTTTGTCGGATAGACAGGGAAAGGCTGTCCTTACATCTACACCAAATGGTAGAAATTGGTTCTATGAAACATTTAACAACAATGTATTTGCATCATACAACTGGCCTACATCTATGAATCCCCTTATCACTAAGGAAGAGTTAGACTCAGTACGAAGAGAGATCTCTGAGATTGATTTTAATCAGGAATATCTAGGACACTTTATAACTAAAGCTGGTCAGATATATGCTGATTTTGATGATGCAAATATCATTCCTCCTATCACTGTTAACAGAAGTACACACGATGTATACATTGGATGTGACTTTGGATTTGCTTCAGCTACAGCAGTTGTATTCATGGCAGTGGACCGTGCTACACAAAATAAAGTAGTACAGTTTGATGAGCTCGAAGTATCAAGAATGCAAATGGATAAAGTCCTAGTTGAGATGAAAATTATATTATGTAGACACCATCTTGATATAAAGGATGTAACATTTGTATACACTGACCCAGCTGGTAATGCCGAAGAACTCTCATCTGGTATATCTCCAGTAGATATGATTAGAAAACAAGGGTTCAAAGTAATTAATAAGGGATCTAATATAGAACCAGGACTCGCCATGGTGCGATCATGGATAAAGAACATAGATGGTGAGAGAAGATTTTTTATAACTACTAACTGTGGTAGGACAGAAGAATGTATGAGAGCCTACAGTTATAAAGAGAGTAAGGAAGGTTATGTATCTGAAGAGACTGATAAGACTTCTGGATATGATCACCTTCCAGATGCAATACGTTACTTCTTTGTCAATAGGTTCGATCAAGCTAAGTATGTTGCTACAGTACCTGAACAATCATCATATGGAATGACAACTACATTAAAGGTAATGAAGAGATGTGATAAGTGTAAGAGACCATTTGTGTCTTGTACACCTAAATTAGATCCCCCTTATCTATGTAGTAAATGTATAGAGGAAAGTTAATATGTTAAAACCAGTTAAGAAGGTTAAGAAGGTTAAGAAGGCACCAAAGGATTTCTTCGCGACATCTAACAGCCAGAAAGAAGCATTTAGTTTAAATCAAAAAGAAAAGGATAGATTAAAAAAAGCTGTGTCCTTAGTTGGTGCTAGCCTAGCCTTAGGTGTAGTGGCTAAATTTGGTGGACTGAAGTATGCTACTGGTTTATTAAAGAAAGCTAAGTTAGGTAAGACATTAGCAGGTTTTAATACTGGAGCTAAGGGAATAGGCGTACCGAAGATAGCTGGATACACAAGTGGTGCATCAGCAGCTGGTAAGTTTACAAAATTAAGATCACTAACTTTTGAGTCCGCTAAGTTTGATGTAATTAAGAGTGGTGTTGACAAAGTTAAGAAAGCAGCTAAACTAGACCTTATACCAGTTGTTGGTAGTAAGACTATAGCAGGTATTATAAAACCATTTAAAAATATCAATAGTTGGTGGTAAAACAATTTAAAAGGGGAATTTAATGTTACAAGATGCAATCCCAACAAGTGTGATAACAAACGCTAGTGTGCACTCATTCTCTGTGGATGAGAAGAACCGTAGAGAACAAGCAATAAAGAATAAGAACTTCTACTATGGTAAGTCAGAACAGTACCTTCAGTTGGTTACATCTGATCAAGATCCCGTTGTTATTAATTTAACAATGCCTATTGTAAAGAAAAAGAATACGCTTCTGTATGCAAGGAAGCTAACCAGGGAGTTCGATGGAGCTTCGGCTTCTACCTCATTCTTAGAGAAAGAATATGATAGACTTAATATAGATGCATTCCTTAAACAAGCAGACTTAGCTGCAGAGCTCACGGGTACAGCTCTTGTACACGTAGGTATAGATGAGGAAACTCACAATACAAAGTTAACCTTATTTGATGCATCTAATTTTAGTGTAGTGGCTAAAGAACCATCTAACACTGAACTTGAAGCGGTATCCCTCGTATCACTTGATCAACACATCACAGGCTCTGAAAAGAGCCCACAAGTAACCACATCTCTACGTAGTGAGGTATGGACTGATTCATTTATAACTACCTTTAAGAATGGAACAAAGTCAGGGGCAGTTAAGAATGAATTAGGTTTCTTACCCTTTACATCATTCAAAGGTGAAGATGTATACTCACAGTATCTAGGTCATGCACCAGCTACTACTATAGGGGCTGTCAATAACACCATCAATAACTCACTAACACAATTAGCTTATATGATTAAGATGCAGGGTGGAACACCAATTGTAGTTACAGGATTTGAGGGTGGTGCTGGTATCACCTTGCACCCAGGTAAGGCTCTATCCGTACCAGCAGGAGCGGGTATAGATGTATTAGGATTAAATCCTAAGATCACAGAGACACTTGATGTAATTAAGTATCTTGAAGATAAGATATTTGATACATCATTTGTACCTAAGGTAACCATAGTCGGTGACCAGAAGTCAAACTCTGGTAAAGAACTATTAGTAAGATGGTTCCCATTAATACAGGTATTTAAAGATAAGACAATGAGATTCGAGAAGTATGAGTTGGACCTAGCTAATATGATACTAAAGGTTAATGGAATGGTAGAGATCAATAATGTTATTATAGACTGGGCAGAGGAATCAGTTCTACCACTATCACATGATACAGAAGACTTACAAGAGTTATTTAACTTTGGTATACTTACTCCAGCTGATGTTAAGATGAGGAAGGATCCTTCTCTTACTGAGGCAGAAGCAGAAATTGAAGTAAGCGCTAATATAGCGTTTAATAAACAAATAGGTGTTACTGGAATGAGTCCAGTCACCAAACCATTAGAGGAGGGCTAGATGCCTGAAGAAAATAAAGTAACACCAGTAGTTGAACAACAAGCACAAGGTGCTTACTCAGCGGAATATGTAAAGAGTCTACGTGACGAGGCTGCTTCCTGGAGAAGCAAACTTCGTGACACGGAAAGTTCCTTAACTCAAAGTAAGAACGAGATCTCACAGATAAAGTTAGAAACTACTGTGGGTGCTGAAATTAAGAAGAGGAATCTTACCATTGACCCCAGTTGGGTTAAGATGGAAGAAGGTCAGTCTGTAGAACAGGCAGTTGATGCTATCTTGAAGAAGCATCCAAATTTGGCCACTGAGACGACTCCCACTCAGGAAGCAGAAACCCGCACATTCACTACAAAACAAAAGCCAATGGCTGTAAACAATCCAAATACTAACGTTAATCTTACTCCAGTTAATGAGTATGATGCCGTTAAGAAAGACCCTGTAGCACGAGCTAAGTTACGTGAACAATATCGTTCAATGTTAACTATCTCAAGAAGTGCTTCGGGGGGTAAAATAACAATATAGGAACATATTATGTCAATATCTAATAGTACAACAATGAATGATCTAGTCGGTACAATCGTCTCTGAGGAAGCTCAAAGCGCTGCTATCGCTGCTCGTGTAATGCGTGGACTTGTTCGCGCAACAGAAATGCCTTTGGGTGCTGGTTCTATTACCATCCCTAGGTTTCAAGACATCGCAGTTGGTTCACTAACTGAAGGTACTGCTCCTGGTTCAGTAGCATGGTCTACCGATGGAACTGTGTTAACACCTGTAGAACGAGGTGTATACGCTCAAATATCCAAGAGAGTTCTATTCGCTGATCCGTTCAGTGATTTAGCTCCTTATGGTGAACAATTAGGTCGTCAGCTTGCTGAAGACGAAGATACACAGATCCTTGGATTAGTATCTGGTGCAATGGGCACAACCCTTACTCCTGGTGCTGGAATGGATAAAGCTACCTTCTTGAGTGGTGTAGCTGCTCTTGAAACTGCTAATGCACCTGGTCCTTACTATGGTGTATTCCATCCTTCTGCATGGGCTGATCTTAGAGATAGCATCGGTGATGCAGCTGTTTTCGGAAGTGTAGGTAGAGGTATCGTTGAGGGTATTGGTGAGTCTACTAATATTCAAGCTAATGGTTATGCAGGATCTCCTTATGGTATTCCTTGTTACGTATCTAGCTCAGTAGAAACTGGTGCAGCTGCTGGTTCATACGCAAATATCATGGCTTCTAAACAATGCTTAGGGTACGCGTTCATTCAGGATCTAACGGTCGATGTGGATGAAAACGTTACTGCGAGAGCATTTGATCTCATGGCCTGGTATGCTGGTCATCAAGACGTTCTTGTCTCCGCTTATGGAGTCGAGTGTGTAGCATAGGTATATATATCGGAGGGTGGTAATCCCACCCTCCTTCTTTATAGATGTGATAATAAAAGGATATGTACATGGATAATGATCACCTTACTGAGATATTCGAATCACTAGGAAGTATTAATAGTAATCTCAAAACTATAAACAGTACTTTACAAAAAGTAGACAAAACATTAAATGACGATAAGTACGGATTGAAGATGAGGACAGCATTATTAGAGTCATCTAATAATCGTAGACACGTAATTGAACGAATAGTAGTTGCATCAGTAATTGGTATTGTTGCACGGATGCTTTTCGTAGCAATTACATAAGGAGTAAGTATACAATGGCAAACCTTTCAGATAGTGCAATAGCAATAGAAGTAAATAATTCAAGAGCACTAGCAGTGCAGGATAACGCACCTGGTATTAAAGGATTCCATAGAGACCAAGATGGTGTACTATGGGCTGCATTTGTAGCCCAACAAAAGATACTAGATGGATACGCTGATGTAGGTGTTCTCGATATATATAAATCATCTGACAATGGGTTTACATGGGCACTTGTCACAAGTTTAGGAGTTGATCACGTAGAAGAAGGAACATATTATGGTGCTCCAGTATTCATGTTTGATGATAGACTTGGTAAGTTATGGATTATGAGAAGTGATAGTAACGGAGCTATGCAGATGAATTCTGTAACTAAATCTACAGGTGCTACGACTAACTATGCATACTATGGAGATAATTTCGCACCAGATTGGAGTCCATTTGAACAAGATTTTAAATTAGGCCAATTCACTATGTGTGGTGATGCTAACTCAATTACTTGGTCGTTTGCAAGAAGCTCAGTTTCAGATAGCCTAGTTGCTATTCCATGGGATTTTGGTTTTGCACATC
>Ga0307928_10002532_pt1 | contig 14025 bp, 13 predicted proteins | sample AceLakmetagen232_FD_201815 | JGI IMG/M metagenome (GOLD analysis project Ga0307928, IMG submission 201815) | Saline water microbial communities from Ace Lake, Antarctica - #232 | ecosystem: Environmental > Aquatic > Non-marine Saline and Alkaline > Saline | place: Antarctica: Ace Lake... | reverse complement strand
CCAGGTGCGAGCATTTCTGCGATCCTTCCTTTGACGTAACTCAGGACAGGTTTCCCATGCGAACGAAAAAAACAGAAAGAGATCTAACGACAATATTGTTAGATCTCTTTCTCAAAGCCACTGATAAGGTTGTGGTAGATTCCTAAAGTTCCAATACCGTATTTTTGTTGAGTACTTCTTTATATGAAATTACTTGATCGCTATCTTCGCTGTAAAAACCTTTGCTTAAATATGCACGTCCAGAGTCGCCAAAAATCATAACGCCGAGATCTCCGGCCTTCATTTTGGGAAGATATTGTTGTGTCATATGTGCAACAGCGCCACTGCTTAGACCGACAAGGAATCCATGTTTGCGTGCAAGTGGTTTAAGTATGTCTAGAGCCGGTTTGTCAGCGATTTCGATGATTTCATCAATGGTTGAATAGTCGGTAACTGGTGAATCAAAGTCGATGCCCATTCCTTCAATTTCGTATGGTTTTGCATGTCCTTTTGTTGAGCGATATGAATTGTTAGAATCAGCAGCAATAATCTTTATGTTTGGATTTTTTGATTTTAAATATCTGCCAACGCCGCTTATGGTTCCGCCTGTTCCTGCAGCTGCAAAGAAGTGAGTTATTTTTCCTTCTGTTTGTTCCCAAATTTCAGGACCGAGGAATGTTTGATGTGCAAGCCGATTTGATTCGTTGTAATATTGGTTTGGCATGAAAGAGTTTGGTGTATTTTTTTGTATTTCTAGCGCAATATTGTGATAACTTCTTGGGTCTTCAATTGTAGAAACTGGTGGACACATGACGACCTTAGCGCCGTATGCTTTGAGTGTGTCTAATTTTTCCTTACTAATTTTTTCTGTAACTGTGATGATAACATTATATTTTTTTGCAGCACCGATCATAGCGACAGCAATTCCTTGATTGCCAGATGAGGCATCGATAATAGTTCCGCCTGGCTTTAACAATCCCTTTTGTTCTGCTTCTTCTATCATAAAAATTGATGAACGATCTTTGACGCTGCCACCCGGATTGAGATGTTCAAGTTTTGCGTAAATGGTGGCAGGTGAATCAAAATTTATTTTTACTAGTGGCGTATTGCCGATAGCACTAATAATGTTTTTGTGTAACATGTAGGTCCTTTCTTTTCAGGTGAGGCCTGTTCAGGCGAGGCCTGTTCAGGCGGTGCCTGTTCAGGCGGTGACTGTTTATTTTGTGCCTGTTTGTAGTACCAATATAACAGTGATAATCCGTTTTGTTAAAAGCTAAAATAAATACCACCTTTTAAATTTTAAAAGGTGGTATTAGGGTTGTGTATTACACAATGGCTTGAGCAATTTTAGAGAATTTTTTAGGTTCTACATGCGCTGTATCGTTGATGGATTTTTTTTCGTAAAAACCTTTGCTTAAATATGAACGTCCAGAATCAGCAAAGAGCATTATTCCTACATCGGTAGATTTCATTTTTTTTGCATATTGTTGGGTCATATAAGCAACGGCACCACTACTTGGGCCAACAAGTACGCCAAAGTTGTGTGCCAAGTGTGGAAGTATGCTTATCGCTTGAGAATCAGTTATTTCAATGAGTTCATCTATAATATCATATTGAGGTACCGGTGAATCGAAGTTGATGCCCATGCCTTCAATTTCACATGCTTTTGGATTGCCATTTGTGGCTCGGTAAGAAAGATTTGAATCAGCAGCAATAATTTTTATGTTTGGATTTTGTTCTTTTAAATATTTGCCAATGCCACTGATAGTTCCACCAGTTCCTGCTGCTGCGAAAAAGTGTGTGATTTTGTTGGCTGTTTGCTTCCAGATTTCAGGACCGGTAACTTTGCAATGTGCAATGATATTTGTGGTATTAAAATATTGATTAGGCATAAATGAGTTTGGTGTTTTAGCGTGAATTTTTTTTGCTACAGAGTGATAACTTAGAGGATCAAGTAACGAGGATGTTGCGTGGCAGGTGATGACTTCTGCTCCAAATGCTTTGAGCGCTGCACGTTTTTCTTGGCTTATGCTTTCTGAGATGGTGATAATAACGCGATAGCCTTTTATTGCACCGATCATAGCGAGAGCAACACCTTGATTGCCTGTTGAAGCTTCGATAATAGTACCACCTGGTTTTAACTCGCCGCGAAGTTCGGCATCTTCAATTAAATATTTTGCAAGGCGATCTTTGACGCTGCCACCAGGATTGAGATACTCAAGTTTTGCAAATAACGGTGTGTTTTCGGATAATTCTAGTTTGACCAAAGGAGTATTGCCAATAGCATCCAATAATGTATTCATTTTTTAATCTTTTAATTTTAATTATTTAAAGAAGCGCTTAAATTTTTATAGATAAGAGTTAGTATGAGCAACTACAACGTGTGTCGTAATAAAAGAAGAGGGGAATGAGACTAGAGATTTTTGTAAAGAGATACATGATTCTCCACCATTACTTTGTTTTTAAACGTCTCCAACGTATCATTAAACGTGCACATTCGTCTATAAAGTTTTGGATTTTCTATTAATGTGCGCATACCCTCAATGATTCCGGCAACATCTTTTTGTTCATATAGTAATCCATTTTGGTTGTGATAAATAATTTCTGGAATGCCTCCAGTTTTGTATGAGATGACTGGAATGCCAAGTAACCGAGCTTCTACTACTGCACATGGTAGACCTTCCCAAAGAGAGGTGAGTACAAACGCGTTCCATTGTTTTATAATCGGAGCGATTGATGATTGCCATCCGTGAAGAGTAATTGCATTTTCAAGGTTGTGTTCTTGTATCCAGGATTCAATTTGAGGGCGCAGTACGCCATCGCCAATAAGTTCAAGCTTGGTGAATATAGGCGAGGTTTGTTCAAACGAGGTTTGTTCAAGCGGGGCTTGTTCAAGCGGGGCTTGTTCAAACGAGGTTTGAGGATGACCTTGTTTTTTGTGTACTTCATTGAATGCGTTTAGTAAATCGAAAAGATTTTTTTGTTTTTTAAAGCATGCTACTGTGCCAAATATGAATGGAATAGGATCGCTAACTTTTTTAGCAGGCAGGATTGCCCTGGAAATGAATCGTTCTTTTATGTGGCGTGTAGGTTGGTAAAACGTATCCCATTCGACGGCGGCATGAATGATAGAATGTTTTTTTGCAAAGCGTGGGAACAGTTTTGTGCCAATAGCAGCATCTTTTTGTGATACACATATAAAGTGTGTGGTGATAAGGCTGGTAATAAGTTCTAAGAAGTAAATGGCGAACCAGATGGGTTTTGGTTGAAAGTTATTAAAAGCATGTCCGTGTATGGTATGTACTCGTTTTTTCACGCCAGCAAAAAATGCGGCCCAACGGCCAAGAAGTCCAGCTTTGGTGCTATGTGTGTGAACGATTAACTCTGGGTACTGCTTTTTTAATGTGCGTAACTCTTTGACGAGGCGAAAAAACGTGCGTAATTCTTTGAAAATTGTTTTTATTGATATTTCACGTAAAAATGAATCGATTAAAATAACGTTGGTATATTTTTGTGCTTCTTTGACAAGAGGTCCTTCGTTGCCAGAAATAAGTAAGCTTGTATGGTTAGATTGTTTGAGTCCTTTTAAAAGGGAAAGGCACACTTTTTGGGCGCCCCCAAGTTCTAACTTGGTAATGATGTATACGACGTGAACTTTTTGTTTCATATTGGTTGGAATATTAACATGATGCCGATGATCAAACCATAAATTGCAAATGTATCAATGAGTCCTTGTGCTAACAGAGATGTTTTGGAAATAAGTGCCGCTCGTGTGTTGTTTGGTCCTATTTGTTTACATGCCGCTGCGGCAGTTTTTCCTGAGCTGATACCTGAGCCAATGTTACATAGGCCGATTGAGATTCCTGCCATAATTAGGCCGATGACTTTAAGATTGCTTGGTGTGGAAGCCGTGAAAATTAACAAACTAGCGAGTAATGCAAAAATGATTGGAGTCTCTATAATTGATTGGCTTAAGAGTGAAAATGACAATACGCGTTTATATGATTCACGATTAATGCCAACGGCTTGGCATGCTGACTGTGCAAACATCCCTTGTCCAATTGCGGGCCCGACTGATCCAAAGCCAAGACAAAGAGCGGTTGCAAAAAGGCGCCAACTATCATTAATGTTTGTGATACCACCTGCTTGTAGGTGAACAAGCATTACGATAATAAAGCCAAAGATGAGCGGTGTTTGAATGATTGACATGGTGATGAGCATAATGTTCATTATTTTGTCGGTAAAAAATGGTTGGCGAGCAATGGCAAAAACTGCTTGAATTGCTGGCAATGCTGAAATAATGCTGATTGCTAAACCGGTGCAGCCGATGGCAAAAATTGCGCCAGATTGTGCAATTCCCATGAAAGGGCCACTTGGGCTGTTAAGTGGTGTATGAAAAAAGAGAATTATGGTAACCACGAGCCCGATAATACCGGATGTTTCTGTAAGTGCCATAGCAAGAATTGATGCTCGCGAGATTTGTTCTTGTGCACGTGGTTGAATATAGATAGCACGTAATGTTGCGGTTGCGATTCTTCCCTGTCCAATGGCAACACCAAGACCACTTAAAACTAGCGTTAACCCGAGTGAGATGTAGTGAAAAAACGCAGCATATTCAATCATCGATAATTATTCCTCTTTTCGTATGGCCAGGGAAAGATATGTTAATGATAACATTGAAAATACAAAAGCTTGGATAAAACCAGCAAAAAGTACAAAAAATAGTACAAGTAAAATATTGATACCAGTAACGATTCCAAGAATTTCGAGCCATACATTACCGCCAATTGCGTGTAGATAGAGTTTCGATATAACAAATCCGCCGAAAATGTTGCCAAAAAGACGGAAAGAGATTGAAATGACACTTGCTAGTAGCCCAATAATGTTAAGTGGTAACAGAAAGAAAAAAGGTTCAAAGAACCCTTTGAGATATCCAAGAATGCCGTTAACTTTTATGCTCCATGCTTGAATATATACAAATGATGCAATGCCCAATCCCAGGGTGGTACTCAAATCACTACTTGGTTCTTCAAGTCCAGGAATGAGAGAGAGTATATTGCAGGTGAGGATAAAAACAAACAATGAAGTAATGAATGCAAAATGATTAAAATCAAAATAACCAAGGCTTTGTACGATTAAACCTTGGAATGATCTGACAAATGAGATAACCATGTATCCGAATAGATTTTTTTCATTTTTTATCGCAATGCGTGCAGCGATAATGATGGCAACAATAATAGCCAGTATGACCCAGGTGTTAATAACCGTTCCTTTGTTTATCTGCCAAAAAGAATGGGTAAGCCCGAGTTGCTTTAAAAATGTCCAGTAATCTCTTTGAAAAATATCAAGACCTTGCATTCTTACTCTTACATAGTAATAAGATCCACAGGGATCCAAAAAACACTATCAGCATCAGTATAAGATGATTGATCGAGCAGTGCAACATGCCGTAGGCAAAGATACAGAATATGCTTATTCGTGCGATAGTAAATAGGAAAGTTTTAAGAGTGGATGGGTGACTAACAAGAAGGCTTCTTCTGGCTGAATTCTCCAGAAGAAGCCCATATATTATTCCTAAAATAACACCGCTTATTATTGCTAAGCTGTATGTATATAGTTGAACCATTCTTACTCTTTAAGGAGTTCGCACCCTACGAGACGCCGATTGCATCGGCTCCTCAGGGCGAACGGGTTTTTGGTTTTTTTCCTTATCCGTTGGTACGAGATGCTTGAAAGTTTGTTCTAAGCCTGCGGTTTTTTAATTTTCTTATTTAATCCGTTCGCCCTGAGGTGGCATCGTGAGATGCCCTCGTAGGGTGCGAACTCCGGTTTATTTTTTTGATCCTTTTGTTTGCCAGTATTCTGAGATGATTGCTCGTGAACCGGTAATGACAATCAAGCCACCATGTTCATCAACAGCTTTTTTGGCACTATCAAATGCTTGGGTAAATGTCTTTGTTGATTTCGCTTTTACCTTAACATTTTTTGTATCATTTGTAATTTGTTCAACGTTCCACTCAGTTTGATTTTGCGCATCTTTTGTGACTGGGCAGAAAAGAATTTGGCCAGATGTCTTTTTGAAAAAGTAGCGGATTATTTTATAAAACTCAGTGTTGATAAGATTGTTGTTCTCGCAGCCAACAATAATAGTAAGACCTTTTAGTGTGCGATCATAATGAAGTAAGCGAACGCCGAGTAATAAGTTTTTGAAGGCATCGAGATTACTTGCATTATCAAGAAGTACCATTGGTTTTGTATCTTTAATGAGCTCGAAGCGACCAGGAAGGGTGTTTAATGTTTCGTCCCAGTATTGTTCGGTTGTTTTCTTTGGATTGAGTTTAGATTGACGTTTTGCTTCGAGAGTTGGACGACCACGTTGCCCCTTTGGCTTTGCAAGCAAACTTTCTTGTATAATAATTGCACCTGAAGTAGCAACTTCTTGAACGAAAATTTGAGCAGCGCGTTCAGCTAATGCAGCGCAACGACCATGCAACTGTTCAAACGGATAGGCTAGGTTAGCCAATTTGCGAATAGGCATTGCCCATTTACCGTTAGCTTCTTCGGCCATTGCTTGGATCGTTTGTAAGTTAAATTTATTTTGGTCTGCAGAAATGACCCATGTGTTTTTTTTGATAATAGATTTAAATGATGCAAGGCATGTCTTAACTTTTTCTTGGTCTACTTCATCAATATCAGTGAAACGTGTAATTGCGCTTATGATAGGGGTACAAATTGTTGTTGCATCAAAATTTTTGGTATGTCCAAATTCTAGTACCGCAACATCGATATTTTTTTGTGCAAAATAATAAAGAGCTGTCATGGTAAGCAACTCTTCAGCATGTATATTGATATCTAATGATGCCGCTGTATTAACAACTTCATTGGAAATATCAGCAAAATCATTGTTAGTAATTTGTTCGTTATTGTATGCAATGCGCTCATTGTAGGCGATAAAGTGTGGTGAGTAAAAACTACCAACTTTAAGACCTTCATTAGTAAGAAGTTGTGTAACAAAATTAATGGTCAAACTTTTTCCGTTTGATCCGCCTATTGAGATAACTTTGAGTTTTTTTGATGGTGAGCCCAATGCTTTGTCTAATTGCGTCATAGAACGTGAACTTGTACTGCGCAATGATTCACTCCATTGTCCATCAAGTAACGTTGTAATTTCTTTATATGAACGCTGTTTTGCTATTAGCGGCGTCGTATTTTTTACTTTTTGTTTTTTTGTTTGCATCATCTTTGGTCTCCATTGAACGTTAACTATTTATAACTTTCTAATCTCATTACTTAAGTACCTAGTATGCTTTTTTGTAAAAATCAAATATTTTTACTATACAAAAACGAAATATTTTTACAAAAATCTTTCAATATATTGTATATGATCATTATATAGGACTTTTCACAAAATGTCAAAAACAGTTTTTGTTTTCAAAAATTTATAGCAATATTTCTATGTGTAATTAAGTCCCTCTGAAAGGTACTATTGACTTGGTTCTTTTTTTTTATGTAAGACTATAATGTTACACATTGTAAAGGAGTATGATGAATAATGTGAATAACAGGGCTTTTACGTTAATTGAGTTAATGATTGTTGTGTCGATTGTCGCATTCTTGGCTATGATGTCGGTGCCGAGCTATAAGAAGTTTGTTGCCCGTTCTCGTCGCTCTGAAGCGCAGGTAAACTTGGCCTCATTGTATGCAGCAGAAAAGGCGTATTGGGCTGAAAATGGCGTGTATACGAACGTTTTGATGGGCGAAAAGGGCTTGGGGTGGAAGCCTGAAGGTAAGAATAATTATAGCTATGGTTTTGGCGGTGCTGAGGGTGTTAATTATATCAAAGGTGCCATGGCTACAGATGGGAGTGGCTTAAGCCAAGGAAAAGCGGATAAAAACAGTTTTGTCGCCGTAGCAATAGCTGACATTGATGGTGACGGCAAGCCCGACGTGTTGACCATCGATGACAAAAAAGAGTTCAAAATTGTTCAGGATGATTTGCAGTAAATAAAAGCTTGCGGACGGCTCTTAATGGCCGTCCGTAATAGATATTTTATCTACTAAAGCGTATTTATGTGGTTGGACGTAGATTAGTTGGTTGTTTTTTTATAGAAGCTTGAGCAAGTGAGGAAAGCAGAGGTAGAAAATGGTTCCGATGGCTAGAAGGGGGCCGAAGGGGAGTTTTGAATTTCGTGAGTATTTTTTTGTGATTATTAATGTGATTCCGATAATGGAGCCAATTAGTGATCCAATGAATAGCGTGTGAAGTACACCAGCTATGCCAGTAAATGAGCCTATCAGTGCTAACAATTCGAAGTCACCTTCACCAAGCCCATCTTTGCCTGTAACCTTTTTAAAAACAAAAGCTGTTATCCACAAGATGCCGTAACCGAAGAATGCGCCTACGATACTTTGTGTGAACGTAATTGGCAGAAGTGAACATGCTGCAGATAGCAAGCCTATCGGAATTAAAAATAGACTTGTAATGCGCGGAATGACCATTTCTTCCAGATCAGTTCGCGTATTAATGATGAGAGCTGAGGCTAAAACAAAATATGCAAGCCAGTAGTGAGGGGGTATTTTGATGGTAATAAGTAGAAATATAAATGCTGTGCTTAATTCAATAATAGGATACAACCATGAAATTTTTTTGTTACATGCGCGGCATTTGCCACTAAGTATAAAAAATGAAAGAACAGGAATAAGGTCGTACCATGAAATGGTGCGTGAACAATGGGGGCAGGCTGATCGTGTTAACAATGATTTGTTACGGAGAATGCGGTAGGCGAATGCATTAAGAAAAGAGCCCCAACAAAGAAAGAGTAAAAAGAGGCTGAATAAAAACAGACATGGTCTGAAAAGATGAAAAATGATCATTATTCCTCATCAGCTAATTCTTTTTTGACTTTATCTAAGAGCGATTCAACTTCAAGTTGTTTTTCCAACTTATCATCAAAAATGAATTTGATTTGTGGTACATATCTACCGGGAATTCGGTTGGCAAGTGCTTTTCGCAACGACGGTTTGAACAATTTTAAAGTTTCAAGCCTAGCTTTGAATGCTTCTTTGCCTTCTGGTATGTAGAAAAATACAAAACACATGCTTTTATCAGACGAAAGTTTAACGTGAGAAATGGTTAAACCACGCAAAACATTGTTATCAATACTGGCTTCTTGTAAAAGCCCACTAATGATACGAAACAATTGCGCTTCTTTTTGGCTGCGTTTTATTGAACTGACACGATTGTCGGACATTATTATTTGTTATCCAAGAGACCTTGTGACGCCATGCGGATAAGGTTTTGTTTGATAGCGCGCATTAAACGTTTGCGTTTTTTTTGCGTTGGAGGTTCAAAGTACACACAACGTTTCATATCACGCACAACACCCTCACGTTCAACTTTTTTCTTGAGTTGTTTGAGGGCGCGATCGATATTACCATAGACGGAAATTTGAATATTAGCTTTTCTTTTTGACACAGGTAATCACCACCGTATTTATTGGAAGATTAACTTACTACTGCTATATAGCATAGCTTCTTTGTAAAATTTGTCTAGTGACTAAAACAGATGGGGCCCAGGAGTGGCCCCCATAGATATTTTCGTGTGTGTTTAAAACCCGGTTTTTTGTTCTTACAAGCTATGAAGGGCTGGCAGTATTGCCAGCGGTGTTACAGCCCGGTCAAGCTGGAAGCTTGTTAGAAGTGCATGTATAGTGATGCCATGAAAGTCGAAGAGCGGTAGGCCGCCGTTCGTTTTAGAGGTATTTGGAACATTGCACCGAGACTAAAGTCTGGTGAAATGTCATACGTTAATGCGGCATCGAATACCTGTGCTGACCAATTACTTTTACATTCAATTACCTGAGGTTTAAATGGATGAATGTCAGTGCGGCAATTATTTTCATTGGCAGGTAATTCTACCTCGCTAGGGATTTTTGCAGCCCAATTGTTGCACAAGAGTTTGATACTGTCTTTTTCGTGACTTGCGTACACGTAATTAAACGTAAATGACCAGTTGTCGTAGAAGTGGTATGCGTACATACCGGCAGCCATGTGCCAGTTGTTTCCAGGTTGAATACAAACGGTTGTTTTGAATGGATATATTGGATATTGATAAGAGTTATTTGGTACTGGGTAATATGAATGACGACGTTCTTTGAACCATGTACCACCAACTTCAAAGCTTATTTGAATAGTATCGTAGAAATCTAAGCTCAATCCACCGCGTGCACGAATAGCACTATGTTCATCATTGCCAAATGGCAAGCCGAGAAGTTGGCTGTAATCTCTCTTTTTTGCAATGGCGTATGTACCGCCCAAGGCACAGAATGGAATAAAGAGGAATTTTGGATATTGGGCATTTTTTATTTCTTTATTCATTTGAATAGGGTAGCGCCAGAAAACTTCACCATGAAGATCTTCAATTGAAGAATCTTTAAAGTCGCAACTGTCTAGGCAAATCTGTGTTGAACTTAAAATGTCAGAAAGGTTTGCCATCAAAATTTTGCTTACTTTTTTGGTGATTTCCTTCCATGTTGGTGTAAGAACGTGTGCTACCGAATCATCTTCCTCATGACTTACAAGATTATTAAATGGATTTTGCCATGATGCACAATGAGTTAAGTCTACAAAACTTGCACATTGTGAGATGTCTGCAAAGCCAGTTTGTAGTGTAGCTCCAAGACCTCCGGCGATATAAAATTGAACATTAAATCGTATACCAAACTTTCTATATTTCATTGGTACAGAAAAGAATCCAAAGTTTTGGAAGGTTGCCGTATTACTTTTTTGTAAGTCAAGTAAGCCTTGTACCGTTTTTAGATCATCAGGTAGTTTTGAACTTCCGTATGGTACAACGACTTCATCAATTTCTTCTAACAGTTGGTCGCGAATATTTACAAGAATTTGAGGAAATTCATAGCCGCAAGGGAGATCTGTATTTAAGTTTGTGGTTGAGGCAGCGGTTGCGCCTTCTACGTTAAATGGTAAAAGAGCAATCATGTTCCATCTGCCGTTAATATCTCCAAGTTCCGTGCTGTTGCCACAAACATCGTTTCCTCGAGTTGCTCGTTGATAAAATGGCAGCATCTCTATGCTCATGTGAGAGTAATCTTCTCCTTGGTGTTCTTTTAGATACTCATAATGACGGGTGCCAAGAAGGGCAAATGGATTTTGTGCTGTGTAAGAGGGTATTGGATCATTGCGTGAAAGGGACGTTATAATACTTAGAGTCGTTTGGCTGAAGCCCAACAATACGCACAATAAACCATATCTGAAGAGAGTATGCGCCTTCATTAAAACTCCTTCTTCTGGGTAGATATTCTATCTTAAGTGATACCATATCGGATCGTGACGGGATCGTCAAATCATTTGTGGTATCTTGGAATTTACCTTTCGGCGAATTCCAAGATAAACGTGCGTTATCACAATTTTATGAAATAAGTGGTTCTATGATTCCTTGAAGTGCAAAAATGAATATTAAGCCAGCTACTCCAAGGCCTATTAATGTAACGATAATTGATTTTGATTGCCGTTCTTTTTTTATTGTTAATAGTGTGATAATCGATGTTGAATATGCAAAAACCAAGAAAAGTGCTGTGAGGCAGAAAAATTGCATGTTTTTAAATGTTACGAAACTTGCAAGAATGCATATACCTACTAAAAATACGGTTGTTTTACTGTTAATAATACCTTTCTGAACAAGAGCTTTGCTTGTTTTGCTTTTTAATAATTTTGCTAGCGACAAGGCGAGGGCACTTGAACTCCAAATCATTGAATGTATTGTTCCCAAGATGGCTGACAAGATTGAGATGTGAACTAATTTAAGAAGCCAGAGAACATTCGGGAAAATAGTGCTGAGTGGTATTATGATTGGTATATTTGGGTTGCAGAGCAATGAATGAGGTACCGATAATACAAGTCCAGCTACAAAAAGGAGATATATTAATGCAACGACGATAACAGAATAGGTAACAGCTTTTGGAACGTTGCGTTTTGGATTAATCATGCGTGGTACCAATGAAGCAGCTGCTTCAAATCCAAAAAAACCGAAGATAATCTCTCGCATTGCAAATAAAATATTTTTATGTCCGTAGGGTGCAAATGGAACTAGGTTTGAAAGATCAGCTTTATAAAGACACATCCCAGTGATTGCAGTTAGAGGAAAGATAGTGCAGCAAATTAAAATGTATTGTCCATATTGTGAAAGTGCAACGCCGCACATATTAAGAATTGTAAGTGTTATCAGTGTTATTAAGCCGAGTGTAGTAACTGAAAGTGATGGAAAATAGTATTGTAAATTTATGCCCGCTGCGCGACATAGCAATCCCATCGCGATTAAAAGTCCAATGAGGTATGCTCCACTTGAAAGTAGGCCCATAATGTGGCCACCCCATTGTTTTGCATAAATATAAAATGAACCAGCTTCAGGAAAAAGCGCGGCAAGTTTTGCAATAGATAAAGCCATACATAAAACCGCGATTGATACTAGAAAAGTGGTTACGATGCTCGCAGGTCCTAGAGAGCAACCAATGGTTGTAGGAAGCGTAAAGATTCCTGCGCCAATCATTGCATTCATGCCAACAATTGTTGCAGTGAGAACGCCAATTTTTTTTGTCTGTTCGTGTGTCACGAGAATTTCCTTTTTGCTTTTTACGTTATTACTTAAGATTTGTACTTACGCTATAATATATTTTGTTAAATTGTATAGATTTTTTGCGCTCATGAGAGAGGCATTTTGAAGAGTGCAAATTAGATAAAAGGATAACCACGTCAGGGTTTGTGTGGTGTAGAATGCGAAAAGATTGCATATGAATAATGAAGGTGCGCGCTTTTAGTACGAGCATCTTGTATCATATTGGTTCATTTGTTTTAACTGTCACGGTTTATTATTTAATGCTTACCTTGTATACTATACGTACAAATTCGTTTTTTTCAAAAGAATAGACAAGAATGTATTGTAATTATTATCAAGCACGTATAAAAAGAGAAAAAATTTGGCAGTTGACGAGCGTTTTGCGCAGTTTGGAACATTTAGTTTTTGACCGTACAATCGATGCTCAGCAAAGTATTTTTGAGTTTTTCGTGCCGCAGGATGTTGCAGATGATTTTTTGTCTGTGATGCACTATTTTGAAGATAAGGGCATTGTTTCTCATCTTCAGCTTTTGCCTAATCGTCTCAAATCTGAAGGCGTTTAATTGATTCTTTCTTTCCTAAAATCTCTAATAATCCGTGTAGAAAAGGGCCTTTTTTTGAGCCGATAAGTAACAATCGAATAGTTTGCAGTGCAGCTGAAGGTGCAATATTTTTTTCGCGAGCAGACTCTTTAACAGCTTTCAAGAATTCATCTATATTGTCGATTTTATCTGTGTGTTTTTTAATAATTTCCAATACGTTAGGATCTGCTTCAGGATAATCCTGTTCAGGATAATCCTGTTCAGGATAATCCTGGTTTTCAGCAATTGATGGTTGCTCAAAATAAAACTTAGTTGCAGGAATTACATCCTTGAGTATTACCAAGTCACTTTGTACCAATGAAACAAGTTTTTCTAATATCCCATCCGAGATACCTGAAAGATCATACACTTTTGCTAAGAATGGTTTACATGCTGCAGCAAGTTCTTGCGGTGTTAACTTTTCAATCCACTTGTGATTGACCCAATTTAGTTTTTCAACATCGTATTTAATATGGCTTGTGGAGCTTGGATGTTCTGGTAATGCTTTAACAAGTTCATCAAGAGTCATAATTTCATCTTTTACCGAGCCACCAATAATACCAAGATAATTAACAATGGCCTGTGGAAGGTAGCCATCATCTTTTAGGTCGTCGATTGAAAATCCAAAATCACGCTTTGATAATTTTTTACCATCTTTGTTACATAAAATTGGTAGATGCCAGTAATATTGTGTTGGTGCATCAAACGCGTGAAGTAGCGCAACTTGATTGACAGTATTTGTTAAATGATCGTCACCGCGCAAAATATAGGTAATATTCATTAACCAGTCATCTATAACATTTGCAAAGATAAAGGTGAAGCTGCCATCTTGGC
>Ga0307928_10002531_pt1 | contig 14027 bp, 20 predicted proteins | sample AceLakmetagen232_FD_201815 | JGI IMG/M metagenome (GOLD analysis project Ga0307928, IMG submission 201815) | Saline water microbial communities from Ace Lake, Antarctica - #232 | ecosystem: Environmental > Aquatic > Non-marine Saline and Alkaline > Saline | place: Antarctica: Ace Lake... | reverse complement strand
CAATATATAAATTATATTCGCTAAATTTCAATTCTTCAATAGAATTATGTTCAGGTAAAATTTCTAATATTAACTTATCTAATTTATTTGCCTTATGTTCATCAATTATTGGCTTTGTAAAGTTATCCCAATAGGACAATACTGCTCCAGAAATAATTGTAATAATAGTTAAAACCAAAATCATTTTCAGCGACTTGTTCACTTTTTTATCTCCCCAAATACTTTAGGTTGTGTATATCTATTAATAAGAGGAACTAATCCATTCATAAAAATTATTGAATACATCACTCCTTCCGGTAATCCTCCAAAAAGTCGTATCGTTATTAAAACCACACCGGCACCAATTCCAAAAATCCAACTTCCTTTATTGGTTATTGGAGAAGTTACCATATCAGTCGCCATAAAAAATGCTCCTAACATCAATCCGCCGGCAAAAACATGAAAAATCGGATTTGGATGTTGAACAGGATCTATTAACCAAAAAATTCCGCCAAGTATAAAAACCGTTCCAATATAACTTAAAGGAATTCTCCAGTCGGCATACTTCTTAATTAGAATAAAAATTCCGCCAAGTATAATCGCGATTGCAGATGTTTCACCAATACTACCACCAATATTTCCTAATATTAATGGTTTAATATTTGTTAAAACATGTTCAAATTTAAATAATCCTAAAGGAGTTGCCCCTGTAAACGCATCTGCTCCAACAAATTTTGGTAAAGTCCAAGTTGTCATTTTAACAGGATAACTCGCCTGCAGAAACGCTCTTCCTAATAAAGCCGGATTAAAAATGTTATAACCCAAACCACCAAATATCATTTTTCCAATAAAAATCGCAACTACGCTTCCCAAAATTACACCGGAAATTGGAAAAGAAGGTGGTAATGTCAAAACCAACAATAATCCTGTCAAAACCGAAGTGCCATCCGTCAATTTAAACTTTTTTCCGCTGATCAAATTAAATATCACTTCTGTTAATACGCAACTGATAATCCCAACTAATATCATTAACAAAGCACGCCAACCAAAAAAAACAACTCCAAGTATTGTAGTTGGTAACAGTGCAAATAGTACACCTCTCATTATTTTTTCAACGCTGTAATTACTTAGTAAATGTGGGGATGCTTTTAATATCAATGGTTTGCCATTGGGCTTTAACAATTTTTCACGCGGATCTTTTTTCTTTGGTTTTTCACTTGCTGTTTTTGATTTTTCTTCCATAATTTTTTCCATTTATTAATATTTATTTTTTTCTAATTACTTAGTTAATTGGATTTCAATTTACCAACTCGTATCCATTGAACCAACGGAATGTTTGAAGGACAGGAGTAAGCACAAGCACCACATTCGATACAACTTTGTATATCATATTTCCCCAGCTCATCATATTCACCTAATTCTGATAAACGAGATAATTTAGTTGGAATCAAATTCATTGGACAAACTCTTACGCAAGTTCCACAACGAATACAAGGATAAACATATAATTTCTCATCTTTTTTTATCGAGCAGACGATTCCACTTGTTGCTTTGATAACAGGAACTGAAGTTGTATGTTGTGAAACTCCCATCATCGGACCGCCCATATAAATATGATTGGTTTCATCTTTTAGTCCACCCGAGAATTCTATCAATTCTTTAAATGTAGTTCCAATCCGTGCTAAAATATTTTTTGGTTCATTTATCCCATTACCGGTTACAGTAACGACTCGCTGGATCAATGGCTTCCCTTCTGTTACTGCTTCAAAAACAGAATACACAGTCCCAACATTATCTACTACTACTCCAACATCCATAGGAAGTCCACCAGCTGGCACTTGTCTTTTTAGGATAGCATCTATCAACATTTTTTCCGCACCTTGAGGATATTTTAGTTTTAGTGGAATAACTTTGAAATTATAATTTAATTTGTTTATTCTCTCTTGCATTTTTTTAATTGCATCTAACTTGTTATTTTCAATTCCGATGTATCCATTTTTTACACCGAGAATTTTCATTGTTATCGCCATTCCTTCTAATACTTTATCTGTATATTCAAGCATCATTCTGTGATCAGCTGTAAGATATGGCTCACATTCCACACCATTCAATATAAATGAATCAATTGGTTTATTTTTCGGTGGCGACAATTTCACTTGAGTTGGGAAAGCAGCTCCACCAAGTCCAACGATTCCAGCTTTTTTTACAATTCCAAGCAATTCTTCTTTTGTGGAATTTTTCCAATCTTCCGGAATGTCAATCAATTCCCATTCATCATCACCGGTTTTTTTTATGTGGATCATTTTTGAGCGAACTCCGGACGGATGATTGAATTCATCTATCGCTTTCACTTTCCCAGTGATTGGAGAATGGATCATGCTTGAAATAAATCCATCTGCTTCAGCAATGATTTGACCTGTTTTTACCTCTTCACCTTTTTCCACAATTGGGTTGCTCATTTTTCCAATATGTTGTTGTAGAGGTACAAAAACTTCTTCAGGTATAGACATTTTTTCAATCTTTTTACCTTCCGAATAATACTTAAAATCTTTCGGATGAATTCCATTTTTAAAAGTTGATAATCTCAATATTATTTCTCCCACTTTTTAAATTTACACCTGTAAATATAATTAATTTGAACTTCAAATAAAACAAAAAAAGAGTGAAATTTTTGTTATAAATTTCCGAAATTTGCTCCTTTTTGATTTCCATAGTTTATATTCTTTTTTCATGTCCTGTACTTATAAAAATTTGGAAGTTTTATTCTGCTGGAATAGAGTTAATAACAGTTGGCAAGCAAGAGAGCTTCGTTTTACATTTTATTTATTTCATCATATCTGAAACAATCGATAGTATGGTCATTTACCATTCCGGTAGCTTGCATGTGAGCATAAATTACAGTTGGACCAACAAATTTAAATTCACGTTTCTTTAGATCTTTACTGATCTTCTCTGAAAGCTCGGTCTTTACAGGAATTTCATCTATTTTCTTGAATTTATTTACGATTGGTTTATGATTGACAAATCCCCAAATATAATTACTAAATGACCCAAATTCATTTTGGATTTTTATAAATTCTCTCGCATTGGAAATTGTTGCTTTAATCTTTAATTTATTTCTAATTATTCCTTCATTTTGTAACAACTCTTCATATTTTCCATCATTGAATAAAGCAATTTTTTTGTAATCAAAATTATCAAACGCTTTTCTAAAATTTTCTCTTCTTTTCAAAATAGTTAACCAACTCAATCCTACTTGAAATGTTTCCAATACCAAAAACTCAAATAATTTACCATCACCAATTACAGGAATTCCCCATTCGCTATCGTGATATTTAATATATAACGGATCGTTTCCTACCCAAGCACATCTTTTTATTTTTTCATCATTTTTTGTTTTCATTTTTTAAATCTATTAATTTATTCCGTCGGTCTATTAGCGAGATCATCTAATCTCACCTAATGTTCCACATTCAATTCTTCATATTCACAATTTAAGAAAACTTCCATCATCTTTTGTCTTTGGTAATTTATGTATTTTATTTTCTAACCAGCCAATCTTTTTCACATTCGCATCATCAAATTTTGACACATAAGGTTTAATATCGAGTAACGGTGTTCCTTCAATCATATCCATATTTTTTATATAAAGTATATTTCCCTCAATTTTGATAAGATTAACAATTGATAATCCAATGGAATTTGGTCGAGATGGAGCACGCGTTGCAAAAACACCTCGAAACTGATCATCCATATATGGCTTAACTTTTAATTTAAATTTCTTAGACAAATGAAAATAAAATAGCAATTGAATATGAGAAAATCCATCCAAATCACTTAATCCTTCTACATATTCCGGAAATATTTCTATCGTGCCTTCTATCTCTTTTGCAGCAGAAGATTGGATTGGAGTTCCTTTCATTTTTTTATATGATGAATGAATAATTCCAATTGGCTTGAATTCTATTTTTTTCATATCTATCACTCCTTTATTAACTAAAATAACATCTTATTAAAAATTTTGTCAAATTCATTTAAATATTACATAAGTTAAATAAATTTGTTAAATTTTAATAGAAAAAAATAGGGAATCATTTGGTTATTATACTTATTTTCATTATAATAAAAGCAAAATAAGGAGTTTGATAATGAAAAAAATATCACATAATAAATTAAATCTATTTGTGTTGATATCACTAATTACAATAATGATTTTAACAAATAGTTGCTCTACAATAAAATACAGAAAGGTAAATATTCCACATTCAACGCCAGAATATAATCAAAAAATAGAAAAGCTATATGATGAATGCAATCTCTCTTATTTTAATTTACGATATGATATTTTCCGTAAAGCAATAGTCGGACATAAATATATTGAATTAAATAATTCTAATATTATTACGATTATTGATTTTTCTCAACCCTCAACGGCGAAAAGATTTTATGTAATTGATATTAAAAAACGGAAATTGTTATTTAATACTTTTGTTGCTCATGGTGAAAATACTGGCGAAAATCAGGCAATAAATTTTTCAAATACTAACAATTCAAAACAAAGCAGTTTAGGATTTTTTAAAACAGGTGAAACATATTCAGGTGATCACGGCTACTCTATTAGAATTGATGGGATTGAAAAGGGAATCAATAATAAGGCTCGTAAGAGAGATATTGTAATTCACGGTGCAAATTATGTCAGTAAAAATTTTATTGATGAAAATGGTCGTCTCGGAAGAAGTTGGGGCTGTCCGGCTTTACCAATGAATATTAAAGACAAAATTATTGATACGATAAAAGGTGAAAGTTGCATATTTGTTTATGCCGATGATGAAGAATATTTAGAGAGATCTTTTTTTATTGAATAACAAATTCATAAGTGTGAAATCCTCTTTTATTCCATTTCATTGAGATAAATTTTACTTGCTGAATATTTCACTGGGACTTATTACATTAACTATTTTTGCCATTCGAGTGATTTGCGCCATTCGTTGCAAAATATTTAAAAAAACATTTGCATTTTGCACTTATGTTCATTATATTATAGGTGAAAATTGAAATAAGGGAGTACAATGCCACGACATCAAAAGGATAGGATTATTTTCAGACCACCTGTTTTTACAGATTTTAAACCGGTTGGAATTAGAAATAATCTATTAAATAAAATATCATTGACAATAGATGAATATGAAGCAATTCGTTTAGCTGATTATTTTGGTAACGAACATTTAGAAGCTGCTAAAAAAATGGAGATATCTCGTTCGACATTTACGAGATTAATTAAAAATGCTCACAAAAAAATAGCGGAATTTTTTATTGAAGGTAAAACATTACAAATTAACGGAGGGAATATTCATTTTCGTGAAAATATAATAAAATGTTACTCATGTGGTTACATGTTTATAGAAAATTTTGAAAATAAAATTACTAAGTGTCCATCTTGTGGTTCAGAAAATTTGAATGATCTCGCCAAGGGATTTGGGCATGGTGAATGTTGTCAAAATAGAGGTAGAGGTAGAGGTAGAGGCAGAGGCAGAAAAAGATAGACATTGATGGACATTTGTAGACATTGGTTGAAATTGTAGGACAGAAAAAACGAAAAAATGGAAAATATATTCAATAAAATAAATTATAAATTAAAAATAAAGGAGGTAAATTATGGCACGAGGTAACAGACAAGGTCCAGACGAAATGGGACCAATGACAGGCAGAGGGTTAGGATACTGTAATGGTTACGATAGCCCTGGATTTACAAAAGGTACACCACGAGGCGGTGGCGGATTTGGTTTTGGACGAGGATACGGCCGTGGTAATGGCCGTGGATTTGGAAGAGGATTCCAAGGAGGAGCAGGAAGAGGTTTTGGCAATTATGGTCGTGGATATAGAAATTCAGAATTTGTGCAAAATCCAAATTATGGCGTTCCACAATATTCTAAAGAAGACGAAGAAAGGTATCTCGAAACAGAAATTAAAGCACTCAAAGAACAAGTTTCAACCACAGAAAAACGCCTGTCAGAATTGAAGAAAAAAGATGAATAATTCATCAAAGATAGGCGGCATTATTGTCGCCTATCAATTTTTCTGAAAAGGGAGATAAAAAATGAATAATGGTAAACATCAAGACGGTTTTAAATATAGAAATGCAAGAGATAAAAGTCATAGAGGCAGAAACTCTTTAATTGGAACAATTTTTACTGCTATCGCTGGGACTGCTATTAAGGATCTCACAAGCGAAAATAGCAAAATTAAAAAATTATTTAAACAATTCTCTCCTATCAAACAAATAAAAAGCAAAACAGAAAATAAACACAACAAAATTGACGAAAAAGAAATTATTGATACTGAATATAAAAATGTTGGAAAAGGAGAAGAAAATGATTAACTTTAAGAATGGTGATGAAATGGAAAAAAATAGAGGAACAGGACAAGGAAGAGGACGCGGAGAAGGTAAAGGTATGGGACGAAACAAAGGTGGAGCTTTTGGACCAGGAGGCATGTGCGTATGCCCCAAATGCGGAGAGAAAGTTTCTCATAACCGTGGATTGAAATGTACAGAAATAAAATGTCCCAAATGTGGGAATAGATTAGTTAGAGAAGAGTTATTAAACAAATAAAAGTAAAAAAAGGAGAGAAAAAGTTATGAAATTTAAAGTTGATGAAGATTTATGTATAGGATGTGGTGTTTGTGAAAGTGAATGTGATGCTGTATTTGAAATGCAAGATGATGCAAAAGCACATGTGATTGCAAATCCTGCCCCGGCTGATGCCGAAGATGATGCTTTATCAGCAGAAGAATCTTGCCCAGTTGATGCAATTTCACACGAATAACAGAAAGATTTATAAGTGAGTAAAACATCAATTGATGTTGCTTGGAACAAAAAGATGTCTTTCAAAACATCAGTTAGTGGCCATGAAATAATATTAGATGCAAATAAAAATGTTGGAGGTGAGGATAAAGGTCCACCTCCAAAACCACTTATGCTTGTTTCATTAGGTGGATGCACGGGAATGGATATTATTTCTATTTTGAATAAAATGCGTGTGGAAGTTGAAGATTTCCATGTCAAAGTAGAAGGTAAATTAACTGAAGAACACCCGAAGCATTATTACAAAATACATGTAATTTATGAATTCAAAGGTAAAAATTTACCAATGGATAAAATCAAAAAAGCAGTTAAACTTTCAGAATATCGATATTGTGGCGTTTCCGAAACATATAGACAAGCAATGGAATTGACTTCGGAAATCAAAATAATTAATTAACAGAACTCAATTGAATAATCTTTTAATTACTAAATTATTTTTACTCAAATACTTATCGGATGGAATTTTGTGCTTTTAGTAATTTTTAGAAAAATAAAAGGAAAATAATGGACAGAAAAATAGCTATCCCAACTACAAATGGAATTTTAAGTGCACATTTTGGACATTGTGAAAAATTTGCAATTTACGAAGTAGATAATAACCAAATAGTAAAAGAAAATTTTGTATCTCCCCCACTTCATGAGCCGGGTTCACATCCAGCTTTTTTAAGAAATTTGGGTTGTAATACGATTATCGCAGGTGGAATGGGAGTAAAAGCTCAACAACTTTTTCAACAAAATAATATTGAAGTAATTATCGGATTACAATCAGATAATCTTAAAGGACTTGTAGAAGCTTACATATCTGATGAATTGGAATCAAAAGATAATCTTTGCGATCATTAGAAAGAAGTTATAATGAAAATTGCAATCGCAAGTGGTAAAGGTGGAACCGGAAAAACCACTCTATCAACCAATTTATCATCTTTTTTATCTGAAACGGAATCAATAATTTTAGTTGATTTGGATGTAGAAGAACCAAATTCAGGTTTGTTTATAAATGGCAATTTAGTTTATCAAGAAGATAAATTCAAAATGATCCCGGAGTGGATCAATAACCAATGTCAGCTTTGTGGAAATTGCCAAAAAGTATGTAACTTTAATGCTGTAATGAAACTCGGTAAAAGAATAATGGTTTTCCCAGAGCTTTGTCATGGATGTTATGCATGTTCAGAGTTATGTCCAACAAATTCATTACCAATGAAACCAAAAAGAATGGGAGAACTGAAACATTTTAAATTGGGCAATCTTGATTTTATTGAAAGTAAACTAATTATCGGTGAAGAACAAGCGGTTCCATTGATCAAGCAAACATTGGAATATGTTGATAAACAATTTCCAAAAGATAATATTATTAGAATTTACGATTCACCACCTGGAACTTCGTGTCCTGTGATCGAAGCGACAAAAGATGCAGATTTAGTTTTATTGATTACGGAACCTACACCTTTCGGATTACACGATTTGAAATTAGCCGTGGATACGATGAAAAAACTGAATAAAAATTTTGGAATTGTGATTAACAGATATGGAATAGGAGATGACAAAGTTCTTTCATATTGCAAAGATAATAATATTCCAATAATCGCAAAAATACTTAACGATAGAAAAATTGCAGATTTGTATTCTAATGGAAAATTACTTTATAAAGAAATTCCAGAAGTTAAAAAACAACTTGAAAAAGTAAGGGATTATATTTTAAAATATCAAACGGAGAAAATGAAATGAAAGAAATAGTTATTGTCTCCGGAAAAGGCGGAACTGGAAAAACATCAATCACGGCTTCATTTGCATACCTTGGTAATAAAGACGTGATTGTTGCAGATTGTGATGTAGATGCAGCTGATATGCATCTTTTATTGAAACCCGACTTTGGAAATCCTAAAGATTTCTACAGTGGATTACTTGCAAAAATAGATCAAGAAAAATGTATTAAATGTGGAAAATGTGCTGCCGTTTGTAGATTTGATGCTATCCCTATTATTAATGGAAAATTTATTGTTGAACCATTAAATTGTGAAGGATGCGGATATTGTCCGTTAGTTTGTCCAACAGATGCAATTGAAATGAATGAACAAAATGTTGGGCGATTGTTCGTTTCAAACATAAAAACCGAATCTAAAATGGTTCATGCATCACTTAAAATCGGTGCAGATAATTCCGGTAAATTAGTTGCAGAAGTCAAAAATAAAGCGAAAGAAATAGCAGAAAATGAAGAGAAAAAATTTATCTTAGTTGATGGCTCACCCGGAATTGGCTGTCCTGTAGTTTCTTCACTTTCCGGAGCAAGTTTTGTAGTATTGGTAACAGAACCATCAGTTTCAGGAATTCACGATTTGAGACGAGTTTATCAAGTAATAAAAAAATTCGGTATAAAAGCTGGATGTATTATAAATAAAGCAGATGTAAATAAAAATAAATCTAAAGAAATTCACAATTTTCTTGAAGAAGAAAAAATTGAATTTATTGCCGAGATTCATTATGATGAAAATTTTACAAAAGCAATGACTTATGGAAAAACGATTGTTGAATATGATAATGGAGAGATAAAAAAGATATTAGAAGATAGTTGGGAAAAAATAAAGGAGTTGACAACGAATCTTTAAAGACGGAAAGATAAATTAGAAAGCAAAAAAGAAATAAAAGAAAGGAAGAAAAAATGAAAATCGTATTAACAGCAAAAGGTAAAGAATGGGATTCAAAAATAGACCCAAGATTTGGAAGAACGGAATATATATTTATATATGATGAAGATAATGATAAAATTGAAATTTTAGATAATATCTCAGTTACTTCCGAAGCTCATGGTGTCGGACCTAAAACCGCTCAAAAGATTTTTGACGCTAACGCCGATATTTTAATTACAGGAAACGGACCAGGCGGAAATGCCAGAACTGTTTTGGAAAGTGGAAACTTGGATATTTATGTCGGTGCAAGTGACATGACATTAAAAGAAGCTTACGATGCATACAAAAATGATGAACTTAAAAAATTCTAATACAAACAATTTGGAAGTTATTCTTTGGAGAATAAAATGAAAAAACTTAAAGTAGCTTTTGCCACTGATGATGGTAAATCTTTTATGAGTCGACATTTTGGTGATGCTGAACATTACTATATTTATGAAATAGATAATAATAATGCTAATTTCATAAAAAAAATTGATAACACTACTGAAAAAGAAAAAAATCATGCCGATCCCAAGAAAGCAAAAGGAATTACAAATCTACTCAGTGAAGAAAATGTAAATGTTGTTGTTTCAAAAATTTTCGGTCCAAACATTAATCGTATTAAGAAAAAATTTGTTTGTATAGTTGTAAAAGATGAAAAAATCGAAAAAAGTATAAATAACATTTGCAATAATATAGAAAATATTTTTCGCGAATGGGAAAAAGGTAAAGAAAGAAAACATTTGTCTTTTTAATTATACAAAATAATTTTTCACCAAGGAGGATATATGAAAATCACAATAGTTTACGATAATACTTCATTCAAAGAAAATTTGACAGCTGATTGGGGATTTTCGTGCGTTATTGAAACAGATAAGCGAAAAATTTTATTTGATACCGGCGGAAGTGGAAAGATCCTTTTGAAAAATCTTGCGAGTTTGAATTTTGATCCGTCATCTATTGATGATGTAATTATTTCTCATCCTGATTTTGATCATATTGGAGGACTTGCTACATTTTTACTTTTGAATAAAACTGCTACTATTCATATTCCTATTTCATTCCGTGGAATTCGTTATCCAAATGAAGTGAAATACTACGATGAACCAACAAAAATTTACAATAATATTTTTCTATCGGGAGAATTAGATAAACGAGAACAATCTTTGGCAATTAAAACCGAAAAAGGATTAATTCTCATAATTGGCTGTGGACATCCGGGTGTAGAAAAAATAATGGACTCTGTCTCAAAGTTTGGAAATATCTATGCAATTGTCGGTGGATTGCATGACTTTAAAGAATTTAAAATTTTAAAAGATATTGAAAAGATCTGTCCTACTCACTGCACAAAATACAAAGAAAAAATCAAATCTCTATATCCGAAAAAATATATTGAAGGCGGAGTTGGAAAAATTATTGAATTTTAATAATTATAATGGAGATAATAAAATGGACATATCAAATCGTGTAAACAATATCAAAAAATCAGCAATTCATGAAATGACTCGATTATCAAAACAATATGATGATGTAGCTTTTTTGTCTTGGGCAAAGCCAACTTCAGGAACACCCGAACATATTAACAAAGCTGCTATTTCTGCAATTAAAAATGGATTAGTAGGTGGTTATTCTCAAAGTGATGGCTTACTTGAACTAAGAAAAGAGATAGTGAAAAAATTAAAAAGAGATAACAATATCGAAGCAAATATTTCACAATTACTTGTAACTGTTGGAGCAATTGAAGGATTAGCAGCAGCTGTTATGGCAACAATTGACCCCGATGATGAAGTAATTTTACCAACGCCAACTTATTCAACTCATATTCGTCAAGTAGAATTAGCCTCAGGTAAACCCGTATTAGTTCCTTTAATTGAAAAAGAAAATTTTGCATTAGATGTTGAAACAATAAAAAAGGCAATAACTTCCAAGACAAAAGCAATAATGTATTGCACACCAAATAATCCAACAGGCACAGTTTTTTCAGAAAATAATTTAAGGAAATTAGCCAATCTTGCTTTAGAAAACAATCTTACAATTATCACTGATGAAGCTTATGAATATTTCACATTTGACGGTAAAAAACATTTTAGCATTGCTTCAATACCGGAAATGAAAAAAAATGTTATTACAGCATATACATTCACTAAAAGTTATGCAATGACAGGTTGGCGTATCGGCTATATACATGCAGATGAAGGAAATATTCCTCAAATAAAAAAAGCACATATCCCTTTTGCTATTTGCGCTCCAGTCGTCTCTCAATATGCTGCAATTGGTGCTTTAAAAGGTAGCCAAGAATGTATAAAAGAATTCAGACAACATTATTTAGAAATGAGAAATTTAATGTGTGAACGATTGGATAAATTGGATTTTGTCTTTCAATATAGCAAACCCGGCGGTTCGTATTTAATGTTTCCAAAAATTTTGGGAAATGCCGGAAAAGATTCAATAAAATTTAGTAAAAAATTATTAAATGATATCAAGGTTTCAACTACTCCTGGAATAGCGTTTGGTCCTACAGGTGAAGGTCATATAAGATTATCTTTCTGTGTTTCCAAAGAAATGATTAACAAAGCGTTTGATAGAATGGAAAAATATTTTAAATAAAAATACGAGCTTATGACACAAGAATGTAAATGGTATTGCTGTTGCCCAATCAGATATTATACCGAAGATGGTAAATTAGATAAAAAATGGTCAGAAGAATATTGTCATGGTAACTGGGAAAAATGTATCAGATATCAAAAAGAAGAAAATGAAATTTATCACCCCGATAATTTATTACCAAATGGAGAAATAGATGAAAACTTATCTTGATTGTTTCCCTTGTTTTATGCAACAAACTCTCAGAGCGGCAAGAATTTCCACAAATGATGAAACAAAGATCAAAAAGCTTTTAGATGAAGTAGGAATGATGTTAAAAGATATTCCTATGGAAAGCACACCACCGGAAACCGGTGAAATCATTTATAAAAAAATAGCGGAAATAACAGGAAATGATGATCCTTACAAAAAAATAAAAGAACAAAATATTGAAGAAGGATTAAAATTATATCCAAAGTTGAAAGAAATTGTAAAAAATTCTAATGATAGACTTCTTACAGCAGTTCGACTCGCAATTGCAGGGAATGTGATTGATCTTGGAATGGATAAAGAATTTAATATTGTTAAAGATGTGAAAAAGATTTTGAAACAGGATTTTGCTATTTTTGATTATGAACAATTTAAACGCCACTTGGATTTGCACGATGAAATATTATATATTGGTGACAATGCTGGCGAAGCTGTCTTTGATAAAATTCTCATTGAAGAGCTCCCCCACTTTGTTACTTATGTCGTCAGAGAAATTCCTATAATAAATGATGTAACAATTGAGGAAGCAAAATATATTGGCATTGATAAATTGGCAAAAATTATTTCTTCCGGCACTACTGCTCCAGGAACTATTTTGAGATTATGCAACGATAACTTTATTAAAAAATTCAACAATGCAAACATGGTTATCAGTAAAGGACAAGGAAACTATGAAGGACTTTCAGATGTAAATAGATCGGTTTTCTTTCTTCTAAAAGCAAAATGTCCTATTATTGCTCGACATATTGGTGTCAAAGAAAACGATATTGTATTAAAAGGGATTAATTTAAATGTATAAATATCTTTTTGGACCAGTTCCATCTCGTCGATTGGGAATGTCTTTAGGTATAGACCTAATTCCCTCAAAAGTATGTTCACTAAATTGCGTTTACTGCGAATGCGGGAAAACTACAAATTTAACAATTGAAAGAAAAGAATATGTTTCATATAACAAAGTAACCAATGAGCTTGAGCATTATTTTAAAAACAATCCTGCTCCCGATTATGTAACTTTTTCCGGTTCAGGCGAGCCGACCTTAAATTTAAAAATCGGTGATATTATTAAATTTTTAAAATCAAATTATCCTTACATTCCTATTGCTGTTTTAACGAATGGAACTTTATTTGATCAAAAAAAAGTGAGAACAGAATTGTTAGATGTAGACCTTGTATTACCTTCTTTGGATGCCGCATCTGAATCATCTTTTAAGAAAATTAATAGACCATTTCATACACTAAATATTAATAAATATATACAGGGGTTAATTGATTTCAGAAAAGAATATAGCGGAAAAATATGGCTTGAAGTGTTAATTCTTCCGGGATACAATGACAACAAGAAAGATCTAAAATTACTTAAAGATGCATTTGTAAAAATCAAACCTGATAGAATACAACTAAATTCACTTGACAGACCCGGAATATTAAATACCCTTCGTTCAGCTACAAGAAATGAATTGCAACAAATTGCCGATTTTTTTGGTCTTGATAATGTTGAAATAATTGCATCAGCACCAAAAAGAAAAGAAATAAAATCTTACCGGAAAGATACCGAAACAGCAATTTTAGAAACGATATTTAGAAGACCTTGTACTCTTGATGATCTTTCTGAAATTCTTGGATTGCATAAAAACGAAATAAATAAATATCTTGATGTATTGGAATC
>Ga0307928_10002530_pt1 | contig 14027 bp, 25 predicted proteins | sample AceLakmetagen232_FD_201815 | JGI IMG/M metagenome (GOLD analysis project Ga0307928, IMG submission 201815) | Saline water microbial communities from Ace Lake, Antarctica - #232 | ecosystem: Environmental > Aquatic > Non-marine Saline and Alkaline > Saline | place: Antarctica: Ace Lake... | reverse complement strand
TAACAATGGGCTTATTTTAACCCTTTTAAATGTTTAGGGCTTTTAACTTTTCGTAAGTGCCCCCGCCGGGTTTTAATTAAAAGTTTAATTCTTATGGGGCTTTACTTATTCTTAGCCCAACTTAACAAATAAATAAATGCAACGACAACAAGGCTTATTCCGGCGATTAAAGTATAATCTGATGCTAATAAACCAATACCTGCAATTATAGAAATTACAAACATTCCGAAGTTATTGTTTTTCATAGTTTATAGAGGCTATTTGACTTTATAAATAGGGCTTGTTAAGGTGTAGGGGGGGATTTTAATTTTAAACTAACATAAACAGGCTGACATTTTTCATTAGAATTATGCTTTCTTTTTAATATCCCTGCCTCTACTAATTCTTTAATATGCCTATAAGTTTCTTTGTAAGAAATATCAAGCTCTCTCTGTATTTCTGAAATAGTCATTTTTTCTTTTTTACCGAGCATAGATATAATTTTATTTTTATTTTTATTAATAAATGCCTTTACTAATCCAATACCTAATTCTTCTAAATTGTTAAACATCTTATTAATCTATAACATTTAGACTTTTTAAAACTTTACTAGGCTATAACATTATTAACCTATACTCAAATACCTATAATTAAATCGTATAAATAATTAAATAGTCTTAGTCTGTAACATACTAGTTATAAAATGAAAACAACAATTACAACCTGTATTGATTGCAAATTAAAGGCGAAAGCCATGCCCATAATTCAGAATAAATTGAAAGTTAGTTTATCTAGTATTCTAGAAAAAGAATTGATTAAAATTATTGATGCTGATGAAAAAGAAATGGAGGAAAGTTTAAACTAATTTAAAATGGATTTAATTAATTATATGGGGCTTAAAGTAAAAATAATTCTTACAAACGATTATTATTATATTGGAAAAGTTGTTAATGCTGATGAAAATTCCTTAGATTTAATTGATTTAAATTCTAAAAAAGTTTCGCTAAAAAAGGAGGCAATTCTTACAATTCAAGAGGTTGATAACTATGGAAGAAAATAAAAAATGTGAGTTATGTTCTAAAAAAGAAGGGGTTAAAAGTGTGAGTTTTTGTAATGATTGTTTTAATAAAATAAATTCTGGAATGATTTTAATGATGGCTGAAAATGAGGTTTTTAAAAAATTACTTTTAGGAAAAATTAAGAGGGAGAAAAATGGAAATTCCTAAACAATTACAAAAGCCTGAATTAAATGAGGTGAAGAATGATAGAACAATTTAGATATAAAAAATTTCAGAATAAAAATGTTATCTTGTTAGAAAAAATAGAAGAAATATTAGAAGAGTTTGATATGCAAGGAATTAAAGTAACATTAAGACAGTTGTATTATCAATTAGTTGCAAGAGATATACTTCCAAATAAAAAAAGTTCTTATGCAAAACTTTCAGGATTATTAACAGATGCAAGATATAATGGAGAAATTGATTGGGATGCAATAGAAGATAGGGTTAGAGTTCCAAATATTCCTAACACTTTTGAAAATATTAGTAGTTTGATGAACTCTGCAGTTAGTAGTTATAAATTAGATAGATGGGAAGGGCAGGAATATTATGTTGAATTATGGAGTGAGAAAGATGCACTTAGTTCAGTTATAATTCCAATAACAAAAAACTATCAAGTTCCTTTTGTGGTTAATAGGGGTTATACTTCTGCAAGTTCAATGTATGAATCAGCACAGAGATTATTAGAACAAAATAAGAAAATAATCTTATTCTATTTAGGAGATTTTGATGCAAGTGGTTTAGATATGGATAGGGATATTAAGGAAAGATTAGAAGAGTTTGGGGTTGAACTAGAAGTTATAAGAATTGGTTTAACAAAAACACAAATAGAAGAATATAGCCCACCACCTAATTTTGCTAAAGATACAGACCCAAGAGGAAAATGGTTTAGAGAAACTTATGGAAATGAAAGTTGGGAAGTTGATGCACTTAGACCAGAGATATTACAGGACTTAATTAAAACTTCTATTTTAAATTATTTGGATATTGATAAATTTGAACAAGTTAAGGAAAAAGAACAGAAAGATATAAAGCAAGTTGAGGAGTTTGCAGATAAATTAAATAAAGGTGATTATGATGATAAATAATAATCCTTTTCAAACTTTAAAAGCTGTTGAAAAATTAAGTTATAAAGAAATTTCTAAATTACCAAACCTAAATGAATTAAGAAGATTAGTAAAACAATTAAGCAAAGAAGAAAGAATAAAATTGCTTGTTCAAAATAGGTGTAAGTGTAAATTAAGATGTAAACATTATGAAGAAAAAAATGATAGGATTTGTTTTAATGTAAGTTCCCTAGAAGAATGTAAGGATGAAAAAGGGATTGTAGTAAGAGAAGAAGATTTTTTTTATAATAAAATTAAGAATATGTCTGTTGAAGAAGCAGAGGAGTTGTGCAAATGATAACTCTACAAAAAGCTAAACAAATCTTAATGTATAGAAATATATCATTATCTAGTGATTCTAAAGAACTCCAAGAAAAAAGAAGTAAATTCTTAGATAAACTAAATATGATTAATTGGAATGGAAACTTTGAAGTTTTTGAAATGTATCAGGTTGAGGATAATGATCCATTTAAATCTAAACCTGAAAAGTATCAGTTTTTTAAAAAAGAATTTAATACAAGAACTAAACTAAACTCTGAAACTTGTTTAGAGAGTGATAAACTTTCACATGATAAGATTATCCCTTTAATGTGTGAGGTAATAAATAGTTTAATAAGAAACAAATATCACTTTGCAGTATTTTATGCAGAAGGGCAAAGAAGCCCTCACATAAGAATTTATGACTTTGAAGAGTTAAAGGAATTAGATAACCCACAACAAAGGATAAAGGAACAGGTTAATTTCTGGAGAAAACAAACACCCTTTGGTTTATTTAATTATTTTGATACTGGAATGTTTGTTGATGACCACCCATTACAATTAGAGTTTGCTCCTCATTGGAAGTATAAAACTCCATTTAATTTATTATTTGAATATCTACCAGAGGGGGAAAAATGCAAACAATAAAATTCCTTAAGAAATTTAAGAAATTTAAGAAATTACAATTTGCAAATGTTACAGAAGAAAAAGCAGAGGAATTAATTTCTAATAAGTATGCAAAAAAATCTTCTTGTTTTTGGAATGAAGAAGAAATTAAATTTATAAATGAGAGGTTTTAAAATGCAAAGTTTAAATTCTGTAACAATTCAACAAACAAGAAGATTAAAAATAGATAAATTAGAAACAGAAATGAGAGAAGTTATTGTTTCAAATGTAGGTGGTGCATTATTTGTTTGTCCTTATTGTAATTATTCTTCCAGAAAGAATCCAAATGGTTCTGCAAAAGTATTTCAAAATAAATTCTTCAAGTGTTTTTGTTGTGGAAAATGGAGGGCTTTGTAATGACAGCAGATAAAGAAAGTTTAAATATATTGAAAGATAAAAACTTATTTAAAAATATTGTAGAAACAGAACTTAATAAAAAAATAGTTGGAGAGATTGAGAGTAGGAAGGTTATTGTTTTATGTTCTCAAGGTGGAAGGTTAGTTGAAAATGCACAGATTGCTAGTTTTAATCTTATGATTATTGATGGGGCGGGGGTTGGAAAAGATTATACTGCAAATGAAAGTTTAAAACCATTACCTTCACAATATTTATTAAAAAGAACTAGAATATCTGCAACAGTATTAAACTATTGGCATAATGCTAAAGATGACCCTCAATGGACTTGGGATGGAAAAGTTTTATATTTAGAAGATATATCTGAAAATATTTTGAACCATGAAGTTTTTAAGGTAATGTGTTCAGGTGGAAGTTCTGCAACAATTGTTAAAGACCAAAAAATAATAGAATTAGAAATTAAAGGGAAACCTGTAATGATTATTACTACTGCAACAGCAACCCCTAATCCAGAACTAACTAGAAGATTTGTAATGTTAAATCTTGATAGTTCTAAAGACCAAACAAAAGAGATTATGAAAAGACATTCGCAATTTAGGCAAGAAGGAATTATCCCCACAATAGACCCAAAATATAAAAATGCTCTTCAATGGCTTAAAAGAGTTAAAGTAAAAATACCATTTGCAGATTTAATACATGAACACTTCCCAATTGATAATGTAATTATGAGAACTCATTATCCTAGATTCTTAGATTTTATATCTGCTTCAACAGCATTTCATCAATTCCAAAGAAAAGAAGAAAAAGGTTTTGTAATTGCAGAAGGGCAAGATTATGACTTAGCAAGAGATTGTTTTTTGAAACTATGTTCAAATAAATATATGATTCCCTTAACACTTAATCAAAAAAAAATATTAGAAATATTTGAGAGTAAACCATTCTTAGAAGGTTCTATTGCAGAACTACACGCATCTGAAATGAATTTTATTTCAGATAGGGCTTTAAGTTATAATTTAAGCTTACTTGGTTCTTATGGAATACTAGAATCTAAAGCAAAAATAAATCAGTTCAATAAGACAGTTGAATCATATTCTTTATCAAAAAACTACAATATTAACCAAAAAATTGATATCCCAACATTCAAAAAAATTGGAGGAAGCGAAGGAAGCGAAGCGCGAAGTGGGGGGGTGAAACTGCAACAAAAACAGACTTTTACACATAAAACTACTAAAAAAACACCAAAACCAACTTCGCTTCCTATTTTAGAAAAAGATGGAAAAAGGGTGTGTCAATCTGCTTCGCTTCCTTCGCAACCTTCTCTACCTTCTCCAGCTTCGCTTCCTTCGCAACCTACTACAAATACTACTAATAATAAAAATAATAATAAGGAGTTTAGTAGTAAAGATTTTTTAAAAAATGAAAAAGAATTAAGGGAAATAATTAAGGAGTTTGAACAATGAAAACAACAAAAGAAAATTATGAATACAAACACCCAACAAAAAATAACATTCAGAAAGTAAATAGTTTTGAAAATCCACTTTTTGCAATTTACTTTCTGATTCAATCAAAATGAAAAATAAGAAAAAGAAATGCAACTGCCTAATATTAAGAGATTTAATTCTCAGTAATAAAAATAAATGCCCAGTTCAAAAGATGTGTCATAGAGAAGATAAAGAATCCTGTTCTTTTTATTTAAATCGTAGGAGGTTAAACAAAAATGGAGAATAAAACGGAGAATAATAATGCAGTTCCAATAGTTTTGCATAAAATAAAATCAGTTGCAGGACTTCAACTATTATCTGAGGCAAATGATATGACTTTATTAGTAAATAATATTGGGCAAGTTTTTAGAGTTAATCCAGACTCTCAAACATTAGAAGAATTGGGAAATTAATTCCCCTTCTTTTTTTAAAAATAAAATGGTAGAAGAAAGTAAAGAAAGTGTATTTAATGAAGCAGTTTTGAAGATGAACAGACTTAATTTTCTTCAAGATACTTTAAACAGAGTTAGATTAAATATTTTTAAAAATCTACAAATGCCTGATAATTCAGGGGGTTTAGGTTTTGAAATTATGTTATCGTGTTTAGAGGGGCTTAGCATGGAAGTCAGCCCCAAGATGACTGATAAAGAAACAGAGGTAAATTCAGGTTTATATTCTAATTGTGTAAAAACAATATCTCATTTATTTAAAGAGGCTGGTAATACTGATAATTTTAAATATTTTGATAATGAAAGATTTGAACTTAAAACTGCCCTAACTAAATATGAAACTTTTTTAAGAAATATGATTGAAGTGCATGGATTATCAGCTCCAAATATTCGAGATTTAACTCAATCGGTTATTGACATGTAAAAATGAAATTCGCAAAAGAACATTTCCCCAAAGGAACATTCGAGAAACAGCAAACAGATGGCGCATACATAGACGAAACCCTCGGTGATAATATAGATATAATTGCAGAAAGTATGCATAAAGATATAGCGCCTATGGGTGCTATTAGTGGAGAGAACCAAAGTGGGACAGGAAAAACAACAATTGGAACTCATATTGCTTGCAAGTATACGCATAAAGTTAATCAAAAATATGGTTTAAAGAATACTTTTACTTGTAGGAATATATTTTTTAAAATTGATAAGTTATTAAAAGAAGCGCCGATAATAGCAAAGGAACAACCTTATTCAGTTTTACTTTTGGATGAACAGGATGATTTAACCATCCATCATGCAAAACAACGAGCCCATGATTTGAAGGGGGTTGTTATGAGGCTTAGGCAATTAAATATTTTTTTATTAATTACTTCCCATAGCTTTTTTGAACTGCCTAAATTCTATGCTTTAAATCGTTCTCAGTTTTTAGTTAATGTTAAATTTGAAGGAAAGTTTGATAGGGGCTACTTTAAATTTTATGGACCAAAATCAAAAAAACTTCTTTATTTAAATGGCAAGAAAGAATGGGACTATGACGCACATCGTTACGACTTCCAAGGCAGGTTCTTCTCAAGTTATTGTTTCTTTCCAAACTGCGCAGAAGAAACAGAGAAATACAAGCGCCAGAAATATCAGGATATGATGGATACTATTGAAGGCAAGGATAAAGGCAAAGAACCCCTAAGAGAAGTTGATGTAAAATCGAGGGTGTTTAGAAACGCATGGAATGAATTGCGTGGGGAAATAACGCAAAAAAGGTTGGCTGAAGCATTTGGCGTATCACTTAGAACTGCAGGCAGGTATTGTTCCGAAGAGTCTAATCCCTTAAAAGAAGAAAAAGCCGAAGCCTAAGCAGTGCGCCAAATTATACTAATAATATTAACTGACAGGTGTAAAAAAATAAAACCGAAAACAACGAAGGGAAGTAAAAATAAGCCCCATATAAGCCCACACACTAAACAAAAACACCAATATATAATACTAAAACATGGAAAAACAAAAAGAAACTAAGCAAACAAATAAAAGCATGGTAGGGTCAGGTGCCGGTAACTCTCTACAAGTTGGGGATATAGTGCTATATTCAGACTATTTAGATATGGATGAATTAATGAATGCCTTTGTTAATCTAATCTCCCATGAGGAAGTTAAAAAATATTTAATAGGTTTTAATAATAAGAAAAAAAATGCAGGAGCCTCTTATGTTGAATGAAAATGAATAGTCTAATTAAATATATTTTAAGGAACGCGATCATAATTTTTATTGTTTTAATTATAATTTGGTTTTTTAAAATATGGATTTTATAATGAATAAATCAAGCATTTATATTATTGAAAAAGAAAGGGGGGAAAACCAACCCCCCCTTTCTACTAAAAAAAGAAAGAAAAAATAAACTATGCCTCGCTAACCTTTAATTAAAATGACAACTAAAAATTCAACAATCAAATTTTTAACAATATCCGAGGAGAAAGAAGAGGCAGATAAGATAGCCCAACAACTACAACTTCCAAAAAGCCAAACCTATGAAGCAATATTTAATTTAGGTTTAGAACAGCTTAAACAAGCCCTTGTTAAAGGCAGTGCTCTAAAAATTGAGCATCTTCCTAGTAATTCATGTAAAAGAATAGATTTAGGACAGAAATAATACCCAAAATATACTTACGATTTTTAAACAGATTATTAATAATATTTTTATGACTAAACAAAGGGGATTTATCAGAATAAAAATAATTCCTATTTACAATACCTTTTTTGATTTAGAACCAAAACCTAAAACCAAAAAGAGGAGGAAAAAAAAATGAGCTATTTAATATTTATTGGAGTTTGTTATGAAGTTCCAACCTTAGAAGATGCTGAAAAATCAAGAGATTTAATTTTAAAAGATGATGAAGAAACTTTTATTAAAATTAAGGGGATTAAATAATGGATTCAACATCTATTTTCATTATGTTATTTTTAGGATTAATGTGTTTCGCTTTAATAAGTCTAGTTTATTTTTATGAGGAACCTAATTCTAAAAACCTATATTCAGGACCTGTTCCGGAAGGTTATGATGAAGATTATTTTAGAAAAACAGGAATAACTAAACCTTTGGAGAACAAAATATAATGGCTTGGTATAATTGGTTGAAACCTAAACCTACTCCAAAACCAAAAAACATTTCTCAACCGGGATATTCAGGACCTATTCAACCCGGAACAAGCGAGGAGGTTTTTAGAGAAACAGGAAAAAGTGTTCCAACAAATCAAACTTATTCAGGACCTGTTCAAAGTGGGAGTAGTGCTTCAACTTTTAGAACCACAGGAAGTTCTGGAACAAGTTCTGCATATTCAGGAACAACAACTAAACTCAATAATAATAATTACAATGTCGCAACAAAAACAAATATTGCAAAACCAACTCCACCAAGTTTAAGTCAAGTTCAACAGGAAAGTAATGTTGTTATGCCTCAAGGTGCTGAATATAATATTCAACAGGATAAATTAAGAGCTCAAAACCAAAAGGTAAGTAGGCAAGATTTACAACCAACTTCTAATATACCTCAAGATTACAAAGTTGTTTATGAAGATATTTTAATTCAAAAAAAAATAGATACTTATAAGGGAGTTCCTGTGTATAAAATATATTTTAGACCTGCGTTTGGTTCAGAAAGACCTGCAACAGTTGAAGAAGAAAAGCATTTTAGAGAACAAACAAATATATATCAATCCCCAAACGGAAATATCGTTAGACCTAAAATATTTACAGGGTTAGATGTAAAACTTCAACAAATTAAAGGTGGAGGAAGTAATATATCCCAATCCCTAAAGGGTGCAACCGGAATAATCGCAGAAACTTCTTCAGGGGTAACAGGTATAACCCTAAAAGAATTTCAAAAAGAAACTTCAGAAACTGCAGAGATATTTAGGGGTAGTGATAAGGCAATAGTTCGAGGTTTAGCAAAACCTTATGAACTTATAGGGGGGACAGCATCGGGTGGCTTAAAACTTTTTAGAGATAAACCATTAGCTGCAGGTGCAACAATAGGGGCAGGGGTTCTAATAAGGGTTGCAGTGGGTGGATTAACTACTGCAACAAGTTTTATACCCGGAACTACTGGAACTTTTATAAGAACAGTTGGGAGTGGTGGGCTTTTAGCTGGTAGTGGTGTTCTTCTTGGAATGGAAGCTAAAAATGTTTATACTGAGATACAGGCTAAAGAGTCTTACTTTGGGAAAGGAGAAATAATTGGAGAATCATTAACAGAGTTAAGATTATTTACAGGAGGATATGCAGGAGGCAAAAGTATTTATTTAAAATCAGCAGATGCTTTTAGAGTTAGAAATTTAAAAGAAATTCCAATGAAAGATATTGTTGCCCCAGAATTTTTAGAAGGACAAAGAATACCTTCAATTAAAAAAGGACAAACTGCAGGAGAGTTATTAGGAGAATTTAAAGAACCAATTTTTATTGAAGAATTTAATAATATTAATTTCAAAGGGGCATTTTTTACAGCATCTCAAAAAAGAGGATTACAATCCCATTTAGATAGACCCAAAGTTAATTATATCCCTGTAACATTTGGAGCTCCAAGATTAAGTCCTGCTTTTTTAGGAATTACCCCTGAAGCAAGACCAAGATTTACATTTGATTTATTTGGTGAAACAACCTCGCCAGGAATATTTAGAATAACTCCAACAGAATTTAGATTAATTCCAGGTGTAAGTTCTGGAGAAACTATTCCCTCAGGAGGACTTGCAAAAGGAACTCAAAAAGTAACAAGTAAAAGAGCAAAAGAAATATTTGAATTCTTTTCAGAAGGAAAAGCAGAAAAGGGAGTATCTTATGTTCCCTTCGTAAAAACTGAAAAAGAAGCAGGAATAGTTTTAGGAAGTGAATACCTGCAAAAACCAACAAGATTTTATACAACTTATGCTGGAAGAAAGATTCCAATACTAGAATATCAAACAGCAGAAAGTGGAAATATAAAATATAGATTAGGTGGTTTAAAACCAAAAGAAGATTTAGCAAAAATAAGTCAAGCAGAATTACAAAGTGCATTATCTGATAGTAAAGTGGGCAGAAAAGGTTCAGTAGTTTCTTCTGATGTTCCTCTAAAATATACAAGCAGGATTAGTTCTGGAACAAGTTCTTCTACAAGTTCAGTTGCAAGTTCCATTACAAGTTCAACTCCTTCAAAAGTAGGTTCTAAAATTCCAAGTTATCCTGAAAGTTCAACTCCTTCAAAAGTAGGTTCTAAAATTCCAAGTTATCCTGAAAGTTCAACTCCTAAATCCATAACTTCAAGTTATTCTAAAACAACAAGTTACCCTCAAGGTTCAAGTTATACTTCAGATTATACGAAAGGTTATTCTACTGTAGATTATACAAAAACTCCTCCCCCAATAATACCCTTCTTTCCTATGGGTGGATTAGGAAGTTTAGGGGTTAAAAAATATTCAGGTAAGAAAAGATATAAATATTCTCCAAGTTTTGAAGTGATCACAGGCTTTGCAAAAGGTTCAACTAAAAAGAAAAAGAGATTTACAGGTTTAGAAATTAGAGGAATTCCAAAAGGTTTTACTTGGGCTTTTAAATCTCCAAGCAAGGCTTTTAGAAAAAGAGCAGTTTCAATGGCTAATTTTAATTTTTATAATCCTTATTCAAAATCAAAGAAGAAAAAGAAGAAAAGAAAATGAATTCATTTGAACTTGGAGAAATATTTGGAAGTTATTTTTTAATCATCATTTTATTTATTTCTGGGGTTTATTTTGGGATTAATTGGTTTAGAAATAAGCATAATAAAACCAAGTAAGCCAATTATACCTAAAACTAATTATCTTGCGTGTATGGGCTTCTATGGGCTTTTCTTATAGTAAAGAAGGGGTTAAATTAGCTTAAATTAGCAACTTGTTGTTTGACATCTAAATCTTCAAAGTCTTTTTCAGTAATGCCTTGTTTTTTTAAAAGAACTTTTAAGAATTTATCTCTAATTTTATTTTGCTTTTTCAAGTTTTCAATCTGTTCATCATACTTATTTTTCTGTTCAAGGGTTAATTCCTTAGTTGGATAAAAATCTTTTAGCATACTTTCTTCAACATCATCATCATCTAAATTATTATAAAATTCAGATGCTCTAGAACTATGCCCCCCAAATTTACAACTTAATTTTTCTGGAAGGGTTTTTTGGATGTCATATAATCTTCCATGCCTTAGTAAATAAGGGAATATATGCCTTAGTTTAGCCTTTGCTGAAAGCCTTTTAAACATCTGGGTTATTACTCCATCTCCCATAAGTTTTTCTTTATGATGTTGAGATGGGAAAACATAATCCTCTCCCCCCCTATCAATAAAACTATATTCCTCTCGCCATCTCTTTAAATGAAGAATACAATCTCTTACAGGAATAGTTCTTTCCTTCTTAGTTTTAGGCGAAATAATATGAACCCTGCAAATATTAATACTTTCATCAAACATTAAATCCTTCCATTTTAATATTCTGACCTCGCAAGGACGCAAAGCCCCTTCATACATTAAAGAAATTAAAGCCTTCCATTTTAAATTATTAGCAATTCTAATTAATGCCTCCAGCTCATCTGCCTTTATTAGAGTATTTTTATTTATCTTATCTTTATTTCTTAGCAAATCATCTGAAACAAGTTTAAAAGCTTCCTTAAGCCTCAAATCATCTAAATCTATTTTATTCTTATATTGTATTTTTAAAAACCTCTTAAATATTTTCTTAGAATCATTTTTAGTATGTAGGGAATAATTAGAATTATTTAGGTAAGCTAAATATTTTATGACATCAGAAATAGTTAATTTTGTTAAATCTTTTTTTAAAAACTTTTTAACATTCTTCAAGGTATTTTTAATTTTATAGATTCTTTTCTCTCCGCAAGTTGTAGAGCAGAACTCATAAAAGTTATTGAGCTGTTTTTCTTCCATAACAATGGGCTTATTTTAACCCTTTTAAATGTTTAGGGCTTTTAACTTTTCGTAAGTGCCCCCGCCGGGTTTTAATTAAAAGTTTAATTCTTATGGGGCTTTACTTATTCTTAGCCCAACTTAACCCCTTTCTTCCCTGCGATTTAGAAAGTGATAATAAGGAAATGACAGATATTCTTCAGAGAAAAAGAGCCATTGAAGATAATCAAGGAAGAAGAACTGACACCTTGTCGCAAGATGCCAACATTGGCATCTTGCGACAGAGTTAGACATTTGAAGACTATGATATTTATGGAGAAGAAGAAATTGGAGGTTTGGTTGGTGAAGTTGAGGCAAATTAGAAAGCCTGATTCTGTTAAGGACGTTCGTCCTCAACCGAATATGGGACAATCCAGAGACAAAGCATCCAAAGGATAAAAACCTTTTAGCAGTAGTAACTTAAAAAAGGGCATTTTACCCTCTCCAAAAAAGTTACTTTATAGTTACCTAAAAAGATTTATAAAGGGGTAATACCCGAAATAAGCAAGTGTTATAAAAAATTAACCTAACACTTAATAAGTCCATTATTTTTAGGGCAGGTTTTAAACTCGAGGGAAGGAAATAAATAAATCCAATAAATCGAATTAAAATACTAACCAAAAAAAATGGAAGAAAAAGAATATCAAAGGGAACTTAAAACAATAATATTTTTCTTGCCCAAGGCAGATAAAGAGGCAATAAGAAATAAAGCCAAATCTTGTAGACTTTCAATATCAAGTTATTGCAGATTTATTCTTAATAAAAGTTTAAAGGAGGAAATTTAAACTAATTTTTAGAAATTAAAGGTTGATAAAATGGAATGGTCAGACTGGGTAGGTAAGCGAATTTTTGTAAAACTTAATACTGGAGAGGTGTATAATGGAATTATTCTAGATGCAGATATTATATTCATAACTATCCGAGATAAATTTAATGAAAAAGTTGTTTTTCCAATATCCAATATTCAGAAAATTAAGGAGGAAAGAAAGAATGAAAATAAAGATTGATACTATAAAAGATAATCTTCCAAAAAGAGATATTGGAACTTGGGAACTGAATGATTTGCAGGAAGATATAAAAGAAAATGGTTTGATTAACCCAATAACTCTTAATCACAAAAGAGAATTACTTGCTGGAAGGAGGAGATTAACTTGTTTAAAAAATATTGGTAAAAAGTTTTTAGAGAATGGAGATTATAAAATAATAAAAACTCGTGATGAACTACATGATTTTGATATATTTCTAAATGAGAATTTAAAGAGAAAAGATTTATCACAACTTGAAGAAGGTAGGATGCTTTTGGATAGGAAGAGAATTTATGAGAAGATGTACCCTGAAACGAGGCAAGGTGGAGATAGAAGCAAGTTGCACATTGTGCGAGTTGAAAAACGTTTTACCGAGGATACTGCCAAGAAAATTAATAAATCTGAAAGAGTAATTCAAGAAAGAATCCAAGCAGCAGAAATAGTTGAGAAGAAACCTGAATTAGCAAAGTTAGTAAAGAGTAAGAAAATAATCAAAGCATTAAATATTGAAAACCAGAAAAAAGATATTGAAGAATTAAAACCTGAGAAAGAACTAAAAGGAGTTTATGATATAATCGTTGTTGACCCTCCATGGAATTATGGAAGAGAATATGACCCAGAAACAAGCAGAGTTGCTTCACCTTATCCAGAGATGAAACAATCTGAACTTTTAGATTTAAAATTGCCTTTTGATGATAAAGGAATATTATTTTTATGGACAACACACCAATTTATTTGGGATGCAAAAGAATTATTAGAAAAATGGGGTTATGAATACAAAGCAATATTAGTTTGGAATAAAGAAAAAATGGGTATGGGTAGCTGGTTTAGAATGCAATGTGAATTCTGTTTATTAGGTATCAAAGGAAAACCTTTTTGGAATATTAAAGATATGAGAGATATTATTTCTGAAGGAAGAACAAAACATTCACAGAAACCAGAAGGATTCTATAATTTAATTGATTTAAATTCTAAAAAAGTTTCGCTAAAAAAGGAGGCAATTCTTACAATTCAAGAGGTTGATAACTATGGAAGAAAATAAAAAATGTGAGTTATGTTCTAAAAAAGAAGGGGTTAAAAGTAGCAGAGGAGTTGTGCAAATGATAACTCTACAAAAAGCTAAACAAATCTTAATGTATAGAAATATATCATTATCTAGTGATTCTAAAGAACTCCAAGAAAAAAGAAGTAAATTCTTAGATAAACTAA
>Ga0307928_10002529_pt1 | contig 14031 bp, 18 predicted proteins | sample AceLakmetagen232_FD_201815 | JGI IMG/M metagenome (GOLD analysis project Ga0307928, IMG submission 201815) | Saline water microbial communities from Ace Lake, Antarctica - #232 | ecosystem: Environmental > Aquatic > Non-marine Saline and Alkaline > Saline | place: Antarctica: Ace Lake... | reverse complement strand
TCTGTAATCACTAACAAGCCTTCTGGAAACTGTAAATTAGATTAGCAGCAATATCGTATCCCACGCAATAAAGCCGCACGATTGTATCCTCTTCTAAGTCTGCTACTGCGTTAGACTCTATCGCATAACTCCCCGATATGCTGGTATTAGTCCAAGCCCCCGCCCCATCAGGCAGAACCTTTGTCCAAGGATACCAGGGATCATTAAAAGCACCGATTTTAGCCCAGAACATAACCTCACCAGAATTGCTGGGGTTTTTACTGCTAGGACCAGCTTTGGTGTTTTCCCATTGGGTCACTGCCGTTTTAATTCGTTGCCAAGTTTGATCGTTTATTGTTTGCATTAGGAAAAATTGAAAACTCCAAATGATGTTTCATAATAGGGATAGAAAGATATTTCTTCGGGATCGGCTGTCGGGTCTGTTTTCGCACCACCGCTCCCATCAAGTGGCCATGGTTTTTTTGTTTCTCCACCACTCTTCTCAAAAATTGCTTGGCGTGTGCCGCTTACTATTTCCTGAGTCCCCACGTCTAATGCTTTGTATGGTTGCCATCCCCGTGGATCTATTGTTATGGGATAAGACGCAACCCGAAAATTAGTATCGTTTTCTTCCTTCCAGGCTGATAAACTAATCACTCCCATTTTTGCCCACCGTGTTGGTATGGAAACACCATCCAGGGAAAACACACTACTATTCACTTTGTTTGAATATTGGTAAATCCAAGACGGGTTAAAATACGCTTCGTTTCTGGTTACATTTGCAGTAAATTGCGAAGCGTCTCTAGAGATATTTTGCTCAAAAGGGGAGCCAGCACTATTTGCTACCACCTTGCTATTTACATCCGAAAACATATCTTCGCCTTGTAAGCTACCACCCCAGGTGATATCAGCGGGCTTGTTTAGCGGATTATCATATTGATCCCGCTTGGAATACTCGGCGGTTACTACCCAATTTAGATCGTCAGAGCTAGAAGAAATACTACGCCCACTAATGCGTTTACATATAATAAGAGAATTACTTGGGTGGGCTGTTCCTGCGTTTACCCCTGTAGCTACAACGGCTGCTAATGCATCATAGCTTCGGATTTTAGTAGTGCTTAAAACTAAGAATTGGCGTATTTCCTTAGCGTCGTCTTTAGTCCAATCGCCGCTTGATCCCTGATATTGTTCTTTGATCGTTATGCTCATACTCTTATTTAGAGTCTTGAGCGTTAAAAAGTAAGCTCTTCGGGTTCCAGCAAACGCACCATTTCTTCCTGCTTCCGCAATTGCTGCTCCGCTACGCTCAATTGTTGTTTAGAAATTGAGGTAGTGCTTTTGCCTTGATTGAAAACAAAACGCTGTGCGGCTGCTGACCCCGCTCTCATCAGCTTAGGGTCTGCGCTCTCACCCTGAGAAGCCTGAGAAGCCTGCAAATCTGCGTCTGCGGCGGCTTTCTTTTTCGCTTGCTCTACCCACGGTAAAAGCCCTGCATTTTTTTCGCCTAATGCGTCAAGCTCTTTTACCCGTTTTAGATATTTCTGGGCTGGTGTTTCTAAGCCCGCAAATAAGTTTTTGGTTTTTTCTAAATGTTGCTCTTGTTTCTCATGTTGTTTTTCTTGCTGCTCTTGTTGCTTTTGTTGTTTGTCTTGTAACGCCAAGGCTTCTTGCCCCTGGATCATATCAAACATACCAGCACCACTAGCTTTCAAGTCGGCAAGTTTCTTTTGCTGATCGCTCATACCAAATTGAGCGGCTGCTTTGAACCAACTATCCAAAGTGTCTTTTACTTTTTGTTGTTTTTTCTTGTTGCTTAAATCGGTCAATGCTGCTGTGGCTTTCCAAATATCTTTATCAGTTGCCCCAAGTGCTTTTAACTGATCTATTTGTTTTTGGATATCGGTTTTTCCGAAGTCTGAAAATTGCTTATTGATCTTCGCCATAGCATCAGCAATGGCTGTGCTTTCTTTAGTCTGGATCGCACTTGGTGTAAAACCTTTACCGCCCTTTGTTCCACTAGTCAAAGCGGCTTGCGAACCTTTTTTGATTAGCTCTGCCCTTTGGCGTAATGCTTCCGACTCTAAAGAAACCGCTTCCATTCTCTTTTGTGCGTTCTCACTATATTTTCCCGTCCAATCTGAAATATCCCACCATTTAGAACTTCTGGCGGTATCATTTAGTTCAGAAAAACTTACTTGGAGCATAGCAATTTGTGCTTGTATCTGCATAACGGCTATCTCTGCCATCCGTTTTTTAGCTTCGCTCAAGCCTGCATTTAGCCCCACCATTGTCCCTGTAGTTTCATTGATCCTTATGCCCAAATCGCCGTAAATGCTTCCTAGTGCAGAAACCAGGCTCTTAGCTTCGGTTACTTCCTTGTTAGTCATTTTTTGTTTAGCTCCCAGTTCTTCTAGCCGCTTGATACCCTCTAACTGATTGCTTCGTTCTTTATCCCCAGCGGCTAGCATCCCCTTTGTGGCTTTGGTCATGTCGTCTGTTCCCTTTGCGAATAGCTGTGTTGCTGCGTAAGCAGCCACAAACACACCAGCTATGGCGGTCACTATCGCTATAATAGGGTGAGCACAAAAAGCCCACATCGCAAAGGTAGCCGCTTTTACTGCTATGCCGTAAACGGTAGTAGCTAAGGTTAAAGCCCCTTGGAAGATCGCTAAGATTTTAGTAGCAGCTACTACAGCAAAAATTCCGACGGCTGCTTTACCCAAAAAAATCACCCAGTCTTTAATACTGCCGACGATCTCTTTTGCGTGTGATGTAAAGTAATTGGCGAATTGTTCAATAGCTGGTGCTAATTGGACCGTTAGCCGTTGCCAAACTCCGCTTATAGCAGCACTCATTCTCACCCATGCGTCATTTGCGTTGGCCACTGTTTGATAATCGGTTTCGGTTATGTAAATGCCTAACTTTTTAGCAGCCTCAACGGAGGCTTCTAATCCTGCTTTTCCACCAGCGGCAAGGTTCAAGAGTTTCGCATAACCCGTGCCAAGTGTATCCCTCCCAGCCCTTCCTTGATCGGCGGCGTTTTTCATTTTCCCGATCCCTTCTATAGTAGCCAGGAACACTTCCTCCGTGCTCATTGCCGCAAGCTGCTCTTGGCTAATTCCCAGCATCTTAAAAGCAGAGATCTGGGCTAAGTCTCCGTCCAAAGCCTTGCCTTGGGCTTTGACCAGCTTTTCAATACCGCCCCGCAAGTCTTGTGCGGAAGCACCAGCAAGCCCAGCAGCGTGCTCCCATGCGATCAGGGAACCGACCCCCATTTTCATACTGCTTGCGAACTTTCCCGCTGAGTCAATAGCTTCGAGCTGGGCACTTACCTGCGATTTTATGGCACTTGCTGCTCTGAGTGCTACCGCCCCAAGTGCCAAACCAGCCAGAGCCATTTTCATTTTGCCAAATGAACTAGTCAATTTCTCTACGGGTTTTTGCGCTTTCGTAAACGCACCAGTAAATTGACCAGTTTGGGCTTTTAGAATTACTGCTAAATTAGCGACTCCCGCCATCATTACCACCTTGTAAACTTACAACCGCACTCATCACAAACCTTAACTTCCATGCCGCATTGTTTACCGCACTCTCTGCACTTTTTGTTTCGCTTAAACGCACCAAAAGCTCTAAAGATCTTATCACCAAAGCCGTCCAGGTTTTCTTCCTCAAAACCTCTTTCCTCATACTTAGGTAAAAATTGTTCAATGCTAGCTTTAATTCCATGCGACCTCTGAACCGTGCAAGCAATCATTGCGGAGTTTATATCCATTCTTTCTTTAGCTGTCGGTTCACAAGAAAAGTAATCGCACCAATAGTCATAATCGGTTGCCCCAAGTTCATTTTTCATTTTCCTAATGGAAGTAAAACCTAATTCAATCGCCATTCTACCCGCTGCCCTTTCTTCTCTAGTTAAGACTCTTTTTTTTTGGTGGGGTCCAGCCCGCTCAATTCAATAACCTTTGTAAACACTTGGCTGATTACTTCCGCCGAAGCGGCTTTAAGAAGCACTTTATCGTCTGGGGTAAATACTGAGCTTCCATCTTCCTCTTGAGTGCAAGCGATCACAGTATCTATCTGCAATCCTACGGGTTCTGCCTTGCCATCCTTAACCGCTGTGTTTACCCTAGCCACAAAATCCTCTTTTTCGGCTTGGGTATATTCCCGCACAAATAAATCTTGCTCCCAGACTTTCAGCGGTTCCCGCTTTAGTGTTTTTACAGCTTCTTTGTTGAACATATTTCTCCTTTGTTATTTTTGTTTTTAGCTAGTGCCATCAGTAAAACTAACCGCACCAGTTACTTTTATTGTAAGTGGAACTACCATTACATCATTGATCGGCATTGTAAAACCGATTTTGCTAACGTGTCCCTCAAACTCCAAGTAACTTGCATCGGGCAGAGTTAAAAGCCAGGCTTTGGTTGTTCCGATAATTGCTACTACTGCCGCATAAGAAGCAGCTTCGTAAACAATATCAAAACTAACATCTCCGTTGTCTTTAAGCCCAGAGATATATTCTTTATACCCACTGGGGCTATCGCTGTTCGTAACTTCTACACTATCTGCAATTATCTCTGGACCAGCGCAATCCTTTGGGTAAATAATTAGTGTATCTGGGGTTCCCCCACTGGTGCCATGTTGGATCGTATATCCGTAACCTTTGTATGCGTCTGTAGCCATTTTTTTGGTTTCTCCTATAAGAGCTATAACTATTTAGCCCTTTGGAGATAAAAAAAGCCGCCTGGTTTTCCAGGTGGCTTAGCTTTGGTGGGGCTGATTGCCAGAGCGTTGGTGAGCCGCTGAGGGGCTGCCTGGACTGCTGAGCCACTTGAACGCTCAGAGGGGCTTTAGCGTAAGCCCTGAGCCACCTGGACTATGACCAGTGGACCTGAGCCGAGATGTTTATTCTAGAGATTGAAACCTCTTCCCCAGCCGCTACGTTAGAAGATAAATCGCTCTGGCTCTCTATGAAAATTGCGTCAATACGATAATCCCCGACCGTGCCCCGATAGCCGCTGATTATCGTATTTATTTCGCCCGCAATTGTAGCGGCAGAATTATAATCATCGGCGAAAACGTCTATCTCTATAGCGGAATTAAAACAATTCAGATCGCCATCGCTCGAATATTCGTGCGGAGTGCTCACGGTCTTTAGAACCACCGCAGGTCTTAATCCACTAGGATAAGTCTCAATATGAATATTCGTTCCTGCTGTTGTGTTGCCGCTAAGAAGTGTTATCAGTGCGATCTTTATCATTTAAGTTTGCTCCAAGATTTTTCTATTTCTTTTGCCATCTTTTTTTGCATCACATCAAAGAAAAATGCTTCGCCTTCTTTTCCCGCTCTCTTTAAGAATTGGTTGCCAGGATGAAAAACACCAGCGGGATCGGTGAAGCCTGAATGTGTAAGGTGGGCATAGAGACTTGGTTTTCTCCTCTTGCCCTCATACTCCACTACAAATTTACTTTTAGGTCCAATAACCCCGACAATTTCCTTAGTGTGTTTATTGAGCGTAACTTTTTTGATTAGAGATTTTCTTAATGCTCCGCTCTGTTTTCTATCCTGATTTTTTCTGGCTAGCTTTAAGATATGCATAGCGCCCGCACCAATAGATTTTTTGGCAATTGTGTCTGTAGTTTTTCCAGGTAGTTTCATAAACTTTTTTCTGAGTTGGCGATCCCCTACTATCTTAAAATCAATCATGTGCTATTATCTCCAATGTCGTTCGCCTTTCATCAGATAGAAAACTGCTTATCGCTAGCGTCTGGCTCCGCCAAGTAATTTTGTTTTCAGTTGAAAAATCTGACCTATACCGAATTGTGATTTTATAAGTAGCGTTTGCTTTTAGCGTTTCGTTTTCCGAAGTCTCTTTATTTTCCATCCGCTCCACTCGTGCCCAAGTGGTGTAATTAGTGGGACCAGTGTAAGTGACCGAAGTCTCATTAAAATCATTTGCCGCTCCGTCAACTGGAACTAGCACTTCTATTCTCTCTCTCATTTTTGAGAACCCGTCCATTTATACCCCCATCGCCCGAAGAGATTCCGAACAATCGTTTATCGCACGCTCTAAATTGGCATCAGAACCTTCCCTCTTATCGTAATTTTTTGTTAAAAGGAAACGCACCAGTTGCTTTGCACGCTCTGGAACACTGCCGCCAGCTACCCACGTTATTACTACAGCATTTGGGTGAACATAAGTGCTTGGCCAAGTGCTATCTGCCGCAAGGCTGAGCTTGGGGATTACGCTAATGGTGTCTACTATGTAATTTGTAGCGGCTAATGTCTGCTCTGCATTCACACTATCCTGATAGATTACACTTGTAACGCTGACCAGAGGGGCAGGTCTTAACTCAATTACACCATCAGAGGGAAACCCACTAAGTGCTAATTTATAGGTAGCCGTAGCATAAGCCCGATCTGTTAGTGCTTCCGCCTCGTCAATCGCACTTTTAAGGCAGTTAGTTATTTGCGTATCGTCATCGTTAAAATCTACTTTCAAGTGGGCTTTGGCTTCTACTAAAGTTAAAACTGTATCCCAACTGGTTACACTATACCGCATTTTTTGGCCTTCCTCTTTTTACTTTTGGTTTTAATTCGGTGGTTAGAACTTTGCGTTCTTCGACTACTGGTGCAATTATGCCAGCATCCAATAAACGCACCAATTCGCTTTTACTAAACTTGTTAGCTGGAACTCTTGTTCCCGCTTTATAGAATAGCTGCGGACCCACCATGCATTGCATTACTTTGATATACTTCATATTGTTATTTAGTGTGTCTAACGAAAAAAACCCGCTTGGCTTTCAACCAAGCGGGTTAAATGAAACACTTTTCTACAATGGTGTTTTTACTTATCAGCTAGCGGCTGATGCGCCTTTCTTAACGGCAGAGGTGTTCGTTAAAACACTTCCGGATCGGACCCAAGCAAGGAAGCCAATTTGTAGTGTGTTCATATATTTTTCACCGAAGCGAACCATTTGAACACCCTGGACCAGTCTAATCCAAAAATAACTAAAGTCTCCGAAAAGCATAGCCGTATTTCCAGCCCCAAGTTCCGCCATGTCGCAATTGGTTACAACGGGATATCCGTCGAAAGTATCAGGGGCTTTATCTGCGATTGAACCTCTTCTCCAAATGTAGGCGCCGTTTTCATCGACTAATTTTTTCATAGCTTTCAATGTTGAATCATGTTGCATTAAAGCAGTGCTGGGGCTTTCTCTGTAAGCCTTATCTACTTCGTGGATCAAATCGTAAATCTCTAAAGCAGTGATCGCCGTAGTGCTGGCAAAGGTTTTTCCACTGGAAGCCTGATAGGCTACGCCCCCTGGTTGGCTTGAGCCAGTTCCAGTGGTCTCGTAAGCGTTTGAAATACGACCCAGCCGAGTTACAAGGGCTTTGTTTAACCAAGCAGCTACATCAAAAGCACTATCTTGCAGTAATTCAACTGGCACCCTTTGCACCATAGAACTAAACTTATAGGTGGCAAGTGTTGCTGAGTTTGTCGCAACATCATAAGTATGATCGTCTGTAACGTCGGTATTTAGCCCAACTAATTCACCAGTGCAACCAGTGTCATCCGTGGTCGGGATCGTCATCGACTCGCCGCCAGCGGTAGTGAATACATTGGCTATGGGGCGAAGACCTCCAAACCATTTAAGAGACTCGACAAATCTGCCACTTATACCAGTTGGAATAAATTCCCCGCCATAAGAGCTATCGCCTAAACCGCTGACGGTTCTAAGCTGAACACTATTATTCTGGACCAGTGATCTTTCTTCTGGTGTAATTCCTTTTTCGCCAAATTGCATCCAACGTTTGAACGCTTTTTCAGTGTCTTTTTCGGAACGTGTTTCTGGGGTTTCGGGCTTGCTTTCCTTGCCGATAGCGTCAACCAAACCTTTATCAGCCTCGTCTTGGCGTGAAACCATCAGAGCACATTCTTTGCACTTATCAGCTTCGGCGTGGTAAGCATCCCACTCCGTATTTTCTTCGGTGGTCAATTCCCGCTTTTCTTCATTTGCTCTTTTAAGAATAGCTCCAGCGTCCTCGACTGCTTTTGCTCTTTTTTCGTCTAATTCTTTGATATTATACCAAGCCATATATTGCTCCTATTGGTGTGTAAAAGGTCGGGCGAAACAATATGGCAAACTGGTCAGCTACGGCTCCTAGTGGTTTTCCGTTTTTGTTTTCGCTAATTTAGTTATGCTTATGCGCAAAAAAAAACCCGCCAAACTTTTGTCTACACAACAAAAGTCTTAGGCGGGTTTCAAGTATAGATTTGCCTTAAAAATCTAAACTCGTATTATTTAGTTATTAGTTCGTCAAGTTTCTCCACAATTTCTTCTGGTGTAATATATGTTTGACAAGCGGCATAACCACCAACGCTGGGGTATTCGCAAATCGCACAGTTTAATTTGGGGCTGTCGTCTTTTCCTTTTTCTAGCCTAGCCTTCCAGCAGGGACCATTTTTGCAACACTCCAGCCGCCCTATGGTGCTGAAACAATGTGCCCAGGGATAGCATTCTGGTGGCTCAGAGCCGCCCAGGATCACCACTGCTGGTGTGTCGTATACGTGAGCTAAGTGGGTAAGCAAGCTCGGTCCACTGAGCACAGCGGCAGCATCACGCACCACGCACCCTAGCTCCCTCAAGCTGGTGAACCCGATCAGGCTTCTCGCTTGCTCTATTCTGGGGTGTTGGTGTGCTCTGAGCCCAGTTTGAACCATGGGGAAGTGTAGTAATTCAACCACCTTGTGATAAAACGGCCACCATTTAACAGGGTAATCGTCCTTAAATCCTGCATTAAACACCACGTAAGAGCCCTTTTTGATGCCGATTAGAGGGCTTTTTATGCCGTTTCTTAGGTAAACTTGGGGTTTTGATCTGGTTAGTGTTATCGGTTTTCCAAGTTTTTCTTCTAGTTGCTCAAGAAAAACTTCCGCTAACGGCTGGGCTCTTCCTCTGGCACTAGTTATTTCTAACGGCTGCCCTATATTGCCAGGCTTTAAGAGCGGGTGATCTAAAAACAAATCGGGAAAGAAGCAATCTATTAGGGTGTAATACTTTTCGGGGTAGCAGTCGTGCAAGCTGCTAACCGCTTGCTCCAAGCACAAGAGATCACCAGGACACAAATGAGTTGTTAGAACTATCCGTTCTTTTTGAGCCATTGCCATTTTTCCAATGTTTCTACACTTGGCATAAATACACTAACCTTTGGTTTGTTTATTTCTTCTAGGCTTTCTAGAGACCTTGCACTTATGGTCGTTCCAGCGTAAGCAGCAATTCGGCAAGGGCTATAATGGTTTAACTCTGCTGTTCTCACTTCGTGTATAACTTGATCCTCTTCTTTAATCCACGAAAAATCTACTGGAATAAATCCCACGCTCATACCTGTTAGGTTGCCGTGTTCCACGTCTGCAATAAGGTCTCTGGCTATAGTAGTATTTGCTAGCGTGCAATCTGTGGCTAAACCATAATCATCAGAGTTTAATTCTATCGTTCCAGCCAATAGCCGCCCAAGGGGCAAGGTAGGATTATGTTGATGAAGACACCAAACTTCATTTTTTTCAATCCATTCATCAAAAGCACCAGCCGCAAAGCGTTCTTGAAAGCCCCCAAGATCGTGGCTTAGCTGGTCGTATACGCCAGCGTAACCACTGATATGGTGTGCTCCGTCTTCTTCCTGGCGTAATTGCACTTTGGCAATATCTTGCGGAAGGTTTCTAATTTCAATTTCTTTTTTCATAATTCCTCATTACGGTTATCGGTTCGTCTGCTCTGGTTTCTATCCACCGCTCGACCGACTCGACCGACTCTAAAAGCCGTTCAGAATTGCTTAGGTGGTTTTCCACCAGTGCGTTTAATGCATCTGGTTTATCCATTGCCACCACGATTGGTGTATAAATTGTTCTAATAAATTGTTCGTGTTGTGCGTAGAAACTGCCTTGCCAATTTGTATAAGCATCCAAGTCATCAGTGTATTTTTTCTTAGCTCTGATTAGTGCGTTCGCCTCTTTGGTTAAAATCCTCCGTGCTGCATCCTGAAGCAATAAATCAAAGGCTCTATTTTCCTCTGGTGCTTTTTCTTTTGGCTTATCTTCTATTCGGTCTTGTGCTGGTGCTAAATTGAGCGGAGTGAAGTGCTGATCTCCAGCTACGCCAATCGTATTTTGATCTTCTAACTCCAGGACTTTATTTATGGTCAAAAAGCCATTCTGCAATCCCATAGCGTAATTAGCATAGCGCTCTGATTGCTTGCCACGCTGCAAAGCATCAACTTTCAATTTAGTGTAAAAACCTGCTTTCTTTTCTGCTTCTGAAAATAATTTCGCATTTGCTTCATTTTCAATTTTGATAATCCACCTAAGCAAAGTTCTATTTACATAGTCAATATTTTCCTCGGAGATATTGGAAAATGTAGATCGGCTGGTGTCGCCCATTTTATGGGGTGGCATGTGAAACAAACGATAGATTTTCAGGTCGTTAAATGCTTGTGCTCCAAGCCACTGAGCGTCGGCTGGCGGGATGCCCATACTTTTAAGCTCCGCACCACCATCAAAATATGGCAAGCCATGAGAGTTTTCCCACCCCTTAAAGTTAGCCAGAGCCGCTTTAAGTTCGACCCGCTGAGGGGCTGTTAGTTTGTTGGGAAATGATAGGTAAGTGTTTATTGACGTGCCCTGTTTGAAGAAGCGAGCACCAAACTTTTCTGTCACCAAATTTGTGCCTAGTGCTAATGCTGCCCGCTCAATTACACTAAGAGAAGAATAGCCCATAGCGGATAAACCTTTAACATAGAAGACCTGGCTCTGGTTTAATGTAATTTCTGAGCCACTGAACATTCTGGTGTGAAAAGCTACTTGCCCATTTTTTCGCTCCGTCCAAGTGCTGGATGGATCAAGTGGATAAATGCCGACGACTTTTGCCGCTTTCCTTTCTAGATATGAAAAGTGTTTGCCAAAGACCAGCAAGTGGTAAAGCACTACTTCTCGCCAATCTTGCGAAGTTAGATCGGGGTTGACCCGATCTTTTAGAAGCAAACTATTTCTATGTTCAGTGGCTTTCCGTCTACCCTCTGAGATCCGTTGCAAAGTCTCAAAAGGTAAAAGCCCTATGTCGCCTGCGATCTTGTCAACTGTGTCGTTAAATGCTCCGCACTTCATAGCCTTGTCTGCGTCTAGAGTTATCCCTGCATCGGCGTTTGTGCTGCCAAGTGTAACTAAATCCTGATAGCTAATGCTCTGGGAAGTAGCGGAACGGGTAATGATTTTTTTTAACCAGCTTATCATAAAACTATTTAGCTTGCCCACTCAATAAAATCAAAGCCCACACCGCTATCCTCTGGTTCTAAGTCCGCCATGCCCAATGCCATGATAAGTGCAGCCGCACCATCAATCCTTTTAGCGCTTCCTGGTTTTTCCTTTTTGGGTCGGTAGTTATTGTTGGCATCTAAATCAACTCTGGTATTTAAGACGTGGTCTCGGAGAATTGGATTACCATAGTGGTTTAGCTGGTGATCTAATATCAGCCCCTCTAAATGTTTCATCGGTTCATTGTAACTTTTATGCCCTTGGCGGAAAGACACCACATCAAAACCATCCTCATCTGTTAGTTCCACAATCAGCTTGGCGGCGTTCCAATCGTCTATACCTATTCGCACTATCCGATATGTTTCCGCTAATTCGTTTATGTATTTTCGCACTATACGTTGATCCACATAGTTGCCAGGGGTCATAGTAATAACGCCTTGTTGTGCCCATGTCCTATAAGGAACTTTGTCTTTTATTTCTCGCTTTTTTGCTTGCTCTGCTGGAATGAAAAAATGCGGTAAAATATCGTATGAGGTAATCACCCCTTCCTCTTTTTTTGGAAAAATTAACACTAGGGCGGTTATGTCTGTTCGGCTTGAAAGGTCAACGCCAGCATAACACTCTTGATCCTCTAAATCACTTTTGTTAGCTCTGGGGTTTATACAGGCATCCCAATCTGTTGATAATACAAAAGCGTTTGCGGAGTCTGTAACCCATTGATTTAATCTGTATTTTCGCCAAGCGTATTCCTTCGTAGGCGTTCGCTTAGCTGCCATCCAGTCAGAGCGAAAATCTTCTAAGTCTAAAATTGTCCCTAGCATGGGATTAGCAAGCTGCCAAACTTTTAGCTTGCTCCAATCAGCATCTTTTTCCGCTTCCCAAATTGCTGAAAAAAAGCTCAGGTCTTCATTGTTAGTTTTTCCAAAATCATAAAGCTCATAACAAACGGAGTTGGTGTTTTCACCTGCTGTTGTAATTACTAAGCTCAGCGGTTCATCTCGACCCGCTCCACTATATTCCAAGGCTTCATATAGGTCTCTGCTTTTTGCAAAAGCTAATTCATCGTAAACCAAGTAGCTGGCGTTTATACCCTCGCAAGAATTGGCGTCTTTAGAAAGTGCTTGATAGAAACTAGTGGTGCCGATTACTCTTAGTGTCTTTGCATTGTCAATACATTCAATGTATTTAAGAAGCATGGGAGAAGCCTTGACCATACTGCTGGCGGCCTTGTAAATATGAGCGGCTTGATCTCTAGAGGTAGCCGCCGAATAAACATGGGCGTCGGGCTCACCATCAGCTAATAAATGGTATAGTAGCAATGCACTACATAGCGTGGTCTTGCCATTTTTTTTAGGTGTGCTGAGATAGCCCCGCCTAAATCTTCTAGTCCCGTTAGGTCTTTTCCATCCATATAATGGAGCTATGATTTTTCGCCATTGCCAATCGGGTAAAATAAAAGGTTTACCAGCCCAGCGTTTTCCAGTCGTGAAAACTAAGAACTTCTCGAAAAATTCCTTAACATGTTCGGCTGCTTTTATATCAAAATAATAGCCTTGCGTAATCGCCTTTTTGTCAAGTGGTGTTTTTACCCATTCAAGCCATCCTTCCTGTTTAGCTTTTTTTCGGGCTTGTCTTAGGTTCAAGTTTTTCCTTTTTCTTATTTAGATAAGCATCAAGCAAATCGGTAGCTCCTTGTGGGGTGCCTGTTACTTTCGTTCGTGCTCCTGGTGTAAATCCGAATTCCTGAGCATATCGGTGGACGGTTGCGATAGCTTCATTGCGTGCATTCCATGCAGGGTGTTTTCTTGACCCTTTAATCGGTCCATCTTTATTCAAGATTTTGGTTATGGTTATTACATCGGAGACCGCTTGGCAGTAAATCGCAAGTGGCTCTAAATCAACTATCGTCAACAAGTTTAATTTGGCTAGCTCTGGAGCTACTTTGATCCAGACCACTCGGGCGTCTTTAGAAAGCCACGCTGGAACCTGATAGGGTTCTTTTACTGCTGGTGGGTTTACATCGGCAGTTAAGGTTTTCTTGCCAGGGTTGCCCCTAAGTAATTTTAATGCTGCTGGTGTTTTTGGTCGTCCCATTACTCCGCCTCCCAATTCAGCATTTTAATTGCAATTCGTGCCGCTAAATTATCCGCCCAATTTAATTTCAATAATCCCACATAATAAGTTTGGAAAACCTTATCCACCGCATAATAATCCCCGCCTAACTGGAAACACACCAGCGCTAAATCCAGGGCTCGGCGTTGTGTATAACTTTTGCCCATCCAATAATCGTAAGCCTCTTTTACACCATGGTGTAATTCTTCTATTGAAAGTGGTTCAGGTTTTTCATCTTCGGGATCTTCGGGATCTAACGGATCTAACGGAAAGTTTATTTTGAGATTATGGATCATTGCCTCAATTTTTTTCTCTAATGCGGCGGGGTTCGGATCACCCCAAGGTTCTACTTTATAAACTTCGTAAAAACTATCAAGCCAAACTTTCGCACCAGAGGTAGCGTCAAGTCTTACCATGTATGGGTCTTTAATGTTCATCATATTCATCCCATCCTTTGATATATCTAGCTTTCCCAATGCGCTGTTGTTAAGTCTCTTGCTTTTGTTCTATTCATACTATTACTTAGTGTTATTGCTTTACAATTTCGTTGGAAAACTTTTATGCTTTTAACGTGGTGGACGTGGCAAGTGAACGCCCCCAAAAGGGTCCAAATAAAGCGGAAAAAAACGCAACTG
>Ga0307928_10002528_pt1 | contig 14031 bp, 26 predicted proteins | sample AceLakmetagen232_FD_201815 | JGI IMG/M metagenome (GOLD analysis project Ga0307928, IMG submission 201815) | Saline water microbial communities from Ace Lake, Antarctica - #232 | ecosystem: Environmental > Aquatic > Non-marine Saline and Alkaline > Saline | place: Antarctica: Ace Lake... | reverse complement strand
AGAATAAGAAGATCACTAAAAAAAGGATACAATAAAAAAATTATTGCAAACGTTGAAAAGAAAAAAGGTGACGTTAAAGCAAAACCAATTAGAACACATGATAGAGATTTAATAGTTATACCTGCAATGGTTGGAGCAACATTTGCAATTTATCGAGGAAATTCATTTGAAAGAGTTGATATTGTAGAAAAAATGTTAGGACATTACCTTGGAGAATTTGTATTTACAAGAAAAAGATTACAACACGGAAAAGCAGGAATCGGAGCAACAAAGAGTTCAACTGCAATAACATCAAGATAAATAAGTGAGATATATGACAAAAAAAATATACCAAGCAACAGTAGGAAAAGAAAGCAAGACTGCTCGTGCAATGACTACTAATGCAAACATTTCACTGAAATATTCGACTGAAATTTGTAATCAAATAAAAGGTAAAAATGCTGACAAGATGCTTGCATGGTTCCACAGAATCATAGCACACGAAGATTTCTTGCCACTGAAAAGATACCACAAAAAGGTTGCTCACAGAAAGGGTGAATCAAAAGAAGGAGTTAAATCAGGAAGATATCCAGAAAAAACACTTAAGTCATTTATTACATTAGTAGAATCAGCAAAGTCTAATGCAGATTTTAAAGGACTTGATGATGATAAATTAACAATTATACATGCATTTGCATCAAAAGGAGTTGGAAGAACAACTTACCAAAGTAAAGGAAAAATTGGTGGAAAAGCAAGAAGAAGAAATGCAACACACATAGAAGTAATTGTATCCGAGGTTAAGGCGTAAAAGGTGTTATGATGATAGAAAGAACGTTTATTGTAAAAAATATGAACAAGATGGAACTTGAAAACTATCTTGATACAAAGCTTGAAAGAGCAGGATTTTGTGGAATTGACATTATTAAAACTCCACTTGTTACAAGAATTGTACTCCACGTTGCAAAACCTGGACTTGCAATTGGAAAAGGCGGAGCGACAATTAAAGAATTAACTGCAAAAATCGCAAGCGATTATAATATTGATAACCCTCAAATTGAGATTAGTGAAATTAAAAATCCAAATTTGAATTCAAGAATTTTAGCTAAAAAAATGGCTTCAATGATAGAAAGAGGATACTCATGGAGAAGTGTTTCATACAGAATGATCAAAGATATTATGGATTCTGGAGCACAAGGTGTTGAATTAATAGTTAAAGGAAAATTAAGCGGAAAAGGTGGAAGAAAAAGACAACAACGTGTTGCAATTGGATACTTAAAGAAAAGAGGACACCAATCAAAATACGTTGATAAGTTTAAAGCAGCAGCATACCCAAAAGCTGGAGCAATTGGAATAACACTTTCAATTATTCACCCAGAAGTTATCTTCCCTGACAAAATTGATGTTAATGAAGTTTTAGCAGCAACAAGAGCTGTAGCTGCAGAGAAAAAAGAACAAGAAGAAGCAAAAGAAGCTGAAACAAAAATTGAAGAACCAACAGAAGATAAGAAAGAAGAAAAAGCTAAAACTGAAGATAAGAAAGAAGATAAAAAAGTAGAAGCTCCAAAAGAAGCTAAGAACGAAAAGAAAGCTAAAGAAGAGAAAAAGGATGACAAGAAAGAAAAAGTTAAAGAACCAGCTAAAAAAGAAGAGAAAGAAGGAATTATTGATAAGATTAAAGATGTAGCTCATGACATTGAAGAAAAAGTAGAAGATGTTGTTGATGATATTAAAGATAAAATAATCCCTGATAAGGATGATAAAAAAGAAGTAAAAGTTGAAAAGAAAGCTAAAGAAGAGAAAAAGGATGCGAAGTGAAATTTATGAAAGCAAAAGAAATAATGACAATGAGCCCTACTGAAATAGAGCAAAAAATCATTGAGATAAAGCAAGAACTTGCAAAAGAAAGAGCGTCTATCGCATCTGGAACAAAGAGTGAAAACCCAGGAAAGATAAAAAAATTAAGACGAGACGTAGCACGATTATTAACAATAAAACGACAGAAGGAGGGCAGTGAAAGTGCAGGAAATTGATAAAATCAGTGGGTTGCCAAAAGACCTTTTTGATATCAGCGATATTACAAAAGAGCAACAGAAAATAAAAATCGACGTCTATAAAAGAAGATTTTCAAAGATGATGACGGTAATTTCTGGGATTGACGACAAAGCAACACTGAAAGAAATCGGTAAAGAAATGAAACAAAAATTTGCCTGCGGTGGAACAGTAAAAGACAATGAAATAGAATTGCAAGGAAACCACAAAGTACGAGCCAAAGAATTGTTAATAAAAAGAGGATATAAGGAAGAATTGATTGACGCTTAGGAGATATGATGAAAGGAAAAAATTATGAAATCACAAAACAAAATATAAAGAACCATGAATTAATTGGTCTTAATGTTTGTGTAAGTGAGAGTAGTGATCCTGGAAGAATAAATCTCAAAGGAAAGGTTATAGATGAAACGAAGAACACAATTGTTATTTTGGTAGGAGACAAAGAAAAAGTCGTACCAAAAAAAGAATGTGTATTTGAGTTTGATATTGATGAAAAAGTAAAAATAAATGGAAAAGAAATTATAAAAAAACCGGAAGATAGGATAAAGGAGTGATGATTATGGCTGAAGAAAAAACAACAAAGAAAACTGTTAAAACAGTGAAAAAAGATGTAAAGGCAGCGGCTCCAAAAAAAGTTGAAGCAACTAAGAAGGTTGAAACAGTGGAAAAGACATACGCAGTAAGAGGAAATATATTTGAAGGAAAAGTTGTCTCAGCAAAGGCAGACAAGACAGTTACTGTACAAAGGATACTAACACAATATGTTCAAAAATATGAAAGATATAGGAAAGTAAAATCAAAAATAAAAGCACACAATCCAGTTAGCATGAACGCAAAAGAAGGCGACATTGTTAAGATTGGTGAAACAAGAAAAATTAGTAAAACAAAGAATTTTATAGTTATGGAAATAATTAGAGAGGCGAAACAATGAAAGCAATGAGTATTCCAAATAATAATGCACTTACGCTAAAAAGTCATGTTACATGTACTGATAATAGTGGTGCTAAGGAAGTTTACATTATTTCTGTATTCAAATACAAAGGAATAAAGAGAAGTCTTCCAAAAGCTGGAATAGGATCAATGTGTAATGTTGTAATTAAGAAAGGAAAGCCTGAAATGAGAGGAAAAATTGAAAGAGCCGTTGTAGTTAGAACAAAACAAGAATACAGACGAGCAAACGGAACAAGAATTAAATTTGAAGATAATGCAGTAGTTTTAGTAGACCATGATGGATTACCTAAAGCAAGTGAAATCAAAGGCTGTGTAGCAAAAGAAGTAGGAGAACGATTCCCAAAGATTGCGGGAATGGCTTCGGTAGTAATATAGGTGAATTTTATGACAAAATCAAGCAAACCACGGACAAGTAGAAGATCATTTTTACAAATGGATATGCACATAAGATCAAAAACGATCACTGCACATTTAAATAAAAAGTTACAAGCAGAACTTGAAACAAGATCAATTTCAGTAAGAAAAGGAGATATTGTTGAAGTCGTACGAGGAAGTTTTAAAGGGAAAGAAGGAAAAATTACTAAAGTAGAACGAGGACTTGGAAAAATATTTGTTGAAAAAGTTATTAGAAAAAAGAGTGATGGAACAGAATATGAAGTAGCAATTGATCCATCAAATGTTATAGTTGTTGGAATTGAAAAAGGCGATAAGAAAAGATTTAAAAAAAGCAAGAAAAAAGAGGGATCTAAATGAGTTCAAAAGGTGAAAAGAAAAAAATTAAAGCATTAAACGCACCAAAGGCTGTGCACATCCACAGAAAGGAAAACACATGGACTGTTACAACAAAAGCAGGAGCTCATAAAAAAGAAGCTAGTGTTTCACTGGGAATTGCAATAAGAAACTTCACTGGACTTGCTAAAAACTTAAAAGAAGTAAAACAAATCCTAAATAATGGAGACATTAAAGTTAACGGAAGAATTAGAAAGGACTACCAATTTGGAGTAGGATTATTTGATGTTATTAGTATAGAAAAGCAAAAAGCATTCTATAGAGTATTAGTTGACGCTAAAGGAAGAATTATTCTTCACGAAATGAAAAAAGACAGTAATACTAAACTTTGCAGAGTTGAAAAGAAAATATCAAACAGCAAAGGAATCCAAATCACAACAAATGATGGATTAACAATTATTGGAAATAATGCAAAAGTTGGAGATACTTTAAAGATTAGTTTCCCAGAAGTTAAAGTTGAAGAAGTATTCGCAGCAGAAAAAGATGCAGTTGTCTACATAACAAAAGGTGTGCACTGTTCTGAACAAGGAAAGATTCTTGAAATTATTCCTGGAACTGCAAATAGAGAAAGATTAATTAAAATTGAAAAGAAAGGGAAAGAATATGCAACTACAGCAAGCAACATATTTGTTGTTGGAAAAGGTAGTGTTGCTATTGATGAGTTGAAGTGATTATTATGAAAGATGTATTAATAGAAAAAGTTGTTGTCAACATGGGAGTTGGAACTGACCAAGAACAAATGAAAAAGTCAGAACAAGTAATAAAATTAATTACTAAAAAGACCCCTGTTAAAACATCAAGCGATAAAAGAATCCCAGACTGGGGAGTAAGACCAGGAGTAAAACTTGGACTTAAAGTTACATTACGTGGAGAAGACGCAAAAGCATTCTTACTAGAAGCATTTGTAGCAAAGGACAACAAAATCCTTGCAAGAAATTTTGACAAAGCTGGAAATTTTGGATTTGGAATCCGAGAACACATTGACCTTCCAGGAATTAAATATGATCCAAAACTTGGAATAATTGGACTTGACATTTTAGTTGCTTTACAGAAAAAAGGCTACCGAGTGAAACATAGAAAAATAAGAAAAGCGAAAGTAGGCGAAAAACAAAGAGTAAGTAAAGACGAAGCAATTGAATTTGTGAAATCAATGGGAGTTGAGGTCGCATGAGTGAACAAAAAACAAGACAAATATCAAAAAATGATAAAATGAAGAAACGAGATTCTGCATGTAAAATGTGCGGGTCACGAAAAGGAGTAATTAGTAAATATAACTTGAATATATGTAGGAGATGTTTCAAGGACAACGCGGAAAGAATAGGTTTCCACAAATATGATTAGGTGTTATGATGAGTTTGGTAGATCCAGTAGTAGAAGCATTAACAAAAATTAGAAACGCTGAGGCAGCATCGAAAAAAGAATGCTCGCTTAGACCAGCATCGAAATTCTTAGGAGAAGTTCTAAGGGTTGCAAAAGAAAACGAATACATTGAAGAATACAAAATGAACGAAAATAAGGGAATACTTTCTTACGATGTAAAATTGAGTGGAAAAATGAACACTTGTAAAGCTATTCGACCAAGACATGCTGTTAAACGAACAGATTTCGAAAAGTTTGAAAAGCGATACTTGCCCGCAAGAGATGTTGGTTTACTTGTTGTATCAACTCCGAACGGAGTAATGACACACAAAGAAGCTAAAGAAAAGAAACTTGGCGGAAGATTAATTGCATTCATGTATTAGTGATGATTATGGAAAGAGAGATAGTACAAACAATAACAGTTCCAGACGGAATCAAAGTAGAACTTGTGGATAACCACACACTTACTTTGACTAACGATAAAGGAACACTAACAAGAACATTTAAGAGTCATCGTTTAACACTTGAAATAAAAGGTCAAGAAGTAACTCTTGAAGGAACTCCTGTTAACAAAAAGACTAGAGCACTCCTAATGACTGTTGTTGCTCACATCAAAAATATGATTGAAGGATTATTATTCGGGTACAAGTACAATATGAAACTTGTTTACTCACACTTCCCAATGACTGCAAAAGTTGAAGGAACTGACTTAGTTCTTACAAACTTTATTGGAGAAAAATTTGCAAGACATGCAAAAATTGTAGGAGACACTAAAGTTGACATTAAAGGCGAAGATGTTACTGTTAGCGGAATACATATTGAAAATGTAACTCAAACTGCTGCAAACATTGAACAAAAAGCTAAAGTGAAAGGAAAAGATATTAGACGATACACTGATGGAATTTATATTGCAACAAAAGAAACTTTGGAAGACAAACCAGAAGACTTTGCAATAATAATTACAAGAGGAAAAGTTACCCAAGTTCCAAAAGCAGAAGAGAAAAAAGAAGTAAAAGAGGAACCAAAAGTAAAAGAAGCTGAACCTGCAAAGGAAGAAGCACCAGTAGAAAAAGTAGAGGAAATTAAGGAATGATTATTATGGCTGAAACAGAAACAACAAAGAAAAAAGTTGCAAAGAAAACAACTGCAAGTACAGATGCTAAAGTAGCACCTAAAACTGAAGTTAAAAAAGATGAAACTAAAAAAGCAGAAACAAAGACAACTGAAAAGAAAACAGACGCAAAACCTGTTGCTAAAGTTGAAGTGAAAAAGGAAGTTAAGAAAAAATGGATTCCTGTAGTTAAAAAAGAAAATAAAAAGAAAAGCAAAGAAGCACTTGATATTCAAAAAACATTACAAGGTAAGAAAAAATTACCAACATTTAGAGGACGATTTGGAAAGAAAAACATAAGAAGAAAATCTAAAGCTAAATGGCAAAAGTGGAGAAAACCAAGATCAATTGACCTTGATCGTGGACTTCAACACGGATTCAGACCAAAAATTGGTTATAGAAACCAAGCAAGCTTAAGAGATATTCACCCTTCAGGATACACAGAAGTAATGATAAAAACATTAAATGACCTTGAAGTAGTAAATGTTAAAACAGAAGCAATTAGAATTAGTGCAACTGTTGGAAAAAGAAAACGAAACGATATTATTACAAAAGCAAACGAAAAAGGAATTTGGGTACTAAACTGACGTGATCATTATGGAATTAAACAAAACAAAAGAAATAGCAGCAGGACTTATGAAAGTTGGAGTTAACAAGATCTATATAGATCCTACTAAAACAGAAAAAGTAGCTGAAGCAATGACAAAAGATGACGTTCGTGGTTTAATCGCTGACAGAATTGTTAAAAAAAGACAAGATAATTCTCAAAGTAGAGGACGCGCAAGAAAACTTAAGATTAGCAAACAAAAAGGAAGAAAAAGAGGAAAAGGGAAAAGAAAAGGAACTAAGAAAACAAGAGCTGAAAAGAAAAAGACTTGGATTGTTCGTGTTCGTGCCCAAAGAAGAACTCTTAAAGAATTAAGAGAAAGTAATCCAGAAGCAGTTAAAGCTAAGGGATACAGTAAAGTTTACAGAAGAATTAAAGGTAATTATTTCAAAGGAAAGAAATACCTAAAAGAATACATTGAAGGAGGGAAACAATGAGCAAAGACAAAACATTTGAAACTAAATTTCGAAGAAGACAGCAAGGAAAAACTGACTACAAAAGAAGACTAGCTTTGGTTAGATCAAAGAAGGTACGAATTGTTGTAAGAAAAACAAATACACAAATAATTGCTCATGCAGTAAAGTTCAATCCAGTAGGAGATGAAACACTTGCAGCTGTTACCTCAAAAGATCTTAAAGAATATGGATTTTATGGAACAAACAATACTCCAAGCGCATACCTTGTAGGTTTACTACTAGGAAAGAAAATCGAAGGTAAAGTAGAAGAAGCAGTAGGAGATATTGGAAGACGAAACCCAAGTCATGGAGGAGTAGTTTTTGCATGCCTTAAAGGAGTAGTTGATTCAGGAATTAAAGTACCACTTTCAAAAGAAGCAGTACCAAGCGAAGATCGACTTAATGGAAGCGTACTTGATAATTATGCAAAAGAAAATGTGGACAAATTTTCACAATATGTAAAAGCAGGAATAACTCCTGGTGAAATAAACAAAGCATTTTCAAAAGCAAAAGAACAAATTGAAAAGGTGAAAGCATGAATAGAGGAAAAAGACCAAAGAGAACTCCAGAAGAATTACGTGCACGTGATCTTGAAGAAAGAGAAAAAGCACTAAGTGAATGGGTTCCAAAAACAGAACTTGGAAAATTAGTAAAAACTGGAAAAGTAACTTCTATTGATCACATATATGATAATAATTTGAAAGTAAGGGAAGCAGAAATTATTGACACATTACTTTCACTTGAAGATATTGTAGTTGACGTTGCAAAAACAACAAGAGTTGTTCGTGCAGGAAGAAAATTTTCTTACCGTGCAGCAGTTATTACTGGAAACAAAGATGGTTATATTGGAATAGGAACAGCAAAAGATGTTGACCGATTTCCTGCAATTAGTAAAGCTAAAAGAAAAGCAAGACTTGACCTTAAAAAAATATATAGAGGAAGCGGAAGTTGGGAAGAACAATCAACTGAAGATAAGCACTCAGTGCCATTCAAAGTTGTTGGAAAATGTGCAAGTGTAGAAGTAACACTAATGCCAGCTCCACTAGGAACTGGACTTACAGTTGGAAATAACATTCGAGATGTTTTAATCCTTGCAGGAATTAGAAATGTTTGGGGTAAATCAAAAGGACACACTTCAACCAAATTAAATTTTGTAAGAGCAGCAATTAATGCACTGCAAAAAACAGCAGAAATGAAATCAACAAAAGATATTGAAAGGAAATTTAGAAAGTGATAATATGTATGCGATAGTTAGAGTAAGAGGACCAATTAATACAAAACCAAATGTTAAGAAGACTTTTGAAATGTTAAGTCTTAAAAGTGTTAATCACATGAGCATTTGGCCAGAAAATAATGCTAGCCTTAAAATGATGAAAAAGGTTGAAAATTATGCAACATTCGGATCCATTAGTGAAGAAATTCTAGTAGAAGTAGTTGAAAAAAGAGCAACTGCACTTGCTGGAGAACTTGACACAAAAGCAGCAATCAAAGCTTTAAAAGAAGGAAAAACAATTAAAGAAGCTGGGATTAAAAACTGTTTTAGAATGAGTCCACCAAAAAAAGGATATGAAAGAAAAGGTATCAAAAGACCATTCTCTCTTGGAGGCGCACTTGGTGACCGAAAAGAAAAAATGAGTGAAATTGTAAAGAAAATGATGTGATTTTATGACTGAAAGACAACGAAGAAAGAAAAATAGAGTACGTGGAGAAAGAACTCACAGTAAAGGCGACACTAAAAATAATCGTGGTGCTGGATGCCGTGGAGGACGAGGACGTGCTGGAGCAACAAAAGGAAAGTTCGCTTCACTTGGACGACTTGATCCAATTAAATACAGACTTAAACCAAACGCACATGGAGAAGCAATTACACTTGGAAACCTTGATGCATTACTTGACAGATTAGTAGAAAAAGGAAAAGTTAACATGGAAGGAAAAAAATATATTGTTGATCTTGACTCAGGATACGAAAAAGTATTAAGCCAAGGCGAAACAACAAAAGAAATTGTTTTGAAAATTAATGCTTCAGTAAAAGCTATTACAAAAATAGAAGCTGCTGGTGGACAATTTGACTTTCCAAAAAAAGGTCACGAAGAAAAAGCTGCAGTTGAAAAAGATTTAGACTTTAAAACAGAAGAAAAATAATGATGTGATTAATTGGGAATACTTGATATATTAGTGGGAATGTCTCAGTACTTACCTGAGATTAAAAATCCTGAAAAAGAAATTCCTTTTAAACAAAAATTAATCTGGACATCTTTAGCTCTTGTAATATTTTTTATAATGGGGCAAATCACTCTTGTAGGAATGGATTTTACCTCTGCAAGTGTACAACAAATTATGTTTGCTCAAACAATTCTAGCAAGTAATGTTGGAACATTAATTACAGCTGGTATTGGACCAATTGTAATGGCATCAATTTTCTTACAACTTTTCGTTGGAGCAAAAATTCTTAATATTGATTTAAGCGATCCACAAGGAAGAATGAAATTCCAAGCTTTACAAAAAATTTTAGCAGTACTTTTATGTTTTGCAGAAGGATACATCTATGTAGCTTCTGGACTATTAACTCCAATAGGTGGAGCAGGTTTTGCAAACCCCTGGCTATGGATTGTGAGTTTACAAATTGCCCTTGGGTCCTTGGTATTACTTTACTTTGATGAAATACTTTCAAAATATGGTCTTGGAAGCGGAATTAGTTTATTTATTGCAGCCGGAGTATCCGGAGCAATGTTTTGGCAAATCTTTGCACCTCCAATTGGTATTGGAGCTGGAGGAATTCTTTGGAGACTTTTTACAACAGGAGAACTGTTACTACTATTACCAATAGTTGGTGTTATTGTAATTTTCCTAATCGTTGTATTTGCTGAAGGAATGCATGTTAATATCCCTATAACCATGGGTCACCGTGGTACAGGCGGACGTTATCCAGTAAAATTCTTATATGTAAGCAATATGCCTGTTATTTTAGCAATGGCACTATTCATGAATGTGCGTTTATGGGCCTTATTTGTCGAAAAAGTACCTTTCGTAGGCGAATTTTTTGCAGGTTTGTCATGGGCAGTAAATTTACCAAATATTGGAGGACAATCACTTGTCCAAGGAATAATCTACAATTGGGGTAACTTTGCAGTAATTATGCCAGCAGTGTTACAAGGAATTATATTTATGTTACTCTTTATCGTCGCATGTATTGTGTTTGGATGGTTTTGGGTACAAATGGGAAACCAAAGTACAGAAGCAGTTGCAGCACAACTTGAAAGAAGTGGAATGCAAATACCTGGATTTAGAAAAGACAAACGAGTTATTGAAAAAGTACTTAACCGGTACATACCCCCAATCACAATTTTGGGATCAATTTTCGTAGCACTTCTCGCTGGAGGAGGAGACATGGTTCTATCAGGACTTGCAAGCGGAACAGGAATTTTATTAACAGTTGGAATCATTTATAGATTCTACGAAGAAATAGCAAAAAGTCAAGCAGAAGCATTAGCTCCTCTGCTAGGAAAATTGTAAAAGTGAGAAGCATGAGGGAATATTTATATAACATTGCATCAAGAAAGTTTATACTTGGTGAGAAAGGGGTGTTCAAATAGACGCTACTCCTGCAATAGTAATATTGATAGTGACGCTAGGAATGGTCCTGGTTTCAAAAGTATTACAAAACAAATTTCTTGACAAGGAAAAAATGAAAAGAAACAAAGAACGAATGAAAAAGAAACAAGCAAAGATAAAATTATTAATGAAGGATGGTAAACAAGAAGAAGCAAGCGTACTACAAAAAGAAATAATGGCAGACACAATGGAAATGATGAAAGGAACCCAAAAAATGATGGTTGTTTCATTACCTTTAATTGTCGTATATTTTATTTTGGGAGCGTTATTTGCAGGAATCACATTTGAATCATTATTTGCAATTCCAACATTCTCATGGTGGGGGTTCATACCTTTCCCAGATGGTGGATTTAGTATAATGACTGGATGGAGAAGAGCATATTTTGTTTATTATTTTATGTGGTTTATAGTTGTAGGAATTGTAATGAAAGTTCGCGACAAAATGATTGATAGAGAAATAAAATCAAAAACACAATGGAAAGATAAAAGAGATAAGAGTGAGATGAATGGTTAACCCGGGAAAAGCAAGAATGAAGCGGAAGAGCAAAAGAGTTTCTTCAGCTACAAAAGTAGAGCACTACAGAGGAAAAAAAGGAATCCCTAGGTGTGCAGTTAGCGGAAACAAATTAGCAGGAACTCACACATCAACCAAAGGACTTGCAAGCAAGAAAAGTAAAACTCAAAAGAGACCAAGTGTACCTTTTGGTGGAGTACTTGGTGCAAAAGCACGAGAGCAAGTTTCAATAGAACTTGGAAAAGTTTTAGCAGAAATAAAAACAGTTGATGAAGTAGAACAAAAATATAGAACATATGTAAAACAATTAATGAAAAGAGCGGAATGATGATTATGGAAATAGGACAAGTTTGTATTAAAACAAAAGGAAGAAAAGCAGGACGAAGAGTCGTTGTTCTTTCAGAAGCGAAAGCTGGAAAAGTTTTAATTGAAGGAAATGACGTAAAAAGAAAAGAATGTAATGTATTACATTTATTTCCATTAAAAGAAAAATTGAGCATTACAAAAGATGCAAAACATGAAGATGTTGTAAAAATGTTAAAAGGATAAAGTGATTATGATGAGCGAAATAAATTATATTGTACGTGTTGTAGGAAAAGATCTTGACGGAACAAGAACTGTTTCAGAAGCAATACAAGGACTAAAAGGAATAGGACACAGAACAGGACTTATTATTTCAAACAAGTTCAATAGAGAAAATAATGTTCCTCTTTCAAAAAAACTAGGAGAATTAACTCCTGAAGAAGTTCAAAAACTTGAAGACATTGTTGCAAACCCATCAAAACACGGGTTACCAACTTGGGCACTTAACAGAAGAAAAGATTATGACACAGGTGAAGATAAACACTTGACAATGAATGATTTAGATTTTCAATTAAGAAATGATTTCCAAAGACTAGCAGAAATAAGATCTTATAGAGGATTAAGACACTCTTGGGGACTGCCAGTAAGAGGACAAAAAACAAAGAGCACACACAGAGGCAAAGGCGGAACTGTTGGTGTATCTAAAAAAGACGACAAAAAAGTTGGTAAAAAATAGGTGAGTTGAATGGGTGACCCAAAGAAAGGAAGAAAAAAATATTCTAAGCCAAGAAAATCGTTCCAAAAGGACCGAATAGTAAAAGGCAAGGCAATAAAAGATCTTTATGGTTTGAAAAACAACCGAGAATTCTTAAAAGCGGAATCAACAATCCGTGGAAAAAGAGCTACTGCAAGAAAATTACTTGCACTAAATCTTGACACACGTGTAATGAGAGAAAAAGAATTACTTGATTCGTTAAAAAGAACAGGAATTTTGCAAGGAAGTCCAACTCTGGAAGATGTATTAACATTAACACCAGAAGCAATACTTGAAAGACGATTACAAACAATTGTTTGGAGAAAAGGACTTGCTAACACAGCAAAACAAGCAAGACAATTTATTACACACGGACACATTGCTGTTTGCAGTAAGAAAGTAAACAAACCAGCTTATCTTGTAACTCAAGATGAAGAAGGAAAAATTGCATACTTTAAAAAACAAATGATTATGGAACTTAAAAAGGAAACAAAAGTAACTAAGGAAGAAAAACAAAAAGAAGTTAAAGATGCATTTGAAGAAGCTAAAGGGGACACAAAAGTAGAAGCTCCTAAAGCCCAAGCAAAACCTGAAGAAGTTAAAAAAGAAGGTGAAAAATGATGAGTGACCAAAGAGGAGTAATTCATATTTACGCAACACACAATAATACAATGATTTTGCTAACTGACCTTACTGGTGCAGAAACAATTGCAAAGACAACTGGTGGAATGGAAACAAAAGCACAACACAAAGAAGGTTCACCTTATGTTGCAATGAAACTAGCTGAAAATATTGCTACTGCAGCACGAGAGCGAGGAATAACTGAAGTTTTTGTTAAAGTACGAGGACATGGTGGAAACAAAAGTGGATCTGCTGGAAGTGGAGCAGAAGCTGCAATTCGTTCAATTACAAGAAATGGTATTAGAATTTTAACAATAGAAAATGTAACACCTTTCCCACACGATGGTTGTAGAAAGAAAAAGAAATTTAGAGGAAAAAGTAAAAAGTGATTATTATGGATATTAAAAAAGTTCACGAAGAAGTAAATTTAAACAAATATTTAGTTAAAGGAGTTACTCCTGGATTCATGAATGCGTTAAGAAGAACAATAATTAATAATGTTCCTTGCTTAGCAGTTGATGAAGTAACATTTTATGAAAATGACTCGGTTATTTTTGATGAAATGCTTACAGGAAGACTTGGATTACTTCCAATTAAAACAGATCTTAAAGCATACAAAAAAGGAGACACTGTAAAATTAGTACTTGAAAAAGTTGGACCTTGTGACGTAACAAGTAAAGACATTAAATGTACTGATCCAAAAATTGAAATTCTTGATAAAAAAATCATTATTACAAAACTTGGTAAAGAAGAAAAAATTAAACTTGAAATGACAGCAATTATGGGAGTTGGAAAAGATCACGCAAGATTCCAATCAGCAATTGTTTCATTTAATGAATTACCAAAAATAAAAAATGACAAAGCACATAAAGATACTAAAGAATTGATTGCAGCAATGCCAAAGGGAACAATTGAGGACAAAGCAGG
>Ga0307928_10002527_pt1 | contig 14038 bp, 12 predicted proteins | sample AceLakmetagen232_FD_201815 | JGI IMG/M metagenome (GOLD analysis project Ga0307928, IMG submission 201815) | Saline water microbial communities from Ace Lake, Antarctica - #232 | ecosystem: Environmental > Aquatic > Non-marine Saline and Alkaline > Saline | place: Antarctica: Ace Lake... | reverse complement strand
CATCAGCAATACAATTTTCTATTGTTAAAAGTTCTTCATCTAAAAGAAATCCAGTAAAAAAAGTATGTTGAAGGATGTATGAGCCTTTATCTTTTGATTTTTTTAAAGCCAACAAAGCATCTTTTGTGTTATTAGCAATTATGTGCACATTTTTTTCAGTATAAGGTCCACGATCGATATTTTTTATTTCGATTCGGCACATATCTATTTCAAGCATTCCTATGTTTTAAGCTTTCCCTTTTTTTTAGCCAAACAGGATCATTTATCTTACAAAGCTTCCTAATTTTTTGTTTTGTAATAACTAGTTTTTGTCTTTTGAATTATCTTTTGTTTTTAAAATTAATTCTTCAAGTTCTTTAAATTGTTTTTCCATTTCTTTAATCTTAACCTTTGTTTCTTCAATTTCACGTTCTTTATTAGTAATATTATTTGTTAAATTATCGAGTTGATTTTGTATTCTTTCTTTCATAAAATCAAGTTCTTCACTAGTTACTTCTTTTACTATTTTACCATTTTCTACTTTAAGTTCTTCAAAATTAATTTCTTCACCGTGCATTCGTCTCATCATTTTTTGTCTTTGCATCCTTTCTTCTCTTCTATTTTTCATTTCTTCGTTTTGATCCATAATAATTCACTTAATCATATTCAAATTTTTCCATATACCATTTAAATTGTGTTTTTATATAATCAGAATTATCCGCGCCAAGTATTTTTAAATAATCTTTTTCAAGTGGTTCTACTTTTTTTCTAATAGTATGGTCGCCATACACTCCATAAACAGCATCATCTTCTTGAGTGATTTGTTCTACATTATCAAAATCATGTTTGTACTTAGGAGTTCCAAAGTAATCATAAATCTTGTTCATTTCAGCTTGTGGATTTTCTGTTAGATCTTCAAATTTAATGAATAGCATTTTTTTGTCAATTCCTCTCTGAATAATGTCTTGTATTCTGTTAAATGCTAAACCTACAGGTTGGCTATTAAGCCATTCTACAACTCTTTTTTGAGTAGTGTTTCCGCTCAGTTGTGAATGATTTTCTATTTCTTGATGTTTATCTTGGTTTTTCCTAAAATTCTTTTCCATTGAGGATAAGATTTGTCTTGGGTCACGAACCATGCAAACTATTTTTGGTTCTTCTAAAAATGAGTTCAAAAAATCATAATGAATTCCCCATCCACGAGACTTATCAACAACATATTTTTTATCAGTTACTCCTTCATAAAAACCATTTAAGCCTTTATTACAAAAGTTAAGAAATCCTTTTTTCATTAACTCTGCGTCTTGTGCTTTAAATTCAGGACTATTAGTATAATTCATTCTAGCTCCAAATACTAGTTCTAGTACTCCGCTAGTTGGAGTTACATAAAAATCAGGGTTTTGACCTAAAATGTTTTGAAGTAAAGTACTTCCTGCTCTTGGCATGCTTGATTGGAAAAATATATCCATATTAATCTTTGGTAAAGGAGGTTTTTTATTACTATTTTGTTCCTTGCAGTTTACCCGAAACTTTTTATTTTTCCAAAATCTTTTTTAATTCTTTAATAAATTCTCTTGTATCAAGAAAATAATTTGGATATGCTTTTTTCAGTTCTTCAATTTCAGCTCCAACAAGAACAACATCATATTCTGGTTTTCCATAAATTTTTCTTTCAGCTTTTGCATAATCCTCTAATGCTTTTTCTTCTTGTTTTTTTGAATAAGCTGTAATAATTAATTTTTCTTGTATTGTATCAAGTTCTAACAAAAAGAAATGAGCATTTTTTTTGTTTTTCATATCCTCAAATAATCTTATTGATTTTGTCCAGTTTTCCATTTTTTTTATTACTTGTAATTCTTTCTCTTTTTCTTTTATTGCTTGTTTTAATTCATTTACATCTAAAGGTGTGCCTGGAACAGTCGGAGTTTTTTCTATTTTTGCGAAAGCAGAGCTTACCAATTTAAAAAATATTTTCCATTCTTTTTCTCCTTCATTTGATTTTATAGCCTGTCCTGTAAAAAAATCCACAGTTTCAACTGCAGTTGCCCATATGTGCTGTAATTTTGATCTTATTTGTATTTCAACAAGCAGACCATTGTAAATGTCCTTATTTTTGTCACTTTTAAATCTGTAAACTAGGTGTATGCTTCGATACCCATCGCTTTTTGGTTCATTAATATAGTTTTTTTCATTTACTTTTTTATGTTTGAGATTCCCATTAATATAATATTGTTGATAAAGTTGTCTTGCAAGATTAACATTAGGCATTATTGCTCTACATCCTGCTATGTCTTGCATTTGAGTTAAATTCATTGTTGCTTTGTTACCATCATATTTTCTTTTTAACTTTTTTATTATTGAAGGCACTCTTTTAAGTCTTTGAGAAGATAATGCTCGCTTGTCAATGCTTTGGGAAACTCTTTTTAATCTTTTTTTGAATATGTGCATTGGATAACTGTGAGATGCTCTCCAGTTACTCAAAACTTCTAAAGCTTGGAATTTATCTTCTTGTGAGGTAGAAGAATCACACAATGTTTTTCCAGCATTATCAGTTTGACTTTTAGAAAATTTAGTAGGGTCTATTTCATACATATATTAATACTTACAATAACTGCTTTTAAACATATCATTTTGCGCAACAAAAGTAAATTTAAAAGTTCATTTTGCGCATTTTAGTAAAGTGCTTAAAATGGTTATTAAATTTATTTAAAGTTATTTAAGAGATAATTTATTAAGGTGTTTTTTTTAATAAGTCGTTTTGCGCAGTAAAAGTAAATTTAAAAGTTCAATTTGCGCACATATTGGATTTTTAACAAAAAATCTCATAAAATATCGTTTTTAAGCAAGTTACAAAAAAAGTTGATGATAAATAGTAATTATTTACTAGAAACATGGTTTATTTTGCTCTTGGCATACTTGACCCGAAAAAGATATTCCTTTTAAACATCTCTTCTTATAAAATACATTATGCATAATTCCCAGGTTAAATCTTGGTGTTGTTGGCAAACAAAGCCTTGTTCTTCTAAAAATATTTTTAAAGCAAGAGGGTTTTGATTTATCCTACTTCGTTTATGTACTTCAAGACTGATTATTTTTATTTTTTTAAATTGCTCTTTTGGAAGAGAATAAAGAATGTCAAATTCACTCCCTTCACAGTCTAATTTTAAATAATCAATTTGATCTATTTTATTTTCTTTAATTATATCGTCCAATGATATTGTTTCTACTACTTGGTTTGTATCAACTTTTGTGTTCTCATTTCTTGGAATCAAAGTGTACCCGCCAGTGTTTTTTCCTTGAGTGAAATTAATGTCATCATCCCCAACAGCATACAACTTACATTTTTCTGCTTTAGAAGAAACTGCTTTATTAAAAGCAAAAACATTGTTTAATTTGTTATCTTCAATATTTTTTTTTAAAATTAAGTAATTATCTTTTTCAGGTTCAAAGGCATATATTTTTCCATCATTAAAAACAGTCCCTGTTTTAATTGAAAATGTTCCAATGTTTGCTCCAATATCTACGATTATTGGGTTATCTCTAAGTTTTAGTTTGTTAATGTTATAATCATCTCTAATGATTACGTGTTGAAGTACTGCGGAATCAGAGGTTTTTTTTCTAATCGTAAATAGCATCCCTGAACTATATACTTGTTCTATTTCGTTAGTTTCTATTTGTTGATTTTGATTTATTGTTGGAGGGGGCGAATCAAAGTTTTGTGTTTTTGTGTTTTCAACACATTTTTGTCCAACATTTTGCAAAAGAGTGCTTCCTGCTCTTGGCATACTTGACCCGAAAAATATATTCACTCTTTCACGTCTTTTGTTTCTTTAGTTTCTTCAACTTTGGGTTTAGTTTCTTCTTCAACTTTATTCTCTTTATTTTTAACTATTTCTTCTGAATTTTGATTCAAATTAATTTTTGAAAAATCTAAATTTGGGATTTGTCTACCCATATTTTTTGGGTCATTATTTGGAAGTTGATTTTGTGCCATTGCTTGTTCAAGGGCTGGTTCTGGAACAGAAACAATATTTTCTTGAGGCATTGGTTGTTTTACAATAACTGTTTCCATGTTTTTTGGTTGTTTTTTTATTGATTCAACAATACTTGTAATGTTAAATAAGTTTTCAACGTCATATGGACATTCATACATTTTTTCTCCTGCCCAAGGAGTATCTTCCATGTACTTATCAATTGTGTGAATAAATGTTTTTTCATCTCTTGGAATAATGTTTGTATGAAACGGATATGAGTATACGTTTGGTTTTGTTCCAACAAAACAAACAGTTGAAGGTAATTTAAAACAGGCTGCACAATGGTATCCAAAGCTTTCGTTAAAAAGTCTCTTATCACTCATCAAAATTAATGCAAATAATTCTCTAAAGGAAGCAGTTACTGGTTCACAATTATTAAGTGCTAGTTGATCTGGTCTTCTCATGTGCATTACGTGATGTGTTTTGTTCATTTCATCAACCACTACTTGGGCTTGGTTTATTGGAATGTCTCGTGACCAAGAATATTTTATTCCTTGTGGTCCAGCGACTCCACCATTTGTTTGAATTAAAAATAAAGGTTTGTTTCTTGCAAACTTGTTTTTAGCGAATTGTACTTCTCTTTTTGTTAAAAAAATTTCTGGTTGAAGCGAGACACATTTTACATTATATGTTTCACACCAAAGCTCGATTAAATGTTTTTTCTTATGAATAAAATTATCATGATGATATGGATCCATTTGCATTACAAGAGTATCATCGTGCACATAATCGTCCATAAAATAAGGAGTCATTCCAAACTTAAACACTCTATATACTTTTGGATTATTTAGGTATACGTCTGGATAAGCAGTGACTATGATTATTTTGTGATCTGAATATTGTTTTTTAATAGAAGTTATTACGGCTGTAGCCATAATGTTTTTTCCAATCCCTCCAGCAATACTAAATACTATAAAAGGACCATTTTTATCGTTGTCTATTTTTTCTTTTTTCATCTCAACCAACATAATTTGTACTAAAGAAAGTTTATATTCTTTTATTTTTATTTGCCTAATTGGGTAGATAAAAAAGATTTAATCGTCAAAGTCCATTTAAACTTGATAAATTACTGTAAATTGCTTTGTTTTATATTTGTTAAAATTCTATTTTTGCACTCTTTAAATGTTGGATATATTTTAACTAGTTTACTCATTTCTCCAACATAAATTTTTTCCTTTTCTTCTATTTTTTCTTTGAATAATTTGTTATTAAAGCTTAAATCATATGTTTTAAGTTTCTTGTTTATAAGATCAAAATTAACCTTAGTGCCATTTAATAGTAATTCATTTAAGTCAAATACATCTCTTGCTTTATACCTTGTAATTATTGCACGGACTTTTTCTGCTAAAATTTCATCTTCATTTAAGGATAGTAAGAAGTATGTGTTTAAATCAGAGTATATTGGTCGAATAATTTTTTTCATAGGCTTTTGATAAATATCGTTTTCTCGAAAATCAAAAGAAATTTTACATAGTGTTCGGGGGTCGCCTGAATACAATATGCCTTTTAATTTTATTGAAAAGCTTGTTCCGAATTGTGTTTTGTAAAGGTTTGTTACTTTTGTGTTATTTGATTTTTCTATAAACTCAATTATTTGGGAGATGGAAATGTTTGTGTAATTAAAATCAAGGTCTTCGGAGAATCTTTTTATCCCATAGCATTTTTGCAGACAAGTTCCACCTTTAAAATAAATTGTATTAAATTTTTTGTAAAGCTTTGACAAAATTTGGTGTTGGTAATAATCAAGTTCAAGTTGTGCAAGGTTGTATTGTAGTTTTTCTTTATATTTTTCTAGTTCATATCTTTCCATATTATAATTCCTCATTTATTATTAGTTTCCACTTTTTATTTTTTGAACCTTTAACGCTTAGGTTACTATTTAGTTTTTCATATTTTTTGTTAATTTTTAGATTTTCAAGGATTATTCCCTCATGCTCTAATAAATAGCCTACTCGTTTTGTAAGAATTACTGAATTTATTTTGTTAAGATATTTCACAATTTTGTTCTTATCAATGTTTTCTTTTTTTAGTTTAATAAATTGTATGGTTTCGCTTAGGTAAACTTTATTTGAAAAATAAACACAATCAATAATTGTTTTTTCAATATTTGATATAAAAAAATCAATATTATCTATTCGTTCTTTTTCATATCCAAAAAATAAGTTTTCTCGTATTTTGTGGTTTTGAATTTTAACATTGTTTATTGTTTGTGATTTTAGTGTTGTTTTTGAAATTAGTTCAAGATTGTTATATTGCTGTGTTGTGGTTTTATAGAATTCTAGTGCTGAGTTAAGTGCAACATAGCTTTTTGAGTAAATTTTGGCTAATACAAATTTGTTTGTTATTTTTTTAAATGAATAAAAGTTTTTTTTAAGTCGATAAAGTAGATTTTTTTTTATTTGGTTACTTAGAAAAACTTTTACAATTTCTTTTTTTTGTCCAGTTATCTTAATAACATCATTTAACGTGAAAATTATTAAGTTTAAGTTATCAAGTTCTTTTTGTAATTTTATTAATTGCATATAAAAATAGGGAGTAAAACACCATATAAACCTTTTGTTTGCTCAAAGTTAATAAATATATTAACTTTTGACTAACGTTTATCCACATAGGTGTTTTTTTGTTAACTGGTTTATTTAAAAAGTATTTATTCAAGTGCTTTGATTCTATTTTCAAGTCCTATTATTTTAGAATCATATTCTCCTTTTAATTCTTCAATTTCTTTTTGTCCCACATTTAATGTTTGCAATTAGTAACCCTTTGCGTTGCTATATCTGAACTATTCTTTGATTGAACCATGACTGGAGGGTCCATTTTAACAACTTTGAAGTTTTTCTGGATATCCTCAACAAAGAAGAAGTCGTCTTCTAAACCAGATTTTTCCATGTTTTCTAATACATAATCATAAATAGACTTATTAAGTGCATAACTAGAGAGTTGGAAAATCACACCCTCATCACGGTAATCCCCTCCTAGATATAGAACATCCCAATCATCAGGTGTGTTACTCACATAATCCTTAAAACGGTTGTTTGCTGCAAGACTAATCACTACGTCATCTTCTAAAATTAGTATTTTATCAAAACCATTTTTCTTTGCGTCTTTTATACAAGAAAGATGAGACTTCCTTACTCCAATAGATGCTGCAATGTATTTTTTCTCAAACTCTTCTTTGTCTTCTTCTTTAATCGCGTGCAAGTGAAAATTCCTATACAACTTCTTAGGAAATTTCTTAATGTCTTCTACTGGAAAATCAACAGCAGAAACTCTCTTATAGTTTTTTATCTTAGCTGCTTCTAATTCTTTTGTAACAGCTTCCATACGATCTTTTCTTCTATCTAGATTTATCAAATATATCTTATCAAAATAATCATTAATATGTGGCTCTATCTTTACATCAAATATGGATAGCTTCTTGTTGGTAAAGAAAGCGATTCCTCTGGAATAGTTTGTATTTGTCTCTGCAATATTCTTGTATTGCATGATAAAACCATTTGCCTGTAGATATTCTTGTAGTTTTACAAACCTATCTTTATTAGTAGAGAACTCATGGAATTCCATGATTATATTATCTATATTAGATAATATCTTTTTTGGTGTTTTGTATATGATTTCATATTCTGCACCTTCACAATCCATCTTTAAAATATTTATTTCTTCTAGATCATTATCTTTTAAAATGTCTTGTAGTGTGATAGCCTCTGTTTTCTGAGAACCACCCTCTGGTATTTGTGACGGATTAATAGAGTCTGTCACAATAGAGTACCCTACAAAGTGACTCTGATTACCAAGGAATAGTTCTCTAGACCCTTCCTTTCCAGAGACAGCATTATTAAATATTTTTATATCTAGACCGTTTTCTTCTACATTTCTCTTTAATAGAGAGAAAGTATCGTTACATGGTTCATATGCAAAAATCCTAGAATTAGGAAACATTTTTTTAAATATCACTGAACTGACACCGATATGAGCACCTATATCGATAATAACTGGAGGTTTATTTATAATATAATTAAACTTTTCATAGCCTTCCCCATTTATAACTTCATCAAAAACAGCAGAATCTGTAGTTCCGTCCCTATAATTGAAAGTAGTACCGAGTAACTCGGTTTTTATAACTTGATAGTCAGATTTATTATCCATTTATAATTCTCCGCCTTGATTATCTAATTCTTGTTGTTCAGCTTCCTTTTTTATAAGATATTTTACTGTTTTCTTGTGCATTTCTTCTCCAGCGTTTGTTGGAAGTTCTGTAAGTCTTGCGTCGAATTCTTTTTGAACTTGTGCTTTAATCTTTGCTATAGCCTCTGCTGGCGTTCCGTCTCGTTCAGCGTTATATCCTCGCATTTCAAGAAAAGCTTCTTTTTTTTGTATTTGTATAAACCATTCTTAATTACCTTCTTTAAATTACTGTTCTTGCAGTTTCTCTCCAAGTTACTCCATCATAAACAAGAGTTAAAGTATCATTAACAGTTGCACTAAAATTTCCAGCACCTGCTAATAATATTGAAGCTTCCGTTCCAGTAGGCGTTCCTGCATTATGTGTAACAGTTACTGAAGCATCAAATTGAAGAATTATAACAGTACCACTTAACCACGCTGTTTTATCAATATGATTAATTGTTGTTGTTCCTGTAATGTCAAAGTAATTTCCAACACTAAGAGTAATTTCATCTGCACTAGCAACATCCGCTCCTTTTAAACCAAGTTTTCTTCCTCTTGGTTGAATTGCTCCAGTTGATAAAATACTTATTTTTGCTGTATCACTTGGTCCAATTTCTGTTGAATTAGCTACATTGTTAGTAATGTTATTTCCAAAAGCACTAGCTCCAGTTGCTGTTCCAGCAGTGTTAGTGTATCCAACGGCAGTAGAACAAGTTCCTGAAGCGGTGTTGTTGTATCCAGAAGCATATGAGCCAATTGCTGTCGCACAACTTCCAACTCCAAATGCAATAGCACAGTTTGCTGTGGCTTTGGTTGCGGCACCATACATTCCAGAAGCTGTACCGACTGCTACGGAAGAGTCTCCTGTGGCACATAATCTTGCTCCGTATGCACCAGAACCAGAAGAATAAGAGATATCTCCTGAAGCAGTGTTCCTGTATCCAACGGCAGAAGAGTAAGTTCCTGAAGCGGTGTTGGTGTATCCAACGGCAGAAGAGCTAGTTCCTGAAGCGGTGTTGCAGTATCCAACGGCAGAAGAGTTATTTCCACAAGCGGTGTTGGTGTATCCAACGGCAGAAGAGCTAGTTCCTGAAGCAGTGTTGCTTTTACCAACGGCAGTAGACCAAGGTCCTGAAGCACAGTTGGATTGTCCAAAGGCATACCCACAAGCGGAGTTATTGCTTCCAATAGCTGAAGAGTTATATCCTGTAGCGGTGTTGTAGTATCCAACTGCGGTATTAACGCTAGCCCCACAAGCGGAGTTGCAAAATCCAACTGCGGTTGAACAGTTTGTACATGCACAGTTTGCTGCTCCGAATGAGAGTGAGTAATTTCCTTCTGCGGTGTTTGTGTTGTCGCATCTTATTGTTGAGCCTGTTCCGGCTCCTGCTCCAACTATTCCTTGGGAAACAATGTTTGAGAGGCTTTTTTCGTTTCCTCCACTTCTAAGTATAATGTCTGCGTTTGCTACGCCTGATAAGCCGATTATTCCTGCTGTGATTGCTGCTCCGCCAAGTAATGCTTTTTTTAAGTTGCTTCTTTTTTTTGCGTCGATTAAGTTAACATCGACCTCTTTAGTTTCAACAACTTTTTCTTTTTCTTTCATAACAATCAACTTCTTTTTCTACCATAGTTTGTCTAAAAGTCATTATGCCAAGAGATTCACTTACTGGAACAAGACTATTACATTCAAATCCTTGTTTTTCTAAAAATGTTTTAAGAGCGTTGGCATTTTTGTTACTGCTATTTCTGTTGTGACTTTCCAGGATAATATTTTTTATTTTTCCAAAGTATTCTTTTGGCAAAGGGTAAAAAATGTCATATTCAGCACCTTCACAATCAAGTTTTAACAAATCAATTTCTTTTAATTTATTTTCTTCAAAAATATCTTTAAGGGAGATGCATTCAACTGTTTGATTAATGTCAACTGCTGTTGCATTATTTTTTGGAATGAGAGTATATCCGCCAGTATTTTTTCCTTGAGTAAAATCATTATCTTCTTTTCCAATGTCAAAGAGTTTTAATTTTTGTTTTTTTGATGATATTGCCGTTTGAAATGGAAAAATGTTTTTTGCATTATTTTCTGTTATATTTTTTTTAAGTATGAAAAAATTATTTGCTTCAGGTTCATAAGCATAAATTTTACTATCTTTAAATAACGAATTAGCGTATAAAGAAAAAGCTCCAATGTTTGCGCCAATATCAATTATTGTTGGTGCTGGCTCAAGAGTTGTTTTTGCTAACCCATATTCATCCGAGTCAATAACTATTTCTGCTATTGCATTATCTGCAGATCCGTTTCTACAATTAAATGTTATCCCTTTTTTTTTAATTTTTTGGATAGCCTCAATTTTATGTGGTAAACCATCAGTAGTGGGTATGTCTGAACCATTTTTTGCTTGCATCATTATCATTGGTGTTGCTCGAAAGGTAACGTGGTATGGTTGTATATAATTGACATAGTAAAAGTCAGTTTCTTCCCCAGATTTTTCCATTGTTTGTAATATTGAATCAAATAATGCTCCATCAAGCGCATAACTTGATGCTTGGAACGTTTTGTTATCATCCCAATAGTCTCCACCAAGGTAAAGCATTCCCCAGTTGCCTCCAACTTCGTTAATAATATTCGCAAAAAGAGTATTTGCATTTTTATCAACCATTACATCATCTTCAAGAATTAATATTTTATTATAATTTTTACTTTTTGCATCTTTGACACAATTTAGATGTGCTTTTCTACAACCAAGAGCACCTAAAATATATTTTTTCCCAAATTTTTCTTTATTTGTAATTGTTTCAAGGCCTCTAAAGTTTGCATAATCTTTTTTTGGTATTTTTGTTAGTTCCTTTTCAGGTATATTAATTCCTGGCATTCTTTTGAAATTATGTATTCCTGCATCATGAAGTTGTTTTTGTATGGCTTCCCATCTTTGAATCCTTTTGTCAAGATTAATTACATAAATTGCGTTAAAATAATTGTCAATAAAATTTCCAACTGAAGGATTATTTAATTGAGGGTTTTGTTGTTGATTTTGTTGTTGTTGCATTTGTTGTGGGGTTTGTTGCATTTGTTGTGGTTGATTTTGTCCAAAATTAGTTTGAGGTATGGCAAGAACTGGAGATATTTGGTTCTTTGGTTGTTTTTTTAAACTTTCAACAATTTGTGTGATTGAAAATAGTTTTGTTAAATCATAAGGGCATTCATATAATTTTTCCCCTCCCCAAGGAGAATCTTCCATATATTTGTCGATTGTGTGAATAAATGTTTTTTCATCTTGTGGGGTAATATTTGTATTAAAATCATAACTATATACTTTTGGAAGTGTTCCAACAAAGCAAACTGTACTTGGTAATTTAAAAGCAGCAGCACAGTGATACCCAAAGCTTTCACTAAACAATCGTTTATCACTTATTGCAATTAGCGCAAACAATTCTCTTAAAGGAGCAGAAACTGGTTCGGCATTATTTAGTGCTAATTGATTTGGTCGTCGAATGTGCATTACATGGTGGGTTTGATTCATAATATCCACAACAGTTTGTGCTTGAGTTATTGGAATATCCCGTGCCCATGAATAATTTGGGCCTTGATTTTCTCCCCCTCCATTTGTTTGAATTACAAATAATGGCTTGTTTCTAGCATATTTTTGAGTCAGGCTATCAATTTCAACTTGAGTTAAATAAATTTCAGGTTGGTGTGTAACGGATTTGATATTATACGTATCGCACCAAGCATCGATTAAATGCTTTTTTTTATGAATAAAAGAATCGTGATGGTATGGGTCTATTTGCATAATAAGAGTATCATCTTTGACATAATCATCCATAAAATAAGGAGTTAGTCCAAATTTGAATACACGATATATTCTTGGATTGTTTAAATAAACTTCAGGATAAGCAGTAACTACAATTAATTTATGGTTAGGATAAGCTGCTTTAATAGAAGTTATTACAGCAGTTGCCATAATATTTTTTCCAATCCCTCCAGAAATGCTAAAAATAATATAGGGTATGTCTTTACAACAAGCGTTGTTTGATGCGTTAGAACAAGTTTTTTCACTATTGGTTTTTACCTGATTTTTTGTACTTATTTCTTTTTTTGCCAAAACACCCATCTCCCTGTATAATTACTTTTGAGGTGGAAAAGATTTTAAATTGATTTTGTAGAAGGTCTGTTTTTTAAAACAAAAATTGGTTGAATTTCAGGGTGAGGGGGCTTTGGATTCTTGTTATATTCAGCCACAGTCATTGTTTTTATTCTATCAGCTTCACAAATAATTTTTTTATAAAATTGAGTAATCTTTCATGTTTTAAAGTCTTTTATTTAAAAGATTTTTAGTTTACTTAAAAAGGTAGTTTTAATGATTGTAATTAAGTTAAGAGATGGGCTTGGAAATCAATTGTTCCAATATGCAATTGGAAGAAGTCTTGCGCTAAAATATAACACACAACTTGTACTAGACTTATCCAGGTACATGGACTTTGCTAGATATGCTCCAAGAGAATTTATGCTTGAACACTTTAATCTTGGACCAAAAGTGCTTGCTCAAGGAGATACAAATCAAAAAAATTATGGATTAGTTAAATATTTGATTGAAAAACCCAAAAATTATTACTCTTTTCAAAAAAATATTTTTGATGAAGGGGACGATATTTTACTGGATGGTTTTTGGCAATCATATAAATATTTTGATAACTATTCTCGAGTGATTCAAAAGGAATTTACTTTGAAAGAAAAGATTAATCCTTATCTTGAAAAAATTACAAAACAAATTAATGACTCTAATTCAGTTGCAATTCATGTTAGAAGAACAGATTATGTAAACTTGCCTCAGTTTTGTACAATAAGTCCGGACTATTATTCAAACGCAATAAAAGAAATTTCTTCAAAAGTAAAAGATCCTACTTTTTTTCTTTTCTCTGATGACATAGAAGGTGCAAAAAAAAGTATTGATTCAAATACAAAAATAATTCCAGTCGATTCAAAAAATCCACTTGATGATTTTGCACTTATGAAAATGTGCAAACATCAAATAATTGCAAACAGTACTTTTAGTTGGTGGGCAGCGTGGCTCAATGCTAATCCACAAAAAATTATTATCTCTCCCAAAAATTGGGTAAAAGGTTATTCTACAAAAGATTTAATTCCAAAAGAATGGATTCAAATAAAGTAAATTTTATTTTAACGAGTTGAGTTCATTTTGCAATTGTTCTATTTTGTTATCTTGTTCATCTAATCTTGAATCATATTCTGTTTTTAATTCTTTAATTGTATTTACAAGAGCAGCGATAATTGGTCTGTCATATAGTCCAAGATAACCATCTTTGTTTTCTGATACTGCTTCAGGAATAGCTGTTTGGACGTTTTGTGCTGTGAATCCTATTTGTACTTGTCCTGGTTTGTTTAGGATTGGGTCTTTCCAATCATATTTTATTGGTTTTAATTTATTTATTACACAATATCCTTCACAATAAGTTCCACACAAATTTTTTAGTCTTTCATCTGAACCACCAGTTAGTACGCAGTTTGATGCGGAGACTGTTCCATCCATTAGGTCTCCTACATATAGACTATTTACAAAGGTTCTACAATTTGCGTTTGCAGTTATATTTGAACCAACAATCATCACATCAGAACACATCATGGGAATGGTGTTTCCTTTTCCTCCAAGAATTCCCGAATAACAACCACAAATTGTATTGCAGCATCCCCCGTTTATCGTTGAGTATGTTGAATAATAACAACTTTTGTTTCCATATCCTCCGCCTATTGTTGAGTAGCAAGAGTAGCAGCTGTTTATGTTGCATCCGCCGCCTCCAATTGTTGAGTTTGGTGAATAATAGTAATTTGTGTTGTAGCATCC
>Ga0307928_10002526_pt1 | contig 14045 bp, 16 predicted proteins | sample AceLakmetagen232_FD_201815 | JGI IMG/M metagenome (GOLD analysis project Ga0307928, IMG submission 201815) | Saline water microbial communities from Ace Lake, Antarctica - #232 | ecosystem: Environmental > Aquatic > Non-marine Saline and Alkaline > Saline | place: Antarctica: Ace Lake... | reverse complement strand
GGCAAGTCCGGCCGTGTGCCCGTTAAGGACCGCCTAACGCCCTCGAATATCGCATCGGTAGCCACATCCGCCCAGGCGTTCTGCATGATCGCCGAGAAGATGCACGGCATCGACAACGCGCCGCTCACGCCTATGGGGGAGAAGCCCCGCGAGGTGTTCCGGCACGGGTTCCACGCTCTCGGCAACCTCGTAGCAAAGGCGGAGCAGTCCGATCCCACCGTTACGAAGCCAGCCGCCAAGCGGGCCGGGCCGGGCCGGTTCACGGGCACACAGCCCGCCCAGGTGGCGCAGGAGTGCGCGCGGGACGGGGCCGGTTATAATGTATAGCTTCCATACTGTCGTGCCCTGTGGGGCCTGCTGGGTGGCTTACGGAGGGGGTATGCCCCCCCTCCCCCTCTGCGTTGGTCCTTATTATATCCATACCCCCACAAGTTTTTCAGCCCAGCCCCTTTCCAGCCCCTTAAGCGCGCCCATTCCCCTGGCTGGCCCGTATCCTGTGCTTGTAGCCCGTTCCAGCCCCGCAAGTACCCCGCAAGTACCCCGCAAGTCCGGCCGGTCGGGTCGCATTTAGTCACCGTTGGGTTCGGGACGTGTTTCGGGTTGGTATGACGTGGCGATTGGCGGGGGAATCCGATATGGTGTGAGCGTAAAAGAGGGGATGTATATAACCCCGTGATTCTGGAGACAAAGTCAATGTTTACAGGGTATTTTAGGGGCGGAAAATGGGCGATATGTGGCTGTTCTGTACGAATAGGGGGTATGAGGCAAAATTTTTGGATTGCGCTAATTAGAAAAGTCAATGTTTATAGGGGTTTTCTTGCAGGGGAAAGTATATAACCCCGTGTTTTCGAGCATATTGGTTTTTTCATATTGTTGACTCCCATCGTTTATTCATTACATTGTATATTTCCCCAACTGTTGTGCCAGGAATACTATTAGAACATTCATATCCTTTGGGAGTTGCAGTATTCTTACATAATTTTGTCCACACTATATCTTTGAATTGTATGGATTCTTTCATAATAATGCCTCCAATTTAATTACAACTCTGTGTTCAGCCGCGTTAAATTCGTCCGGCGTGATAAAGCGGGACATTCCGAGCGCCCGCAACTCGCCGAGCAGGACGTGAGCCATTTCGTGCTTCGCAACTTCTTTTATCAATGATACGGAAAAACGTCCGTTTCTATTGAATCGAAAAGTAATGATATGATCAACCAAGTTAGGGCTGACTGTTGCGTCATCACCGGCTGTATCACTTAGCAAGAAATCATAGCGCCAGTCCTCCAGCCCCCACCGCTTCGCCCATTTTAGACACTCTTTCTTAAATAATTTGAATCCTTGTTGTTTTGTCATGTTAATGTGATGTCCTTATTCGTTGTTAATGGATATTTATTATATGAGAGTCCTTACTTTCCTGTATTGCTCGGCAAGATTTTCATAGCCATGTGCAACAAGAAAATCGCACAATGCCTCATTGAGCTAAGCCGGCGGTTTCAATATACTCCACCCCCATTTTAATTATTTACGCTTTGGGCACTTCACGCCAGCCTCCCGCCGTCTGCCGAGTTTCTTAACCTCTACCCGCCGCCGATACGAACCGGCTCTTGGACCTGTGCCGTCGCGCTTCATTCTGACTGTTCTTGACATGATATGTTCTCCTTTTATTTAATTAATTAATTGACTTTATTTCATTAATAATTAAATATTAAATTAAATCATTTTAATATGCAAGGAATTATTTATGGAAAATAAACTCGCGATTCCTGGAACCGTAACTCCGACTTCCCTAACCCTAACGCCCGGACTCGACTTTGACGAGTGGATGAAAATAGGGAATACACTTTATCAGATACATGACGGCATATTATGGTGGATAGGCGACTGGATATTGATAGGAGAGCAGAATTACGGAGAAAAATACACACAAGCCCTTCGCGAAACCGACTATGATGTTAAAACCCTCCGTAATATCGCTTATATCTCCAACAGTTACCAGCCAGACCAGCGCCACGCCGAACTTACTTGGTCACACCACTACGCCGTTGCCGCCCTGCCAGATCAGTCCAGAGACGAGTGGCTATTAAAAGCCTATGAGGGGAAGTGGTCAATCAGCAAGATGAAAGAAGAAATCCAAAAAAACAACATTGCTATACCGGAACAGAATTTTAAGTTTTTCGCCGGTGAGGAAATCGCACTGCACGGCGTTAAGTGGCGAGTGGAGTGGTGGGATGAAGATAGAATTACTTTAATTAAAGCCGATATGTGGGGAAAAGATGATGCAAACAAAGATGAATTAAAAGAAGATACAGCTTCATTCACAGTAGAAGAAGCGGAAAAGATTATTACAGGACAAAGTGTCGGGGCATTTAGTGATACGGAAACCATAAATGGAAGTTAGATAATGCGTAACTATTGGATACCTTTTCAAGGAAAGTGGAGAAGTTTCTCTGATGACTACCTTCGCCAACTGTACAAAGCCGGAAACGGCGAAGAAGCCGAAGCATTGTTATCGCTATATGAAGAATACGAGCAAAACCGCCTGTCGTTCTTCCTGCCGCACGGCGGCGGTCGTGACTTTATCAATGACTGGGAAAATGAGATCGTAATGTTAGTCGCCCCGTCCCGTACTGGAAAATCGGCACAGGGCACGGCGTTCATGCTATTTCGTACCATTCCGTGCAAGAAAGAATGGCCGTGTTTTCAGCAGAACGGAATAGATTGGCACGAATGGAGAGGGCCCCGCAAAATAGTTATTTCGTCCTATTCATGGGATAATGTTAGTACACTGTGGGAAGAATACCAGAAGTGGTGTCCACGCGAAGAATTAGGGGCTTATGCGCCAGATTGGGGCAAATATCCCAACGATAAGGGCAAGGCAAGAACTTTGAGCTTAGGACACGCTACAATAGCACGATGCAAATTAAAATGTGGTTCAGAGTTTATCTTCTTATGCGATAGCCAGAAACAGGCACCATGGGAGGGTAAGCGGTGGGATGACGGGCATTTTGACGAACAACGTGAAAATGAAAAATGGATCGGCTATTTAAGGGGGACAAGCAATACGCAGGGGCTCGTTCAGGCGGCGTTTACATTGACGGGCCATGTTCTTAAAGGCCGCCCGGACACCGGCGCCGGCGGGTGGATAAAGCGTGAATTATGGGATGGAACGAATGATTATGGTAGAAAGATAGGGAAATATACAATGAGCATTAAAGATGCTCCAGAATGTGTATTAAGTGTTGAACAGAAAGAAAAACTCCGCCAACAGTGGGTGGTAATTCCAGAACGAACCCAAAATACGACAATGTTACGGAAAGCTGGCGCGCGGTATTGGGGCGGGTGGGAGTCGGGGTCGGGATTGGTTTTAGGTGAATTTGACAAGGACGTGCATATTATTCCTAACTATCCGCGAACAAGCAATCTGGTATTAGGGGCTACGAAGTATCGTGGGTTCGATCACGGAACGACACGGCCGACAACCGGTATGTGGTGCGAAGTCTTCCCATGGGGCGATATGGTGGCATACAGGGAGTATTATGTAGCAGATAGAGTCGTTAATGCCCATGTAAAGAACATATTGAAACTTTGTGGCAATGAACGCCAACAAATGCAAATGCACAGAGATATAAATAGCGAAACTTCATTCCCGATCTATATGGAAGATTTTAAGAATGAACAATATATGGTGAGCGTGATGGACGCGCGCTCATTCAACAGCAAATCCCCTGGGCGTGGCTGTAAAATAGGTCAATTATATAATGATTGTGGACTATATTGCACAAAAGCACAGGCCTATCATAACAAAACCGTTGTGCCGTTCATAAAAAAATGGTTAGAAATTGACCAAAGCAGAAAACATATCATGTGGTATTTCCACGAAAACAACCTCATAACCGAAGAAGTGTGGAATAATTGGCTAAAAAAACGAGAGGGCAAGATAACCGGGGCACCACACCTATATTTTGTAGATACACTTCATTACACATTTGAAGAAATGCAGAGTTGGGCAATTAAGCAAGATACCGATATGCCGAGTGACGAAAACTGCCATATAGTGGGTGGGGCGTTGAAATATCTGATAGCTGAAGAACCGCGTTATATTAAACGATTTAATGATACTGGATTTTTAGGAAAGACTGAAAATACACCACAATTACAAGCTGGAAATATAGTTAGAAAAAAAAGGAGGCATAAATATGTTGGCAACAGATTATAATTATCTTGACTCTTCTGATGAAATAAGGCATATTACAATGTTTAAGGATTTTATTTTGTGTCGCCGTTGCCATGCGATTCAAAGCAAATATTTAGTTGGCAAAGTAAGCGAAGAAGAAAGTGCAGAAGCGCGACTATACATAGAAACACTAACAAACAAGTCTAATTGGATGGAAGTTCTTGCAATTGGTAAAAATGTTAAAGAAAATCGCCTACATGTTGGATATTTTGTATTAGTACCTGAAAATTATAATGAACCAGTAATGTGGCGCGGAGTGCTTAAAGATCCAAATTTATATATTTTTAAGGAAAAAGCGCTTCTTGCATTTACAAAATGAGGAATAAAAAATGAGTGTAGAATATTCTATTCCAGAAAAAAACATTAAAGAAAAGACTATTAAGCGCGACTACGTTAAGTTGCCCCCCAATCTTGCCGATGATCCTGAAAAAGTAAAGAAATTTTGGGATTTTGCACATTCAAACTTTACTAAATTTAGAGATCAAGCACAGCGCGAAGATTTAACTGATAAGTTGGCACGGGCCGACAAGATGTGGCGGGCTGGCCCTCTTGGCGAGGGCACGAAATTAGCTCCCGACCAACAACAGGACACTCTTTCCAAGGTATCATCCACGCAATTCTTTAGAGTTATAAGAACAATTTGGACTGAATATATAGCAATACTGTTATCCGGCACAGAACTTCCGGCAAAATATAAGGCGCGCGTCTCAAGTCCGGACTATACAGACGAGGAGGGAACGCGAATAGCAGATGGCGAAAATCTATTGTTGAAGAAGTCGTGGAATGATGGGAATTGGGATCAAATAATACGTGAAATTATAAGAAATACATTGAAAGACACAATGTGTATTTCTTGTTTAGAATGGGAATACAGAACCGAGACACGGCCAGAGCGCGTACCCGGCTATTATGATAAAAAGGGCGAACCAGTAGAAATGAATATGGGTCAATTAAAGGCTGGCGAAGAAGTATTACCAGAGCAGGCATTTGAATATGGCGGAGATCAGATACCAGTTGGCGATCTTATGACAGATTCATATAGGCCACGTTCCTTTGTGTTCAAAGAGAAAACACGGATTAAAAAAGAGGGCGCAAATTTACGAATTGTGCCAATAAAAGACTTCTATTGTGATTTATCAATTGATAGTATTCAGAAGCAACAAGCAACTGATGAGCGGTATCAATCATTATATAGTGATTTAATGAAAAAGCAGAATGATGGATTTTATGTTAATGTTGATAAATTAACAAAGGCTCAATTATTCCAAAGCGAAGATTCCTATGATTCAGATGTCGAGGAGAAAAAAGTAGAAAATGCAGGAGAAACATTTAGTTCTGAACCAAATGGAATGATGGACAATATGCGCTGTTTTGCTCGTATTACACTTGAAAAAGATGAACTACCAGAATGGTACGAAGGCGTATTTTGTGGTAATTTTAATATATTAAGCGCAGAAAATTCCGGTGAGGATGGCGGGTGCGTTTGTTTGCAGTTGCGTAAAGCCCCAGCGCATTTTGGCAGAATACCATATACAGTTTCACACTCCCATCCAGACAGCAAGGGCATGAACCATGTTGGGCTTGTTGATTTATTGGAATGTCTTTTTGAGGAATGGTGTATTACGCTTGATCAATATATTGACAATAAAAACTTACGCAGTAACAGACCATGGATAGCTGAATGGGGCAATGTAATGAGCGGAGATTTGGTTTTTCACGGCGGTAATGATGTTAAATGGGTCAAGCCCGGAAGCGGAGACAGCGCCCTTAAACAGTTAGAGGTTGGAGATACTACTGGTACGGTGCTACCATTTTTAGACTTTTTGCAGAAACAGATCAACGAAACAGGAAATACCGATAAACCGGTAACTGGATCTTATGCTGGTTCGCGTACCACCAGAACGGAGTTTCTTGGCGTAAGGGAACAGGCAATGAAGCCGATATTTGAAGAGGTTAAATATTTCGCTAATGACTTCTTTCCTTGGTTGTTAAACGATTTCAAGGATCTCAACCAACAGTTCTGCAATCCAAGTCGAGCCATTTCCATTACTGGCGGGGACGAGGTGATAGGCAAGGTTAATCCAGCCGAACTGTACGGAGAACTTGACGTACAAGTTGTATGCGTAGACGAATTTAAGTCTAACATGATGAAGAGAGAGACAATGGTTGACCTATTTAAGACTGGATTTGTAGAGAAGTTCCAGCCCCTCATGGGCGATGAAGGCACGGCAATATTAGGGCGTGATTTTATGCGATTATTTGGTATTGAAAATGTAAACAAGATAATGCCAGCCACAAAACCGTATATAGAAGCGGAAACATTGGCTTGGAACGATGTGCGCAGAATAGAAAACGACCCCGCCGACGCACTGATCAACGGACTGCCGACACTGGAAGAAAAACACGAAGTGGCGTTAAGGATACTTGAACCACGATTTGAACGATATAAGACAATGATTCCTCAAGACCAGCAACATCCAGATATTCTTCGCGCTTATGGGGTTTATATTATGATGCACAAACAATTTCAGGAAGAAGGTAAACAAAAACTATTGGCGGAAGTTGCCAGCCCCGGCTTAGTAGCGCCGGGCTTGGACGAGGCCGGCGGTGGCGTTCCGTTGCCAACGGGCGCGCCAGCGGCTCCTACGGCGCCAACAACGGGAGGAATGTAAAATGGAGGGTAAATATTACATGATGCATGATTTCGCTCGACCCCTACGCGAAGACGAGGTTTCCGACTTAGAAGATATGTTTGCGAGTAGGGGGTGGAAAGTTTTCATGTCGTTGAGAAAGGAAGAATTAAGAACCTCTATTGGAAAAGGAATGGACTTGACTGTATCCGAAGAAGTCAGAACCCAACACAGAGCGTTATATCATGGGCTATTAAGTGACTTAACATTTGCAAATAGACTCAATGGTGCATTAAAAGAAAGCCCGAAAATGGTTGATTCCGAAGAAATGTCAAAAATTGTTAATAAAGGTATTGACATATTTGATCATATATGAGAATATGGTCTTTCAAGTAATAAATAACTAATAAGAAAGGATACAAAATATGCCAAATGATACAGATATTGCGGTCAAGCCCGATGAAAGTCTGGCCCCCGATCCTGTTGACGGCGAAATAGGTTCTACTACGGACCCTAACAAAGAAGAAGGACAAACTCCGGAAAATAAAGGAGCCCCCGATTCTGAATTAGCCAAGTTCAAGCAGGAATATGAGAAAGATAAGAAAAGTAACAAGGAATACCGTACTTTTGCGGATAATAAAATAAGGACATTGACAGAAGAAGCAATTCGACTCAAAGCGAAGGATGAAGTATACAGTAAAATTAGGGAAAGTGGCGATCCAGCAACTCTACAACAAGAGCAGAAGGATTTCGACGAACCCTGGATTCGAGAAATTGATGAGGGTGGCGAAGGGACAATCGGATTTGTACGCGGAGCATTGAAAGAAGATAATGCACGCCGATCAAAGGAATATCATGATGCTTTGCAAAAAGAAATAACGGCATTACGGAATGAAATTCTTGAATCCGACCCACGAGTTCACCTGAATCAAGATAAAATTGATATACTTATGCAGAAGAACTTGGCCGGAACTAAAAAGGAAGCAATAGAAATATTAAACTCCCTTGGTCAGTTGAAGACTGTATCAAGCCGATCCCCGCAAGTTCACGCACCGGGTAGTCCGGGCGGTGAGCATATTGCCGGTGGAGGTAAGGCGGCTGATATAGAAATTGACCCCTTTACAGCTCAAGTTCACAAATTAGTTGGATTGAAAGAAAAAGATGTTAATGAAATTAAATTAGCAACAGCGAAAGAGGTATTAAACAATGAACGAAAATAAAGAAAAAACCAAGAGTTATCAAGAGAAACTTGTTGAAGCTGCTCTTAAAGTCCAAATGCGACTCGATCAGGAACGAAAAAACGCTCCCAACGATGCGCAAATATTAGATGGGGCATTAGAGGAGGCGGATATTGTCTTAATGAAAAGATATTGTCCTAAAGCGTTACCAGCTAAATTGAATAATGGTAAAAAGCCTACAATGCGTTGTTATTTCGATCACGAAGGTGAACATGATATAAGATTGAAAAAACATGTTAATGTCGGTTGGCAACCAATTCTATTAGATGGCGAATTTATAAGGCGCGGACAGGATATAATGTTTAAGAGACCAATAGAATTTACGATAGATCAACGGAAGAAAAACGATGCTTTATCGGTAGATGGTCTCAAAAATGTTCCATTAAGCAAAATCCCCAACTCTCCCAACGAGGGCGTTTCAGGCAATACGGAACTTGATATACAAACTCCTGGTTAAAACCGAGGAGAAATAACAATGAGTGATATTGCGATTAACCCCGTTGTATTAAGCACTACGTCTCCACGCGGATTAGCCGAAGACAATACCCTGTTTCCTGCCGCATCACAGACATGGAAAAAGGGCCAGCTCGCCGAAATAGCTTCTGGAGTAATTTCCGAAGTATCTTCGTCAAGTACAACCGTCTATGGCATATTCGTAGAAGATAGAGACGTTAAAGCTGATACAACCGAGATGAAATTACAAGTTCTGAAAATTGGAACAATTTTGGCTATGTATGTAGTCGATAGTTCCGGAAATTCGGCGGCTGAAACCACGGTGACTATAGGCGATACTTATGCCTGTATTGAAACTTCTGGCGGCGGTGTAACTGGTCTTAACAAGGATGGCACAACTGGTCAATTTAAGGTTGTTGCATATATGTCTGATAAACGTCCTTTTGAGTACGCTACAACCGATTCACCTGGACTTGTAACTGTCGAATTTTTAGGGTCTACTGGCTCTATATAAAGGAGGGATAAAAAATGGCTGATACATTATATCAATTGAGAAATGGAATTGCCACGAATAAAACATTTCCTTCTTTATACAGCACAACATTCGATAAGATAGTTTTGAATAAAGAGACGGAAGTGGTCGAGGCAAAAGAGTTTTTTGCTGAACGTTCCACTAATCTTGGAACATACAAGGAAGGCGAAGTGCATACTGCGCTTCAGACGCCGATTATTGGCAGTGATACGGATCCTGTTCCTATGCTTGTACCTACTGAAGGATACAACAAAACTGCTACACTGGTAACATATTATGCCGGTATTTCTATCACAGAAGACGCAGTTTCAATGCAGAAAACAAATCTGGTTGTGTCCGCTCTTACTGGACTACCGGATTCTGCGATTGCATTGCAGACGTTGGCATGTGTAGATATGTTTAATCGCGGCGCTACTGTACATACAAGTGGCGATGGCGATTATATATTTGATACAACTCACGCATATCCAGACGCGCGCCAGGGAACATATTCAAATATGGCTGGAAGCGGAAGTGCTTTCACCACAGATTCATTCTTCGCGGCTTGGTTAAGTCTCAAGAAGCGCAAGAACTCTGCTGGACGAGCTAACCCGCAAACGCCGACGGCGGTTTACTACCCCGTTGATCAACAGGACGATGTTTCGCAAGTACATAATTCGTCTAAATATCCGTCATTATCAACTAATGCGGAAATGGATGAATTGTTCAGTGCTTGGCGCATGGTGCCTGGTGTTCAATTAAGTAGCACGACTGCATGGTTTGTTATCGGAAATAACGCCGAAAAAGACAAGGGATTACTTCTTGTCTGGCGTATACGTCCGGGATACAAGAACATGACATTCACTAATCCTTATATTTTAATGGGTAAATCCCTTAAAATGTCATTTGACGTGAAATGCCTGCATAGCAGAAATATGTATATGAACGAAGGAGCATAAACAATAACAATTGCCCCCTGCCCCGTCCATGACGGAGGGGGGCAATCCCTTAACGGAGGACTGGCAATGGCCAAGGAAAAAAAAGAAATAAAAGAAGACAATACTGTTTACCAAAAAGAAAATGACGAAAAAGAGGTTCGTATGAATAAACTGGAAAATCAAGTTGGTGCTCAGGGTAGAATTATAGATAAATTGAAAGCGCAATTTGGATTAGATAAAGGATACAGCAGACCGGCTCTGTTGGCCAGTATAGCATTGATTTTGGGCATAGTCTGGGTATCTGGAGCGGCAAACTGGATGGCGCGTGACGCAAGTAATTACTGGGATACTTTGGGCAATATAGTCTGCGGAAACGACATAACGGCCGGTGGTACCATAAGTGCTGAATCGTTGGAAGGGGATATTATACTGGCTGATGCCAAGATAATTGTTGGTGATACTGGCACAGGTACTGCGGTTGATGTATCCGGTGACTTGACTATGTCGAATACAGGAGCATTTACAGTAACGGAAATCAATAGTATTGCAGTTGCTACAGTTACGGCTGGTGCGGCTCTTGGCGATACTGCTGTTCAGCCTGCGGATATATGGGGCGCGCCGACGGCGACTCCTTCAACGAACCTGCTTGTGAACACAGTGGCAATACAAGCAAAGAATGATGCTGGCGGCGACATGTCAGAGTTTCGGTTAATCCGAGTCTGGACAAGTGAGACAAGCATGGGATCAGCAAGCACGAATAATATTGAAACGCTGGTACTCTCAACTGGTACTGCTGTTGATACTGTGACTGCTCATGCTGATTATCGGTATGTTACAGCTACCACTGGCTCGGCTGTTGCGACTATTACTGCAACGGCGGCTGGAACCAACTATGTCATGTTGTCAGACGGTTCCTCGATAAGTGCTACAGCGATTACATTTGAGTAATTAGCAAAAAGAAAGAAAATATTCCCCTCCCCCGCCTCGACTTGGGGCGGGGGGTGGACTGAAAAAAGAAGGAGAAGTAAGGATTATGAAGAAACTTCTACTAATATTAACAATTTATTTTATGTCGTCTATATGTTGGGCGGCTCCCGAATATATAACGCTTTACTGCGCCAGTATAACGACAAACGCAAGTTCCGTTACTACCAATGCGTGGCCAAACTTCGTAAGTGGCGAGGTCAAGGGTGTCTTTCTCTATTGGAGTGGAACGGCGGGTGCTACTGGCGACGTAGACATTGTAACGACAACGGCCGGCGCGTCAAGTCTGGCACAGACAATATTCAGCGCCGACGATGTAACTGGCGACGCCTATTATCCCGTGCGTATCCCTACAGTGACTACAGGCGGCGTAACAGATTCAACGACAAACGATTATACGATGATCCAGCTTGTAAGCGACAAGGTTGAGTTACGGGTCGGGCAGGCGAATACGAATGGCGTAAATTTACGGGTGTTGGTGATACTTAAAAAGGAATAAAAATGGCACTTTCTGTTAGAAGTATCTACAACTCAATTCTCGGATCTTTTAATGCTGTATCAGGAGACAGGTTTGATAAAGACTTTCCTGTTGCATTAAATACCATTCTCGATGAATTGTCTTTTTGTGGCGGACTTTCAACCCCTATTTCACACCCCACAACGCTGGACAGCAATATATCTGAACTTGACGAAGACGATAGCAATATTGTTCTTACTGGGTTAGTTCCTTTCCTTATGCAAAGCGGGCAGGTTTCCGTATCGGGCGCGGACTTTTACCCAACAGCATTAGGAATGTGGACGGAAGCAAAAGGACAGTGGCAAGTAAAAAAGTCTATTGCTACCCAAGCAAGTAACCTTGATGATGATGGAAATACCCAAACAGATATAATAGGGCTCGGCTATCGTGGATAAAAATTTACAAGGAAAAATAAAATGCCTGTGTCAAAAAAAACATGGACAGTTCTATCAGAGGGCTTACCTGGCTTGGTTTACTCCATCCCATCAACACTACTAAAACCAAACCAGGCGCCCTCTGCTTATAACCTCGATATAGATGAAGAAGGGTATATATCTAAGGGCACCATCCCCGACGCTACTGACTATATTAAAAAGACCTACACCATCAGTGAAGAAGATTATGAGTATCATTACGAAAGATGTTGGCGGCTGTCTGACACGTCCCTAATTTACAACGCCCCGCAATACACGACTTCTTTTTACCTGCAAAATGAAGGCGCCATAGATCTGTCCAGCGACGCCAAATCCATCTCCCTTATGCTTCCAATAGGACATAACAGTCTGATACTGTTCCGATCTACGGGCGCTCATATCGTTCTGAACGCCGCCGACAAGACCGGCAGGTTCCAAGTGAGCGACTTTCTGCAAGACGCCAAGCTCGCCGACGCGACTTATGCCATAAGCGTAGGCGGAACGGTTTACTTTATACAAAACAGGAATCTATTCAGCATTACTGCGGGCGGTGAAATAGCAATGCTATCGGCCGATGTACGGGGGGAAGTGCCTACATCGGCATTAAAAGCCGACTATAATAATCAGTATATTATTATGGGAACTACGTTTGTGTATGATATTAAAGGCAAGCGGTTCTTCAAATATGATAGTGATAATTTTTACTTCCAGACGCGGGTATTGCAGGGAAGCAAAGAAAATCCAATATCAATAGATAGAGTGGCATTTGAGATTGAGCGCACAGAGGACGACTATGCTGAGATCATATTCAATGTAAAATACGAAGATAGAGACTGGTCAAATGATATTACACAAGATGTGGTAGATAAAAGTGAACGAACAATCGTGGCATTAACGCCAGAACAGGGGCGGAGTTTTAGCCTAAAAATTACAGAAATTCCAGATGATGTCAAAATACGCAGGTTGTGGATTTCCCAAACTGGATATACTCCAGAAAGTAGAGGTGGTGAATGACCGTACTTAGAACAACATTAGATGAATCATTGGCCATTAAAGAAAAAGTTGTATTTGATCCAGATTCTGGACATATAACGATAACTCGGCACTTTGATTTTATAGATGCGTCAATATCAAAAGACATAGCCCTCGCTGTCGGCACAACCATTACCGGCCCCAAAGCAGACAATAATATATATACAGGTATATATTATGTTGGCAATGTAACCGAAGAAGCACAGGACGACCGGGCTGTACGCATTACCGAAGAATTGACATCTGACACGGTTTGCGGTTTTTCTATTGTTTCTTTACTTAACTGTTCTGTTACAGGAACAACTTGGTACTATTTTGGTGTAGCAAAATCACAGCTTCCAGACATATCAGATACAGCTGTATGGCCACGCCCCGCCGGAACGACCTACGATTTGGGGCCAATTTACCGTAACGAAAACGGTACGTATAATACATTTGTTTCAAGGCGTGTTGTTATTGACCAAGAGGGCGAGGGGGCGACCGAAAGCGCGGCGGAAAGCACTGACATAGAAACTCACACCGAAAAAGCAACCGTAGAGACGGCCGAAGAAACTGCGGGTGCAATAATATCAGTTCTCAACTCCCCGACCGACGCCTGCTTGTATAGAACGAGAAAAGAAACTAAGACACCCAAAGACCAGACTGGTTCAGCAGAACGCCGTTCGGCAGCCATAGACAGCGATATAACTGCAACGCATACAGAGGGTGATGCAGTATCCGAAGCCGACAAAACGCCAGGCACGGGGGAAATAAAAGATGTAGGCGAAGCTCCGACACCTGCTGGCAACGTAAGAACAGCAGTTCGAACAATAAAGCCTGCCGACCAAACGTCAATAAGTGAACGGAATAGTGCGGCAGAAGAAACAACGCGAACCCTGCACACAGAAAATGTAACAATAGCCGACAAGTCGGCAAGTGCTGGCACAATCAGGGATGTTGGCGAAACTCCCACACAAGCAGGAAACGTAAGGACGCTGGATGCAGTGACTACGCCAAAAGACCAGACCGGATCGGCAGAACGGCGTTCGGCAGCCATAGACAGCGATATAACTGCAACGCATACAGAGGGTGATGCAGTATCCGATGCAGATAAAA
>Ga0307928_10002525_pt1 | contig 14056 bp, 22 predicted proteins | sample AceLakmetagen232_FD_201815 | JGI IMG/M metagenome (GOLD analysis project Ga0307928, IMG submission 201815) | Saline water microbial communities from Ace Lake, Antarctica - #232 | ecosystem: Environmental > Aquatic > Non-marine Saline and Alkaline > Saline | place: Antarctica: Ace Lake... | reverse complement strand
ATACCTGCCCCGTAGCCCTCGCCATATAAGCAAACGGCTATTGGTTCGCCCTCTGGAGGGAGAAATGTTCCTTTGAATAAATCTAATTGAGAGTCAAATGTATCGCGAAGTTTTTGGATTAAGTCTCCCTTGATGTTTGCGGTGTCTGTTTTTCCTGCAAACTTTATGGCTCCGTCAAATTTAACACGAATATTCATGCCGGCCACTTTTTCCGTAAAGCACCACTCGTTGTTGGCAAGATACTCAAATTCAGGGATTGAAAAATCCCCCTCAAGCAATGTTTTATAATTGTTCTCTGGATCTCTTTTGTATATTGTCTGAATTTTGTGATAAGTGTTCATATCATTCCTTTATTTATTTAGTTATTTTATAATCTGAGCCACCCACCTTTTCGCCCTCCGCTTGTTGGTAAAGACTGGTAGCCGGGAGGGAGAAAAGCCCCACCACTGATCATTTACAACGGTTTCAAAGTCTCCAACTAAATAATAATTTTTCATATTTTTACTTTATCTTTACTTATCTTACATGGCACACAAAGCTATCTTGCGACCCACTAAGTAAGCCAGTACTGTCAAAGCCACTACTACTACCCCTGCAACAATTGACATGTGCCACACGAACGATTTATAATTAGCATGTTGCAGACGTTTTCGCCGTGCCTCTGCTCTGGATGCTACTGCAGCTATTCGACAACCTGCAATCTTTAATCGGTATTCGTGATCCATTCTTTTAACATCTGCTTCTCCAATCATCTCAGGACCTTCGGGCCACTTAGGAGCCTTAGATGTAAGCATTTCTTTCCTACCCTCTTCTTGTGACAGCCTCTCTAACCAGATAATAACCTTTTCAATATAACAATGATGAAGCTGATGGTAAGTAATAAAAGTTTTAAGTACATCTATAGCCATCTTCCGATGCAACCGGGAAGGCAATGGTGCTACACCTGTTGCTCCCTCCGTTAAGAAAGAGGGTGCACTTGGGTCATTATGTTGAAGAGCAAAGTCAGATTCTCTCTGTACAAAATCTTCATACTGTTCAATACATTTATTCTCACATTCAGTCGAGCAAAAATGTTCTCTGTATGTTCCAGCATCTTCATCGTAAGCTCTATATTCCTTGTTACATTGTATACAGTGCATCTTAAGACCCTCTTGTATTCTGGCTTGAGCTATTAAACCCTCAAGTACATCTCTAACTATTCTATCATACTCATTAGACTGCCATAAATAAGCCTTCTTTATTTTCATAATGGCTTTAGTTATTTCCTTTTCCATTTTAGTCCTTTCTTTGTTATCCGTGACTAGCAGAGATCGTCGATCTTTTGAGATAACCAGTTCACCAGTTTCGGTGATCGTACTGTTATCCTTGAGTAATTAGCTCAATGTCTTTATAACGGACTTCTACCGTTTCTGCATACTTCTTTTTGTTATTAAAATTGCCGATGCCTATTAGCTGGCAAATCACTCCAGCATCCCTTCCGACCTCTATAGCGCTGATGAGCACGTTACTCATGCACAATCCCTCGGCCACCGGCAATCTTCTATCGAGAAATCCAACTCATTACTTCACAATTCGAGACGCTCTAACATACTCGTATAGATATCATTACTTTGTATTGATCGTTCCGTACACTGTCTAATCTCTATTGCCAGAGCTACTAATACCAACGGCTCTGTTTTCTCTGATTTCTCCTCGGGTTCTGGCTTTCCTAGCTGCAACATAACATCAGCTAATCTCTCTAATATTCGATTTTGTATGCTCTCTCCACTTTTCAGTACTTCTCTAAGTGCCTGTAATTCTGCTCGTACCTGTGTAGGTGGGTTTTCTTTTCGTTCGGAGCTTCATAAAAGATGCATTCTTTTCCAAAGCATCCAAAATTCTTTTCAATACAATTATCCCAAACCAAACAACCAGCTGAAACTATCCGAGCATATTTATTTATATTACCACTTTTCATCTACTAACTACTATCATAATTCAATACGATTTAGTAAGCTATTATATCTATCATTATTTTGCCTCCATTGCCGATAAAGCCTCATACTTCCTATCAAGAGCTTCAAACAGTCTTTCAAGCGTCATTCTTATTACTTCAATTTCTGCTGTATCGGAAGCAATCTGTTCTTTAAATCCTTTGCTGTTACCATCTTATCTCTCCCTTAGTGTCTATTAGTGTCTATTTTACAAATTCCTCCTTGGGATCCTACAAGAAATACTTGCCCATCTGTTTCAATACGATATACTTTGAATCCATAGGAATCTGTTCTTAAGAGTTCTTTGACATTATCAGGAAGTGATGTTGGTTGTGTTATTAAAGGATTAGTTATCCGACTAACAATCTCTGCAACTCCCCATACAAAAAGCCCTATTAATATAACAAGCACAGCTATTATTAAAATTTTTTTTATTGCCATCTTATTTTTTATCCTAATTTAACTACTATTGCAATCCACAATATATGTACAATATTATCAGTTATAATTACACTCCAGGAACTACTCTTACACTAGATAATTTAAAATCTTTCTGTACCGTGCCATTAAACACACAGCCAAATCCTGCTATATTTGCCATAAAAGATTGCCCCTCACTCATTAAATGTCTGAAGTCTACTGCTTTCGGTGTGTCCATTATCTCTATATTAAGTGATAATGTTCTATCATCCTGCTCTACTAACTTTCGAGGCTTCCCTATTACTAAAGATAAATCAATCTCTGGCTTTGTTGAGCTACTCATAGTAATAAGAGATTTTGGATTGGAACAAAACTTCTTCAATGCTTTTATAAGAATACCTTTTGAATAAATTCTATTATTAACAGTAGACACATTAGGTTTAATATTTATTGGTATAGTAATCTCATCCATAGATACTTTATTAACTATCTTTTTCATTTTACCCTTTCCCAGACTGTTGGAAATACAAAGCTGTGTCCTTCAGGTCCATCACCACTTACATTCATACGTTTATTAGTCTCTCCACAAACAACATATTCAATCCCATTAGCATCTAGCTTACCAGAATACCCAGAATGAGCTTTACCACATCTACCACATCTCTTTGTTTTCCATTTGTGTGTTGGCCATTTAAAATGTTTCATAATATACTTTCACTGTTATTCAATAAGTAAAACCTTGTAGCTTCACCTCACAAATACGTTTTAGATTATCAAGCATGAACTCTTTAAACTTAAGAACCCTGCCATCCTTCAATGTATAAGGACCTTGGTCAAGCCATAATATTAAATGAGAAGAGCTCCTTAACTCCTTCCGAACCTTTAACAATTCATCCACATTACTGGAATAACCTATTAGTATCTTACAATCTGTCTCTGCTTGTTGCAACATTTGCTTAGTAGGATTGTTCGTGAAAATATAATCACCTTCATCAAAAGGAGGATTCCAATCAATTGAAGGATGAGGTGAGTAGTCTCGGTCAATAATTTTTTCTTTCATTTCTCAACCCCAGATTATAAATCCTATTAAGGTACTAATAACTACTATTAATATACCTACAAACATACACAATCCTTGGTTATCAGCAACCCATGTTACACCTATCGAGTATAACACTAGTATAGAACCAGCCATCAACGTCATCACTATTTTCCATATTGTAGTCATGATATTCCTTCACTTGGCACAGGTGCTTGTTCGTTCTGCTCAAGTATTGTAAGAGCACTGTCTATCCAAGCTGCTGCTTCTTTTTGCTTAGTTTGTTCATCCAATTTATGAACAGCAGAAGACCATGCTCTAAATTTCTTTCTTGTTTTTCCTGTTATTGTGATAGGTTTTCCTTCCAACATAATTCACCCTTCCCTCCCAAATCAGCGCCATGTTCTCTCCTACATCAACACCTCTTCAATCTTCATATACACATACTCTAACAACAACTTTATTGAACTGACTGTTGTTTAGTTATAACCAAAGGAACTATATCATTAACTACAGCATGCTGGCAATCAGGACAAACAAATAACGTGGATTCCTCAAAGGTTATTATTTCAAAGGTAAGTGGATCAAGAGGTTTCTGACATATAGAACATTTCTCAACATCATCGCACATAGTCGAATCCAGAAAGAAAAATTGAGTCAGACTATTAACACAATCTCTAATCTCTTTAAGCATCCTATGAACCTTTCATATAAACAACTACTAACCCTAATAACAATTCATCAAATCATCAAATCAAGATGATGAATCATCAGAGTTCATCGGCTTACTAGTCGGCTCTATCACTCTCTTACCTGATTTGGTTAGAGTAAAATAAGTAACTTCCGTAACTAGTTTCCCAACTACTTTCTGTTCAACTGATGTCTTAATCCAACTTTCAAGCTCAGCTTTTACAACAGCATTAGGCCAACGAGAAACTAACGCAAGTTTAGTTACTTTAACTTGAACCTTCAAATAACTAAGCATATCTTTCATTACTGAGTTAACAATACTAGTAGGCTCTTGAGTTAAATGAAACAGCTTGAGCAGATCTTTAACTTTCATAACCTCCTCTGATTGATCTAATTGAGAAACTATCTCATTAGATAGCTTGATTAACATAGGTAAAGCTAAAAGCATCTCTAAAGTTTTCTTTCCTCTTAACGTATTAATATCATGAATAGAACAAATCTTTTTACTTGATATTCCTTTAGGAAGATCTTCAATGATCATACTTTCATCGTTAGGGCTTACTTGCCAATCTTTCATGTAACTTCTCCTTTAGTTATTTATTCCTTTGTCTTTACTAGATAACTCAAATACCAGCTTCAAGAAGTTTAGCAGCTTTGTCAAACTCGTCTTTGTTGCTGCATTGAAAACTTAACAGCGATGGTAAACCACAAGCTGCCATAGACGTGCAATTAGCAGTTACTATATCAAATGCTTTCCTTAATCTATTAACTATTTGCCTATGCGTTTTAACACTTACTAATCTACCATCTAGGTCAAATCGATTCAGCTGATTCCTTGCACTTTTCGCTTCCTTTCTGCTTATATGGAATTCAGTATGAAATTTAGAACCCCCAACACCTATTATAAGTCTACGACGTTTTATATCTCTGTTACGCGATTTAAATTTATCTGAACTTATGTTTATCATAGTTACCTCTCATTCCTTTCAATCACATCTGCTTCATCCTTGAGACCTTTTTCATAAGCTAACTCGATAAGTGCTTCTAGTTTAGAGGCGAGTTTCTTTCCAATTTCTTTACCAACTATGTCGAAAATTTCTTGATGAATGTTTGTTACCTCACGCTCATACATTGACATTAAAACTTCATCGATTGGACCATCAAGAGTTATTTCTATGCCCACTCTATTACGATTATAAATATCTTCAAAAGCATTATTCAACTGATCAGCAAGAAAATGTATATCCTTTGTTTTTGATCTTTCTAGTTTAGCAAGTTTTATGTCTTCTTTAGTAAAGTGTACTGGGTTATGGTCGCAATAAAATATATTCCCTACTTTCTCAGGACATCCTTTTAAGGATGTAAGTCGGTTGTGGGAGCATTCAAAAGTACCTCCTACTTTTCTAGGACATCCTTCTAAGGAAGTGAGTTGGTTGTGGTCGCAATAAAAACTCCCTTCTACCCTCTCAGGACATCCTATTAAGGAAGTGAAATCATTGTAAGAGCAGTCAAAGTAACCAGTAACAATGCCAAACTTAACAGGGATCTTTGTAAGCTGCATATCTAAAATTACACTCCCATCTACATCAACTAAGCCATCAGGTCTAATAGTATAGTTGTCAATTTTATGGGTAGCCATGAGTGACATAAGAAACTTTTGATCTTGACCGCCTTGTTGGGCAAGTTTTATGTCTTCTTCAGTAAATTTTACTGGATTATAATTACAATAAAAACCTCCTCCTACTTCCTCAGGACATCCTATTAAGGAAGTAAGTTGGTTGTAGGAGCAGTTAAAACATTCTTCTACTTTCTCAGGAGCTCCTTCTAAGGACGTAAGTTGGTTGTAGGAACAATCAAACCATCCCCCTACTTCTTCGGGACTTCCTTCTAAGGAAGTGAGTTGGTTGTGAGAGCAGTCAAAAGATCCTTTTACTTTCTTAGGAGCTCCTTGGAGTGTAGTAAGTTGGTTGTGATGGCAATAAAAATCACTTCCTACTTCCTCAGGTGCTCCTTGGAGTGAGGTGAGTTGATTGTGGTGGCAGTTAAAAGATCCATTAACAACGCCAAACTGAACAGGAATCTTTGTGAGATGCATATCAGAAATATCTACATTCCCATTTACATCAACAATTTTACCTGGTCTAATAGTATAGTTAACATTTCTTTGTCTGAGGAAACTTAAAAATTTAATTTGCTCTTGTGCTGTACTTTTCATATTATTTTCCTTTCTATTAATATATACAAGAATCAATTCGAAGTCTTTAAGTGTTGTTTTGGACCCTGCCACTTAAAAAGAACTTTAGTAGGCTTAAAATGGCAGATACTTGTTGCCTTGCTTAGTCAATAAATAACGCACCATCTTTGCCCTAGCCACATTAGACAGTCCCTGTTCAGCATATTCTGTTTTTGCAATCATTTTTGCAAGTGTACTAACATCATCTTGCCATACTTTCACAACTGACCCTATTTTTAGTGTCCCTCGCGCAACGCCAGCAGCGGTCAGAATTATATCATCTGGAAGATCTGAAATTAAACCTCCATTCGCTTTCATTGACTTCATTGTTTGCTCTTGTGCTGTACTTTTCATATTATTTTCCTTTCTATTAATATATACAAATCTTATTTTGTTAACTCTAAAATTTCTCATTTTTTTATCAAAATAATCCTTCAAAACTTATTGCATTAAGTAATACAAATAAAGGCATTAACATAATGATCAAAACCTATAAATTAGGCAGGTATATTTTATCTCCTTTTGATGCTCCAGGACCAAAATTTACATTCCACGCACTCCACTCAGTTTGAATTGATCTTCCACTAACATCATTCAAAAGAAGCGGGGGATATGCTTCTAAGACATTCATGTCCTTTCGATATTTTTCTACAAGTGGTTTTATATCATCAGCTTTTTTACCAGCTATATCTATTGCCTTAAATCCATTATCTTCTAATTCTTTTATGACTTCATCTACTTTTCCAGTGACTATATTATATCTTGAAATAGATGGAACTCCCCCTTCCCATTTTACTACGGATAGCCGATCACCTTTACGAATAGGCATAAAGTCCTTACACTTCCCACCTTTACGACTTGGCTTAAAATAAGATTGCCATTGAGATGGTATAGCTCTATACCTATAGCACTTTTCTCTAAGAGGACACTTATCATCTTGACACATACTTATGTCTGGCATTTTCTTTCTCCCTTTCTTAGCACACTTCTACTTCGCTGATACCATTTCTTTTACTCACCCGAAATGCTTTGTCAGCTGCTTCTATAAGAGCTGGATCATGAGAAATAACAATCAACTGCACCTTTAACATTTCAGAACATTTTTTCAATACCTCTCCAAATTTTGAAAGCATATCCTTGCTTAAACATTTAGCTGGCTCATCTAAGAAAAAAGTCTTTCGCGTCAAATCACCCCTTAAAGCCCATAGTCCTAAACGTAGGCCGATCGCAGCAACATCTAGCGCCCCAATTCCGCATTCACCTTTAGGTTCATACATCTCTCCATCCTCTAAAATGTAAAGATGGGCTTCACTTTGATTTCTTTTGAGCTCATACACAACTTTGAATGCAAACGAATCACCAAATACAACTTGTAGTAAAGTTGACACAACACTTTCAATGTAATCTGATATAGTAATCTGAGTGGCTTGAAGAACACTATTGACAACAACTCTGGCTTCTTCCAACTCAACAATCTCTTGTGACATCTCAATGGCTCGTTTATCACTATCAGATTTTTGCTGAACTAAAAGGTCTCTTTCAGCCTGATGCTCAGTCAAAATTTGTTCATATCTGTTCATTTGTCTGCTAATAATGTGTCAAGTTGAGCTGACAATTCCTTTTGTTCTTCTTTAAGTTTTTCATTTTTCTGCTTATTTGTTTTTAATTGCACTTCAGCTTGTTCAAGCGTACTACAATTGAACTTTTCTTTCAACTGATCTTTTAACACTTGCAACTTGCCTTCAAGAACACTCTGCATTGTTTCTTCTTCTTTAACCTGACCTTCAAGCTCTTTAATTCGTTTCTGAATTTCTTCAACTTTTGACATATTATAACTCCTTTTGTTCTTTTGCATTCATTCCACACTTTTCCATTGCTAATGCTACTCGATTCTGTACTGGTTTTGTTACTATATTATTTACATAATAGGTTTGCAGGTTATCTTCAAATGATACCATGGACTTCTTTTTCCCTTGAACAATTGCAATAAACTTTTGAAGTTTGTTATTTTGCTCTTCCTTGGATTTCTCTGGAATCTTAAACACATTCTGCCAGGGCTCAACTTTCAGAGGAACAATTTCAAACTTTGCAGTTTCAGTATCATAAATAATTACATTTGGTTTTTGTTCTTTTTCAGCAATGGTCTTACGAATCACAACCCCTGCATTGAAAATATTAGTATCACTAAACTCTGAATGAAATGAATAATGTATGTCTCCAAGTACTATGAGTGAATATCCTGAATTCTTTTTAGCAAATGCTTTTGGACTAGGAAGCTCATGGCCCGGATATAAAGGCTTTGTTCCTACAGTTGCATGGGCAAGAAGAATATTAAATGCTCCTTCAACAGGCTTTGATAAATTTTCTGTTTGCTCAAAGGATCGACCATGGAGAAAAATGTTCTTTTCCAACTCAACAGGCTTTCCATCAAGACCAACAAGTGTTAAAACTCCTGCACTTTCAAGCACATAGGAGGCAGTTCGATTAACATTACTAAAATTTCTAAACGAAATATCGTGCTGACCAAGGCATCCAAATACCTTAACATCTGAATGCTTTCGAAAAACTCTAAGCACAGACGAAATTACAAACCGAGAAGGGTCTGGTGCATCAAACATATCACCCGGCTGAAGTAAGGTGCTGCAATTATGCTCTTTTGTTATCTGAAAAACTTGCTCTAACTTATTAAGTACTACTGCAAAGAAATCTTTGTCAATACGATTTTCAGGAGGCAAAAATCTCAAATGCATATCACCTGTAAATGCAATTTTTATAATTCCTCCAAGTTTTGCAACATAGTTTTTCGCGTTGTGTCATTCAGTTTACTACCACAAGTCACACACACATCAATTTTTTCTAACTCACTCTTAACCTCTTTCATCTCTTTCTGAAGTTGTTTGAGATTCTCTTTTCTTTTAGCAATATCTAGTTCTGTTTCTTTAATTTTATCAATTAATCCCTGCTCAGCTTCCTTAGTAGATTCTAGGTCTTCAACCTGCTTAGCAGTGAGAATTTGTTTCTTTCTTATCCCTAACTCTTTCCTCCTAACTGGTAATACAACTGTGATCTCCCTTAGTCTCTCTTGTGCATCACCTGTATCTCTAATGTTATGGGACAAAGGTTCTATCAGATTAGAAATCTTTTCTTGCTCAACATCAAGATTCTGGATCTTTGGTAGTAATCTATTTGCCTCTTCTACAACTGGTTTAAGAGTTTTAATTTTTTCAACTGTCTGTTTAACTTTCTCTTCATTTTCTTGCATCCTTCTAATAATTTCTGTTAAAATCGTTTCTCTTTCAGTTGCTATTTCTAATTCATCAGCTATTTCATTCAAAATAGTAACAAGTTCCTTTAACTCAGTAAGATAACTATAGCCTTCAATCTGCTGTGAAAGCTTTTTTGAGAGATTTTCTGCTTCTAATTTTTCACTTCTTCTAGCTCGAAGATCAGATGATAAGAAATCTACTGTAGCTCCAACTTTGTCTAGATTGGTAAACTTGTTAAATGTTGCCGCTACAACTCCAGGTGTGTCTAGTAACAAATAAGGAAGTTCTAGTTGATCTTGAATATTAATCTCGTCAAGATTTAATGCTTGAGTTACATCTTCAGGAACTGCTCGTCCAACAACCTTGAATGAGCTATCATTAACTTTATATTCATTAACCTCAGGACCTCGAATTTTAGTAACAACATCCGCCTTCTCAGGATCAGTTTCTGATTGCATAACCATAATAACTTCAGCTGTTCCAATCTTTTTTACTCCTTTCTTACTAATAGAACCAGCAGCCCTCCGAATGATACCTGTAGTTATTGGACGATTATCTTTAACCCATCTTACTGCTCTGAGCAAAGTCGTTTTTCCATGAAACGAAGTGCCAATAATTACATTGACACCTCTACAGAATTCAAATGTTGAATCCTTATGAGCTTGAAAATTTTTAAGTTGGATTGATATCATTTGTTTCTTGTGTAGTCAACAGCCCTGATATGACCACTAGTGGCATCCTCAATATCTTGATGATCATCTATAGTATTATGCTGTTGTTTTCTTGTTTGCTTATGAGTTTTTATTTTAGAGAAACCTTTTTTGTGGTTAAAAGGAGACATTAAAAGCGGAGCTGCTTTGCAACCACATTGAGGACATTTCACTTCATTAACTTCAGATTTAACTACATTGCCCTGAAATTCTGTAGAAGCAACTATGACCTTTCCAGTTTCCTGAAGTTTGCAAGTTTCGCTCCCATAATGACAATTTGAACAATACATATTATTTTTCCTTTTATTTTGTTATCTGCAAATCTTATTTGTTAAATCTAAAATTTTCCATTTTTTTATCAAAACAATCCTTCAAAACTTGATACATTAAGTAATACAAATAAAGGCATTGACATAATGATTAAAACCTATAAATACAGAATCTATCCCACCAAGAAACAAACTCAAATCCTTGAACATAACCTTGAACTTTGCAACCAACTTTACAATCACTTGCTTGAAGAACGTATTAACACTTACAAAGAAACTGGTAAGAGTATTTCTAAATATGATCAGCAAAAGAAGCTGACTGTCTTCAAGAAACTGTTTCCTGAGTTTCAAGAGATTTACTCCCACATACTTCTTGATGTTACTGACAGAGTTGATTACGCCTTCAAAGGATTCTTTAGAAGAGTAAAAACTGGTAAGGAAAAACCAGGATTTCCAAGATTCAAATCGGAAGATAGATATCACTCGTTTACTTACTGGGAAACTGATGGATGGAAACTTGCAGAAAATAGAATTAAGCTGTCTAAGATAGGGTCTATCAAATGCAAGCTCCACAAACCTTTTCAAGGTAAAGGAAAAAGCCTCATAGTTAAAAGAACTCCTTCTAACAAATGGTTTATTTATATTCCTTCGGAAGTACCTTTGCCAACACCTCTTCCAAAGACTAACAAACAGATTGGAATAGATGTTGGATGCGAATCTTTCTTGACTACTTCTGAAGGCAACAAAATTGAGAACCCAAGATTTTTTAAGCACTCTCAAGAACTTCTTAAGAAAAGAAAGCAAAAGCTTCTGTGGAAAAAGAAAGGTTCTAACAGACGAAAGAAAGTTAATGTACTTGTTGCTAAAGTACACGAGCACATTGACAACCAAAGACGAGATTTTCATTTTAAGGTTGCTAAGAAACTCGTAACACAGTTTGATATGATCTGTGTCGAAGATCTTACACACTGGATAGCTGAGTGGAGGTCCTTGAGAAAAAGTATAAGTGATGTAGCATGGTTTCAATTCTTTAGTATACTGACCTTCAAAGCGGAGGAAGCTGGAAGGAAAGTAGTTAGAGTTGATCCAAAGAACACGAGTCAGAGGTGCAGTGGTTGTGGAGTAATAGTCCCTAAAGAACTGGGGGATAGAATCCATAACTGTCCTCATTGTAACTTGGTTCTTGATCGAGATCATAATGCTGCTTTGAACATTTTACAGGCTGGCTTGGCCTGTCGGAACGTTAATGCCTTACCGAAAAGCTAACTTAGTTAGTAGAGCACCCATAATGACAATTTGAACAATACATATTATTTTTCCTCTCTTTTCTTTTTCGATGATGATTTTAGTTCTTCCATTGCTTTCTCAAGAAGTTCCTGAGAAATAGAATTATCAACCCCCTCCCCCCATGCCTTGATTGCAAATTCAGCCTCTTTATCAGAACAACCTTCTTTTAGCAATTCTACATAAATTGCACGCTCTAGCAATTTGCGATATTCAGAAGTCATCGCCTCTATTTCTGTTCTCTTCTGTTGTTTGTACTCTTTAGCTTGCTCATCCCACAACTCAGCTACATTAGCCCAGTATCGAAGAGCTTTAACTCGATACTCTGCTCCTTTCACATCATTTGGAGCTGCACATCCTTTCACGAGCTCCTTGACCAAATCTATTAATGAGTATACAGAGTTTTCTACATCCTCATCCTGTTTAATTTCTGGGTTAATCATAGGACCTAAAGCATGATACATTAATCTTTCACCAGGAACCAAAATTTTATTATTTTCCATATTTTCCTCTAATGTTATTTACAAGCACTCTTAGGCACTTTTGATATAATTTAAAATTTCTTCTGCTAACTCCTTCTTGCTTTTTGCAACTCCATAAATTTGCTCGTCAATCGATTCTTTCTTACTTAATGAATCCTTAATTAACAAATCAATCACTACACATTTCTGTGTCTGCCCTTGTCTATGAACTCTTCCAATACACTGTTTTCTAAGGGTTGCTCCAGTATAAATCTGATCAAAAAAGATCACTACATTTGCCCCTTGGAGATTAATGCCTTCCCCGCCGCTTTGAGGGTGGGCCAAAAGAACTTTGATAGTAGAATCCTTTTGAAAATCCTTGATCTGTTTATCTTTATCCTTAATTTCTCCTCTAATAGCTCTAAATTTAATCTTTTCTTTTTTAAATCTCTCTTCAATCATATGAGCAACACCTACAAAATTATGATAAACAATACATTGTCCTGTAATCTCAGTTTGAAGAAGGGTAATCAATTCATCCAGCTTTGGACTTGTATGAAGATATTCTACTCCTTGTTCCCCTATTATAAACCCGCTTCCTATTTGGGCTAGTTTTGCAGATTTATTAACTGCATTTCTGATTGTTAATTTACCTTCTTCTAATTCAACTTTCAACCCATTGATAATTGCTTTAGTTATTTTTCTCTGTTCAGCTGAAACATCAATATATCTCTTTTCATATATCAACTCTGGAAGATCAAGACATTCCGAAGCGTCATAACGAATGGCAACTTGACTGACTTTCTTAACAACCTTATCAGCAGCTCCTTTTTTAGGATACCATTCAAAGAAGCGATGGGTTTTAGTTCTAATCTCAACTCGGTTCATGTAGGTATGCAAAAATACCATTTCATCGTTTCCAAGAGTTGCTCCATCATCTAAAATCATAAGCTCACTCCAGAAATCTCGAATGTCTTTGGCTACAGGAGTACCTGACATCATAAGCACTTTGGTAGCCTGCCTTGATAACTCATACGAAATTTGGGCTTGCCTAGTTTGAAATGCTTTAAGGCGATGGAATTCATCGAATATCAAACAATCATAATGAGATTCAGCAATTTTTTTATGGTCAGGTACATACTTATGTTTAACCACTTGCCCCTTTTTCATAACAGGTACTTTTTTTCCATAAATAGATTTTAACCCCTCATAATTTATAATGTGAAATCTAGAAAAATCTGTTTCCATGATGTGCTTCCGCATGTTAGCATCACCACGTAAAACAGCACAACATAAATCAGTACGTTCTTTAATCTCATCCACCCACGTTTGACAAACAGTAGATGGACATACAACAAGAACTCGATCAGCATTCCAAACGGCAGTCATATAGAGCGCAGCTAATGTTTTGCCTGTTCCAATTCCATGTAAAAATAAAACTCTATCTTGAAACATTGCCCATAGAATAGATGCAGATTGATGGAGCTTGAGAGGAGTTGCAAATTTATGCTTATCCCCAAAGATGTAATCAAAATCTTCTTGCAGCAACGATTTTGCTTGTTGAGATGTTATAAAATCAGTCATACTTTGATTCCAAGTTCTTTTTCAGTCCAAACTTTAAATATATAATCTTCCTTCTTGCAATACTTTATAGCTGATTTCCACTTTGCTATATTGACTGGATCATTAACAAATACAGAGGGTTTAATTT
>Ga0307928_10002524_pt1 | contig 14056 bp, 15 predicted proteins | sample AceLakmetagen232_FD_201815 | JGI IMG/M metagenome (GOLD analysis project Ga0307928, IMG submission 201815) | Saline water microbial communities from Ace Lake, Antarctica - #232 | ecosystem: Environmental > Aquatic > Non-marine Saline and Alkaline > Saline | place: Antarctica: Ace Lake... | reverse complement strand
TTCTCCTCGACGAAGTGGATGAAATGGATGAGAAAATCTATGAATCGGCTCTCAGCCAACCCCAATCCAAACACGGACATCCCGCTAGCCTTGGTATGTTCTCCACAAATCATAATATATCCGGTCTCATGGATCAAGCAATCATGAACGCCCGCGCAAAAGGACAAAGTGTCTATACCTATTGTATTTGGGAATGCCTGGAATCCTGCCGAGACTATTCTTGCTCCACCTGTAAACTCGCCCCTTATTGCCCAGGTATCCACATGAAAGAGGCAGATGGGTACTATACTATTGAGGATTTTATACAGAAATTGAACACCCTGTCCCTTGACAGTGTACAACGGGATTGGTTCTGCATAAAACTTGGTTATGGTGACTTGGTATATGGGGATGAATGGGATGAGGCGGTCAATATGGTAAAGGTTAGCCTGAACCACAACAAACCTGTAACTTTGTCTATTGACTGGGGAGGGGTGGATCCATTCTCAATTGGAGTGTGGCAGAAAGCTCCGGCTGGTAACAAATACCCAGAAGGTTCATGGATACGGGTAACGGAGCTATATTTGGTATCCAAAGACCGTACTCTCCACAATGGGATAGTTATAAGGGAGGCGAGGAAAAAACCATGGTGGGGATTGATTAAAAAGGTCATATATGATTCCGGCCGCCCTGATCTAAAAGCCGAATGGGCAGAAGTGTTGCCGGGTTCAGTTACCTTTGTCCCATCAGATAAGAAATCCATCGACGACGGTATAGAATCGGTCAAATCCAACCTAAAACCTGCTGACGGTGCCCCTCGCATGTATATAAATGCTATTTGTAAAGATTGGATACGGGAAGTGGGTCAGTACCGGACGAAGAAGATCACGGAAACAGATTATATAATTGTGGACAAAAACAACCACGCAATGGATGAAACCAGGTACTTTTCCAAAGAGGAAATGGGCAAAAGGGTAAAATCATGGTCTGGGTTGATTGAGCAGGACATCAGTCCGAGATAGGAGATAGTAATTGAAATATTTTAGCATGTTTAGCAGAATAGGAGGATTTGAGTATGGAATTGAGTAGATATAAGGGTGCAGTGGGTTATTCGCAGTGAACGTCCTACTGCACTTTTATTTTTATCTTGACAAGAAACATGGGTTTTATTACATTAGCAGAAACGAAACGACAGTTTTCATAGGAGTGTAGTGAACCCATGCGTATACTATCGTTTATTAAATCCCCTTTCCGTACACCCCGAGTAAAGCACCTGGAGAATCAATTAGAGGCTCGTGAGGAATTCGTCCACATGGCCGACTTGGCTCTCCAGGCTGCCTCCCAAATTACAGTTGGGGAAACCGACGACGAATCCTCATCCAACAAGCATTATACCGGCAATCCCTACAAAACCTATGCCTCCAAGGTAGGCGCCCTAACCAAAATGTATGAAGGGAAGAAGGACTGGGGCAATGATGTGGCGAAGAATGTGGTGGATATCCGCGCCGCTTTCTTGGTAGGCTCTGGTGTGAAAGTGGTTCCGAACGAGGATTACAAGGGCAATACTGATCGAGAAATAGACTTCATAAACTCTTTCATCGCATACAACAACATTGACAAAGATACACCATTAAACTGGGCATCCCGGGCAGAAATAGAGGGAAAATTTCTCTGCCGCTTTGAGAATGTCATGGACAATCCAATATATCCCTTGGGCATGGTCAGGGTAGTTCATGTGTCATGGAATACCAATTCATACACAGTCGAACACGAACCAAACAACTATGACCGATTCACACGTGCCTATTATAACAATGGTGGATCAGGAACCAACTTCAACCTCACCCCTCCTGAATTCATATACAGACGCTTTGCGGGTTCCGCCGGGGAGATAAATGAAACTCCATCCAAAGCCGCCATGGTCCTCAGAAATATTCAAGACCTTGACAAAGCCTATTGGGATTGGAGACAGATTGACCACTTATATGCCAGTCCAACCCCGGCCTTTGCATTTGAGAACAGTGATGAAGCAAAGAATTTTTATAACAGCGCATCTTTCAAGAACTGGCGAATTGGCAAAGGAATTGTACTCGGTGGTGGTGTATTCAAGTTGGAATGTTATAAGGGTGAAGGATTCATGACCCTTGAGAAAGAAATCCAATATCACAGCAGAAAAATCAGTGGTGCAACTGGTATACCACCCCATTTCTTCGGATACCCTGACCTCTTATCCAACCGTGATACGGCTGAGGCGCTTATTGAAGCGATCATATTATCAACTGACAAGGAGCAGAAAACCTGGGCATCCATGTATGAGGAGTTGTTTCAAAAAGTCATATATGCACATAATAAATGGCATAGCCAGAACCTCAACCCGGCTGCGGTTGATGTGGTGGTACCAAGGGTGGGTTCGGCAAATGCAGCCGATATCCAAAAGGTCTGGCTGCCCTTGTACAATGCCCAAGCCATATCCCTTGAAACCTTATTAAACCAACTGAATAATGTAGATGCAGACAAAGAAATAGAAAAAATTAAAAAGGATTTGGAAGATGCAATATTACATCCGAGCACAGATCCAGGCTCTGGCGGAGGAGCAAATAATCAAAATGGTGGATCCGTTGGCACTGGACAGAATCAAGATTCGTGATCCTCACCCGGTTATACAGGCGTTTGTGATTGGTCATGAGGGAGAGGCGAATTTCCACATTCCCAACCATGGCATAGGCACCCAGACCTTCCACTGGGTTAAAAAGGCTGTGGGATGGATCCATGACCGCCTATCCATTGGAACAAAGGTATTTAACCGCCACGGAGAAAACAATGACCACACAGGTCGTAAACCAATCGGAGAGGTGGTTGGAAAGACCTTGGTAGAACTGGCGGACAAAACGAGTGCTATTGCAGCGTTTTATATAGAGAAGGAATATCAATCTTTACCACTGGATGTTGCTAGCATAGAAGCGGACATTGAATTTGGCATAGATGACGGGGGTCAATCTTACCCAACCAGTGTTCAACAAATAACCGGGGTGGCCCTGAGCAATAGTAGCATTGACCAACCAGGATTCCCGGGGGCAACTTTATTGGGGGCGTCTATCGCTGCCTTCCATGGACAAGCATTAGAGGAGAAAACAATGACAACCGCCGAACTCAAAACCGAAATTGGCAAACAGGGTATCAAACCTTCGCAGATTTTTACCATTGACGACATCAAAGCCGATGAGAAGGTGGTGGAGTTTGTAAAGACTGAAAAACAGAACCTTTATGAACAAAACCAACGACTCCAATCAGACAATGATAAGTTGAAGGATGAGTCAGCGAAGAAAGACAATCTGCATTCGGAAGAAGTAAAGAAATTGTCCTCACAGAACATTCAGGGCAAAGCATCGACCGAATTTGAAAAGATTGTCACAGAGCGTAAACTCACCAAGCAGCAAGCCGACTTTATTCGTTTGGATATAGGTAGATTCAATACCGATTCCGACAACATTGACGGTCTGGCATCCGACCTGAACAAATTCATAGACACGGAAATAATGGATATGAAGGTGAAAGCGGAGTTGCTTGGGGGTAAATTGGATGAGACTGAACCGGATCTGGACAAGAAACCAGACCAGAAGCCTGATTCAAAACCCAGTCAGGATAGGGATGATGGGAACAACAATATCCCAGATGAGGAGAATCCGCTTATACCTGGATCAAAAGCCTACGCGGAACTTGAGGGCGGCTAATCAAGGAGTAGTATAATGGCACTAGGAGGTACAAACTTCCACCTCTTATCAGATGTTGAAAGGGCGACGTATAACGAGTTGAAGCTCACCACCACGGCAGATGTAGATGCCGGAACCATGGAGAAGAAAAACGACGTGGTTGGTGTGTGGGTCAATGACTCGTCAGACACCTATGACAACGTACTGGTATATGAGGCCAGCAAAATCAAAGTTCCTTGTGTTGCAATCACCACCGGTACCCTGGCGAACTACGTGCAGGGTAAAAAAGTTTATTTCGATGAAACCAATGCGGAAGTTACGGCAGAATCATCTGGCAACACCCTTTGCGGTATTATAGTTGACGCAGGTGCGGTCTCGGGTGAGACGCTGGTAATCCACCTCATGGGTGCACTCGGAATAGTATCCTAACCGGAAGGAGTTGAATAATGAGGCGTGCAATTAAAAGTGACATCGGCCTTGTCTCCGATTGGGGATTGGTGAATGTTGACACAGTAGCAGGTAGGTTACAGTTACAGGGGGCGGTTCAAGCCTTTATGGGCTTGCCAGACCACCCAAAATATGGTCCGGTTGTAAGGCATGCGGCTCAGGCTTTTGCCAAAACAGGACTACCGCAGTCTCCACTTCAGTCGATTCAGGCTTTTACAACAGGGGATGACTTTCCCGCATCAATTATCCAGGTGTTGGAGAAATTCCACCAAACCACCTATTATGATACGGGATGGGAAGAGGTGTTCAATGTCAAGGATATGACTAATATCCGGCGTGCATCTTTTGAAATTTCGGACATAACGGATGGTCTGACCTTCTCAAAAACCGAAATTGGTGAAAGAGCGAAGTTGTATAAAATGTCAGGTGCAAATGTCACTGTACCAGTAGATATGTACAGTGGTGGATTGCACTGGCATAAAACCTTATTTGATGATGAGAAATATTGGACTCTGGAAGATAGTGCGGTTGCATTCCGGAACAAATTCTACTCATCCAAAGCACAGGATTTCTACGACCTTATCGACGCAATAGGAGCTACCTATGATCAAGCGTGGGCAACGGGCGTGGATAGTGTGGCATCTGGCACTGTGGGCTATGCAGTTCAGAGAGACGTCAGGACAATGAACTCTGCCTGTGTAAGTATTATCAAACTGTTGAAGAGCAAGGGAATGGACATTGGTCCCAATGCGTCCTTCATCTGTCTCGCACCGATTGATCTGAAGGATCGGATAACTAATGCTTTATCCAACCTTTTCCAAGCTGTGGGTGGAAGCCCGACTCGGGTACAGTATAATATCCGCCCAGTTTACACAACCATGTTGGCAGAGACGGATAAGTATTATATTATCTTCCCAAAAAACAAGATCATCGCCGCCAACCGTATGAATTTGAAGGTCCTTGCTGATATGAACATCACCAGTTATTCTGAACTGGCTGTCGGCTGGGCTCGCTACGGCGGCGTTATTGGCGAAACAGGACAAGTAGTGAGGTGTTCCACGGCATAATCGGACACTTATTTATTGTTTATTATAGGCAGGGGCGGAATAGCTGCCCTTGCCTTTTATTAAATAAACCCCTACAAATGGACATTGAGTATGTCAAAAACCAGACCTGAGAATGTACTCACCTTGACCACACTCCGACACAGGAAAAAAGAACAGAAATTTGAACAGCCCGGGCCTATAATCACGTTGACAGACAAGGGAAGGATGAAGAAGCTCAGGGAGGAGTTTCCACCTGTAGAACGTCTTGCCCAGCGCGACCACATGGATGACAGAAAAACCCAGAGAGAACTCAGTGACATTATGCGCCCCGACACATGGACCGGTCATCGGTGCTTCATTATTGGCGGTGGGCCATCCCTCAAATCCTTTGACTGGGGACTTTTGGAGGGCGAATTAACTATCGGCTGCAACCGAGCGTTTGAGAAGTTCAACTCCACCATCAACGTAGCTATGGACCGTACCCTCTTCGGACAAATAGAATACGGGGAACTGGGTGAAGAGTTGCTGGAAAAATTCAAATCCTTTACCGGCATCCGACTTTGGTACGAGGATACCAATTTTTTCTTCCCTGTAGAGGACAAGGATCATCCATATACAATTTATGTGGTTAAACCAGCCAAACCTGGAACATTCCAGTTTACCAACTTGGACAAATTATCCGCCGCAAACAATTCTGGCTTCCTTGCTCTCAACTTAGCTTGTGTACTGGGTGCCAATCCCATATACCTGCTTGGATTTGATATGCAGGGTGATGGCAAGGGCCGGCAAGCATGGTGGCATGGGGGGTATAACAAACCTCAAGGAGAAGCGGTGTACCCAATGTTCAGGAAGGAATTTGAACGTGTAGCAGGTAGGATAGCCAAGCAGGGTATAGAGGTGGTGAATCTGAACCCGAAATCAGCCCTGAACTGTTTTACGAAAGCCAACTGGTCAGATATATCCTTCCACAAACCAATCCAAGTATCCGAACGTATCAATCCCAAATCAATAACTGTCATAACTCCAACCGGTGATCGACCATTGACTCTGGCTCTTTGTCAACAATGGATCGAATCACAGACGGTCAGACCTGACCAATGGTTGGTAGTGGATGACGGGAAAATACCTCTCAAACCAACCCGCCTCATGGATTACCACCGCCGTGAACCCGGACCAGGTGACCCCGAACACACATTGAACATCAACCTGCAGACAGTTATGGGATATGTGAAATCGGCCAAGGTGCTGATCTTCGAGGATGATGAATACTATGCCCCTGGTTACATAGAGGTGATGGCAAAACGACTGGACAGGGCAGAGGTGGCGGGTATAGCAGAGAGCAAATATTATCATCTGCCCTCAAGCGGATTCGCCCGCCATGCAAACACCTACCACGCCTCCTTAGCCCAGACAGGCTTCCGACGTACCTACATCCCCATCATGGAAGAGTTGTTGAAAGTTGAGTCACCTAATTACCTTGACATCCGACTCTGGCGTAGGGCATTGGACATGGGAGTGGGAAATTTGTTTATTGATGAACCCAAATCCCTTTACACGGGAATGAAAGGGTTGCCGGGGCGGGCTGGCATCGGCATTGGTCATGATCCAAGGATGTATGCAGAACACATTGACAAGGGTAATTATTTATTGAGAAAATGGACTGGCAAAGATGCCCAGGTATATCTGGACATATTGAGTGGGGTCTTGGTGGAGGATAATATTGACGGTTATTTTCCCCTTATCACGGGCCTGACTGTCTGCTCTGATACGGCTGACCTTATGCAAAGAGCCTACGAATCAGTCCGGAAGTTCCACCCCTCCATGCCCCTGATCATTATTGATGGATCCACCGCCGGTGATCCATGCACGGACTATGTAAACAGCATAGCGGGACCCTTGACCACCATTATTCGACCTGGCTACAACATCGGTCACGGTCGAGGTATGGACATGGGGCTTGGAAAAATATCCACCCCTTATGCCTTAGTATTCGACTCAGATATAGAAATGCTAAAATCACCCGTGGACGATATGTTGGCGCAGATGGAACTGGATACATTCGGAATAGGCTACACAGAAAAAACTGGTCTGGATGGCTTCGAATATGGATCTCGGGAACATCATAAAGAACAGGAATCAATGAAGATGCTGCATCCATACTTCCAGTTGATATCTGTGGCCAATTACCATCGATATCACCCCTATGTACACCACGGCGCACCCTGCTTCCTTTCCGCGCGGGATATTCACAACCGTGGTTTGACGGGCAAGATTATTAAGGAATTTCCTGGTCTTGGACATTCATCTGGCAAAGGCTGGGTATGGACTGGGGAAAAACGGGAATTTATCCGCCACGACCCAGCCGGAACTCGATCTGCCCGCCGGAAAAGGGGACTAGGGGAGATAGAAGGGAACTGGGTGAGGAAATAAAAGTAAGTATTATTATACCCACAATAAAGCCTGAATCTGAACTTAGAAATCTAATCACCGATATTCACCGTACAGTATACTATCCATTGGATTTGATTGTGGTGTCTGGTGATAGGTCAGTTGCCTGCAATACCAATATTGGTTTGGACAAAGCACGAGGTGAATTCATTATTATTTGTGGGGATGATATTGAACAATTACCTGATGAATGGGATAAGAAATTGGTAGATGCAATGGAGGTTACGGGAGCTAGTATGGTAGGGCCTCGTTTACTCAATCCTGATCAATCCCTACAAGCCACCAACTACAATAACTTTAATCTCCAGTCTGACTATGTGCAGGTATCCACTATGATAACAGCCTGTTCTATATTCCGCAGTTCCAAGCTCCACATGGATGAGGGGTATAAGGGCAGTGGATATGACGATACAGATTTCTGTAATCAACTGGGAGGTACATTTTTTGTGGCAAACACAGTGAGGATGGTGCATCGGAATGAGAAGAAAAACCAATTTAATGAATATAATCGAACATATTTCAATAAGAAATGGGGATTAAATGGTATTCATGGATCCACAACATAAATTATTATGGCATGGCAGCAGGGTGGAGAATTGGCTATCAGGAAAAAACGTTGCCCCAATTCTGGTAGAAATATCACCAGTTGGGTATTGTAATGCATCCTGTCCATGGTGTTTCTTCAAAGATCAGCATACGGATAAGCGTATTTCCACCTCTACCATGTTGCGTACCCTGCAGGAACTTGCTGACATAGGCGTGAAGGCTATTAATTGGACCGGTGGAGGTGAACCTACACTGCACCCATCATTTGATATATTCACCCACCATGCGCATAAATATGGATTAAAGCAAGGATTGTTTACCAATGCATATTTACACATAAATAATACGGAGCTTTTTGACTGGATACGCATCAGCCTCACGGATAAGGAATATGGTCCTATACACACACCCAATGGATTCTTCGGTATTTGTGTGAATATGCTCGAATCTACAACAGAAAATCAATTAAGAAGGTGGTGTGTATCAGCTCGAAATATAGGTGCAGGATATTTTCAAGTCCGCCCTGCACTGACTACTGGTCCAAGCAAACAACCAAAGCTTACTCCGCCATATTATTTAAGGGAATATAATACTGATTCATTCAAAGCATTATTTACAGAATACAAATTCCACGAAGCTACGTCCCCACGTACCTATGATAAATGCTATGGGTATAATTTATGCCCCTCAATAGACTGGAATGGAAATCTAGGCGTATGCATGTATCGTATGCAGGAGAGTAAATATATCATAGGTTCTCTGGAATCAAATACATTTGGTAATTTGTGGGAGAATAAAAAAGTATCTGATGATTTGGTTGATGGTAGTTGTCAGGTGTGTTGTAAAAATCATGAAATAAATAAAGTATTATTTTCTGCAAAACAACTCAAGCACATAAACTTCATATAGGAGAGGCTATGAAACCTTGTAAATGTGTTGGACTCGAAACAGTGACTTGGAAGTGTAATTGGTCATGCATACATTGTTATTTCCGGCGTATGCCGCAGCTTCACCAAAACATAGATACGCCACTGGATCAACTTAAGCGAGAAATGGATGCTGGATTGGCTCGTGGCTGTGATTCTGTTGTTTTGTGTGGTAAGGGGGAACCTGTATTACACGAACAGATAGGGGAGATCATAGATTATAGTTCCTCATTGGGACTTTACTCATTAATCATAACAAATGGTGCAGTAGGCGTGGATGTGTATAAAGATCTCTATGCCCGTGGTTTGGGACATTTACAAGTATCCGTTCATGGTACCGGCGTGACTCTCGATCACATAGCTGAGCGTAAGGATGCAGGCAAGAAACAATTACAGATGCTAAAATGGCTCCAGAGAGAAGGGCACTCGTGGAGAGCAAACATAACAATACAGAAACTGAACTACACCAAACTCACAAGTATAGTCAAAAAGGTAGTGGAATTCGGTGCATTCCATGTGTCGTTGCTTAATTTTCTACCCCATTACCATCCGGGCAACCAGATAACTGAAGTTGCTGTAAACCAACTGGATCTGATTAAACCCATAGAACAATCACTGGAATACATGGAAGGAAAAACCCTTGCCACACTCAGATACTTTCCTATGTGTTTATTAGACCCAAAGTATTGGAAATATGTGACCAATGCACAATTTGTCCTTTTTGACCCGTGGGAATGGGACTATGGATATTTGTCAGAGGATATTGAGAAAATGTGGGCTGTAGCTTCTGCATCGGCGGTCCGCAACGGGATTACAGGAAAACCCTGCACGGATTGTATACTAAAACCCCATTGTGGTGGCTGGAACAGATTTTATGCCGGAGCATACAACATGGATGGAATACACGCAATCACGTCGGTTCCCTCAAGTCTGTCCCACGCGGTGATGGCCCGTGGTGGGATATTTGACCTCAACCCCGCAAATAAAGGAAATAATCGTGACCCCAATATTCATACTCACCTGTGATCGGTTGACGGTTTTAAGGGAATCAATAAAATCATATCATGAAAACATCCAGACTCCATTCGAGTTGGTCCTGATTGATTTTGGATCTTCTTATAGTCCGATGAAGGAGTTCCTGGCAGGGGAAGCAGATAAGGGTGTAATAGTCTATCGTCTTGATCGGATAACACACTGTGCACAACTAAATCAAGCAAGTGAGATTATACGTGATTATTTCACAACACACGAGGATAGTAATTATGTAGTGACTGACCCAGACATAGCTTTGGAGTCATCATCGGGGAATGTGCTGGGGGTGTATAAATATTTACTTGATAACACAGATGTGGCAGTAATTGGACCTATGCTCATGATTAATGACATACCGGATTATTATCCATTAAAAGATCTACTAATAAATGGGAGTCTAGGACTTCATAACTATTTCCACTCCCAACCAGTCAAGACTATGAATATGGGTGATGAGGTATTGAAGTATATTTACGCACCCCTAGACACCACATTTGGTATGTATCGATCGGGCTCAATTTGGGGCAGATTGAAAAATGGCATACGGGTATTGAGTCCATACGCGGCCCGCCACTTGGATTGGTACATAGACCCAAACAACATTCCGCCTGACCAAAGTTATTATATGGATAATGCTGCGGTGGAAGTAGCTAACTGGAGTAAATGGAGGGATGTGATTGCCAAATGAGTAAGATATTTCCATATGGAGTAAAGGCTCCTGGTGTGATTCCAGCCACGGCAGATGAGATACTTGATGAGTATTTTGTGATTACATCTGAATTAAACATCAGTACGTGTTTGGCATATGGTCTTTGTTTGGGATTTGTACGGGATGGTGGATACATAAAGGGTGATAATGATCTGGATGTAGTAGCAATCGTGGAGAATGACGAAACACGGGAATTGCTGCACACTGCCTTGCTCGAACATGGCTTTATATTCAAGCAACACTTTCCACCCCCTGGCAATAATATTCACTATGTCAAGAATGACATATTACTGGATATATTTATGCGTAATATGGAGGGATTCTACGACAAATTTGATTGGATTGAATATAAAGGTAGAAAATACCCGGTGCCCCATCCGGTTGAGAAATATTTGTGTGCTTGCTACAAGAACTGGCAGGAAAAATTGGAGGAGGAGGGTGAAGATGGCAAAAAAGGGATTTAAACAAACAATGGTGATTACTGGTGGATCAAGGGGGATTGGGAGATTTTTATTAGATTCATTCCTACCCAGTCATAATATAAGTGCCTGTGCCAGAAATACAGTAGAATTAGATGGTAGGGGATTAATTACACGACGATGTGATTTGGGCGAACCGGATCAGGTAGATCAGTTTGTGCAAAAAACAATAACAAAATTTGGGCGTATAGATGTATTAATCCATAATGCCGGAATATTCCCCTATGATAAGTTGGTTGATGTCAAGGAACAGGATATTGATGAATTATATCGAGTTACGGTCAAAGGATATTTATTTCTTTGTCAGAATATTATTCCAATCATGATTAAACAGGGTGGTGGATATATTATCAACATATCATCTATACGTGGATTAACAGTCACCCCTGATAAGGGTGTGTACGGTGCAATGAAGCGGGCGGCTATATCACTCACAGAGTCGATAAAGGTTGAGAATTATGCATATGGTATACGAGCAACATCACTCCATTTAGGTACAGTGGATACGGAATCCAGCCGAAAACGATATGGTGGAGAATTCAATCACCTGAATCTGGTTAGGGAGAGTGATATATTATCCGCAATCAAATTTCTATTGTCTCTGTCAGGAAAAGCAACAGTAGATGGTTTATTAATCAATGGTGAGTTATGAAAAGTATAGTAATAAATCCAAAAGTAGATTTGTTATTTGATAGAAAAGTAGCGGAGATGTGCAAATCCTGCAAACGGTATGGCAAAAAAGAGACCTGCCCGCCAAATATTGAATCAGTGGATTATTATGCCAATTTACTCATTCAATACCGTTTTGGTGTAATTTACTATGCTGAGTTTGACTCAAGTGACGACGAGGCGGATATTGTGGGTCGTAATAGTAGTATGATTATACACAATCACATATTGGCCGAGCGAAAGAATTTATTTGATAATGGTCACTATTTCTCTATTGGTCTGGGGGCTGGATCATGTAAACTATGCAATAGATGTACCCACCCATGCCCTAAACCGGACCAGGCGTTAATCCCAGTTGAGGGGACCGGAATAAATGTAGTTGGGATAATGGAGAGATTCGGTGTTAAAATTGTATTCCCGGTGACTAGGTATTTTTACCGAGTAGGGATGATACTTTATGACTGATGATAGGGTAATTGTATATGTCCCCGGTGTATTTGATCTATTACACTATGGTCACATAAATGTGATTAAGAGTGCTAGAGAATATGGAAAGATGGTGATTATTGGTTTATTGACTGATGAGGCCGCAAAAGAATATAAAAATCTACCAGTGCTGACATACGTACAGCGAGAAATTGTGTTGAGGGAGATAAAAGGAGTGGATATTATCATCCCACAATTACATCACAGCTTGAATGATAATTTGATCAAACTCCAACCAAACATAGTCATACACGGTGGTTTGCTACAAGCGGATGTGAAACCGGATACTATCCGTATTCTTAAAGAATGGTCCGGAAAATTGATCGAATTACCTTATACTGAAGGCATATCTACAACACGTCTTAAACAAGCTCTCGGCAAGGAACAGTTATTATAATGGAAATAGTGCTTTACAAAATCTGAATACGTTGTATATTATGTAAACCAAGGTGGTGAATTATGGCAGCAGCAATAACAGTAGGATCAAATAGTTGGGTGACTGAGGTTGAAGCAAATAGCTACATGGAAGCCAGAATCCACGCGGGTGATTACTGGGTAGATTCCGCCACTGACAACCTTCCGGCCCTCATCACAGCCTACAAATGGCTGGTAAATTCCGGACGCTATACTTTTCCATCCGTAGTTAATCAAATTATGAAGGACAGCCAGTGTGAGTACGCCCTCTACCTCCTCCAACACCAACCCGATATAGACCTCCGAATGGGCCTGACCAGCCAGGGAGTGGTAGAAGCCGGGATTGTCAAGGAGAAATATAGTAAGGCACCCCAGGGTATTCCAATACCCCCTATAATTCACGATATGCTCCGCGCATACATAACCAACGAAAATTATCTAATATTTGACCTTGAGCGGGATGAGGAACAACTGACATCCTATGATGCTGTTTCCAATTTAGAAAGGGATACATAAAATGTCACAGACACCAACACCTCAGTTAATCAGAACAGTCACGGTATCAGACTCAGGCACCCCTGCAACAGCACAGGGTCTGTTGGATTGTGAGGATCTCCGCTTCCTCACAGTCGAATGTTTCCTCAGTGCTGGTAGCTCATGCACCCTGACGCCACTATTCTGGAACCCTGTGGCGGAAAAATACAGCCTCGGTGATGCCTATACAATTGACGCTGACTATCGCCTCAATGTAGCTGTAGATGGGACAAGGGACTTTTTCCCCTTGGTCACAGGATTGACCGGAACGGTAAATATATATGTAGCACCTGCAAAGATTGGATAAGGTGGAACGGATGAAAACGGGATTTAGCATACAGAGTGTTCGGGAGTTTTTGGGTAATATTCTTTTTTGGATTTTACTGGTTATACTGCTTGGTATGCTTAGTGGAGTTCCGTTGGGGCATTGTGCGCCAACAATAACCGATACGGTATATGTTCGATTAGATGCTACTGGTGATGATAGTGGTTCTGACTGGACGAATGCAGTTTCAACACTGGCTGGAATACAATCAATATCGGATAACACCCTTGCTTATGTGGCTGATGGTGATTTGTATTATACAGACGATGAAACACTTGGTTTTACTCAGAGTGATTTCATTTTCCG
>Ga0307928_10002522_pt1 | contig 14064 bp, 13 predicted proteins | sample AceLakmetagen232_FD_201815 | JGI IMG/M metagenome (GOLD analysis project Ga0307928, IMG submission 201815) | Saline water microbial communities from Ace Lake, Antarctica - #232 | ecosystem: Environmental > Aquatic > Non-marine Saline and Alkaline > Saline | place: Antarctica: Ace Lake... | reverse complement strand
TTGCATGCAATTGCCATGTCCGGGGTTTATTACTGTTTGATAAACTTCTTTCATTAATCCTCCATGTAATCAATCTTCTCGATGAAATATATCTCCTTAAATGGTTTAATTCCAATACGTATTTCTTTAGTACTCAGACCAGTCTGTTCTTTTAAAAACAATAAAATCTTGTTTTTAGCAAACTTATTGGTCACTCTTTTATTATATTTTCCATCAGGACTATCTTCCATAAATAACACCTGCCAATTTTTTAATACGTTTGCAATGGCATCACCAACAATGATTTCGTTCTTCTTTATATTTGGGTCATTATCGATTTTGAAATCAATTTTTTTTACAACACTATTAATTAATTTTTCGAGTTGATGTTGATTTTCTAACTCCATCTCGTAAGTGAGATCATTTCTTTCATTAATTTCATCAGCAAAATCATCAAAACATAAATTAGTTTTCTTTTCAGTATAACTTTTCTTACTATGATCTTTATAATAATTTCTAATAATTGTCTGACAATAACTATATGCTTTAGCAGCAAACATTCTATATGTGTAATCATCATCAAGTTCACTCAATTTATATAAATCGACTTCAGCATCGACTTCATAAATAAATCTATGTGCTTCACCTAATCTATTCCACTTCTCAGCATCATCAGCTTTACGTTCGATAATAAATGGTCTGTATTTCACCATATGGTCAACCAAGTGTACTAGAGCGTTAGACTCTACCTCATTCATATCATAATTACCAATATGAATGGGATAGCGTCTTAGGATTGTTTCTTTCATTATATTGAAAGGTTTGAGAAGAATTTCGTTATAGATTCTATTTTTTTCTTCTAATGAGTCGGATAAAATATACTCTATAACTGCTTTTTCTTCTCGTTCTTCAAAATATCGTAAACCTTGTATTTTCTTTGCCATTTAATATTTAATCAAAACTTCAAGTTATTATTGCACAACTTTTTGAAATTTTGATGCGTCAATTGGTCTATCATTCATAAAATTCGATTCTTTTGTCGCTGTCTCGAACCAGAACTTTCTTTCTTCAACGGGCATTGTTGTTAAATAACCATTAAATAAACTACCTTCACGTGTTGCAAAATGTTTATAACCTATTTTAGGTATACTAAAAACCACTGCTGCATTATTTAATGCTCTAAGCAAAAATTCATACATGAAGGTCAATTTAATGTTTGATTTATATCCCCCTAAATTTTGGAATTCCGACTTCTTAATGACTGCACCACTTAATTTAAAGTCTGTATATTGTTTTAGTGCGTTGGCGTTTAAATAGCCCATCTCACCATTTCCCCCAACAAATTGTTGTGCCCAAACAGTCTCATTTGTTTGTTTAATACCTTCATTATTTTCATTAACTTCAATCATCATAGTTAAGAACACATCAATTTTAGGAAAAGCATCAACATATTTCTGTACGTTCCTAAAATATGAATTTCCATATTCATCATCAAATTCAAGTACCGAGAAATAATCGGTAGTTATGTTTTCAACAGCAAGATTTACTTGTGATTGATAATCGGTTACTCCATCGTTTTGAATCATAACAAAACTTTGGTCGGTGATTCCACTTGTACTATACTTGCGAATCATTGAGTCTTTGAAACCTACAATGGCTTCATTAAGGTCTGACGGGAAAACCAAAACGACTTGAGGACGTGGTAATACAACAACTTTCCCCTCTTTGTCGAGGGTAGTAATCTCTACTTGTTTAACAACTGTCTCAAATGCTTGGGTTACCAATAACGATAACTCATCGTTATATTCATGTATTGGAATTATTACTGATAAATTCATTTTTTATTCTATTTAATTTTAATATTATTTTTCTTCAATAATTGGTGTTTGGACTTGTGGTGCTGCATCAGCAAGTGCTTTATTAAATAATCCAATTCTCTTATTTGCGAGTTCGGAATAGATATCAGCTAATCTAGCTTCACTATCGGTTTGATTATATTTTGCTGCAACCTCACTCATCTTGTTATAAAGTTCTGGGTTGATATTGTCATCTAAGAACTTAACAAGAACTTCACCAGTAAGTCCGGGTAGGTCATAATAATTCTCAGTCCAAACTCCAGCACCTTCAACTGCCTCAACAGCTTTACCGTTCTCGTCACGAACTATCATATACTCTGGCATGATATCTGGTTTCAAACAAATTGGAATTGTACCTGATTTCATACATTCAAGTGGAAATGTTCCAAAACTCGAAATCCTATCTACCCAAATAGCAGCAAAATTCTCACGCAATCTCTTGGCGAAATCTACTCGTCTCAGTGGTTTCGGTGGCTTGCTCTTTGTCACCATGGGGTCAAATGTCACCCAACTATATTCCTTATGTTTATTATAAAACAATTTTACGAATTTAGAAATCTCATTTGCATTCCTACCAATAACCGAAATAACTGGTTTTTGTGGAACTTTCGATTTCTCGAAATAATCGGGAATTCCAATTTCATATGTTTTCACATCAAATTGAGAGTCAGCGTAGAATAGGTCGAGCCATTCTTTAAGGGTTTGTGATGTCGTAATAACATCTTCAATTCCAAACCCTCTCCAATCAGTACCGGGAATAAGTGAGTTCATCATATAATCAACAGACTGTAATAAACCAATTCTCATACATGGTAGATTCTTAGTTTGTTCCATTATATTGGAGAAAACTTCTGGAATAACCATTATATCTTCAGGACCAACAGTTAATTTAGGGTCTGACATAAAAACGTGCTCATGATCAGTAAGTTCTTTTTCAATCCATGTCGGTACTTCGTAATCGCCTTTTTCAACCATTATTTTAACTGTGTATCCCATATTTTTCACAACTGTAGCATGAAAATATAATTCATATACACTTGCAACAGGACTTTGTGATTCAGGTATAACAAATAAGAAATTAGATGTCTTATTCGTTAATTTCTCAAGACTAGTTTTAATCTTTTCAATCTTTTCTAATTCAGCTTCTTCTGCTGATTTTTGTAGTTCTTCACTCATTTTACTTGCTTTTATATTTAATTATTTTTTGAAATTTCTTATTTTCCATTAAGTCAACGACTTGCATTGCTTCCATTGAACCAGTAATTAAATCAATATTATATGGACGTTTTAGTTTAATCAACTTCTTACCCCAAGGCACACCAGCTTTTAATATTGTAGGGTTTGTTGTGATAAGCACATCAACATGTTTCCACATATCCAATGCGGTATCAACAAATTTATAATCTTTAAATCTTGCTTGAATCTTACTTAAGAAAAATAGTGTTGGTGGGATACTAAACTTATTCTCCACTGACATTACCGTGAAATCCACAATATTTTCATATTTCAGTAAGAAATTATTTACATCCAAATCCAACTGAGGATAAAGTTTAGGTGCAGCACCATGAATTTCAAATAAAAAATCCTCATACATAAACCTATTATACATCTGACGTGCACTTAATTTAAGTTTCTCTTCTGGTTTAAATAAAAATGCATCGGCATCACTTTTACCATCCTTATCAACTTGATAGTGGACGGGGTTAATGTTTTCCAATATTTCAGATGGTTCTTTTAATTCTTTAAGAACTTCTATGGTATCTTTCCACTCATAATCATTCCATATATCATAAACATATTCCTCATCAGGAATACCTTCTTCACCGAATTCTTGTGCATAGAATCTATCGGCTTGTAACCATCTGGCTCTCAAAACCTCATTAATATCTATGCCTACTCTTTTTTTACTCATTATCTTCTTTTTTTAACTGCTCCAACTGATTTTGGAGATTTTCTTGTAATTTTTTCATCATCTCAGTATGTTCTTTAATTAAGGCTGCATCTGTGACATATTTTGGATTAATACATTCAATCCTTGTTTCAGAACTTTGTGTTGGAATTGCAATAATCTCACCTTCTATTGATGAGGGAGCAAGCCTCTCTGTTATTTTACGAACAAAATCAGGAATATCTTCACCCCGAATACCTTGAACACCAATATATAACACTAATATTTTAGTTTCCATTAATCAAATAATCTTTGTTTCTTACCATTTACAGGTTTATTTTTTTCTATGTAGGTTTTATATTTGGTTTCAATAATGTTTATAAGTGGATTTCTGATGTTTGTATCTTCATCTGACATCTTGATAACTCCCATGTTAGAAACACCTTCAAACAGTCCCAAAAGCGTCTCTAGTGAGCTTTCGTCCTTATTCTTCATGTCGATTTGATTGATATCACCAAGTAATATAAGTTTAGAGTTACTTCCAATACGTGTTAAAAGAGTTCTTGAATTATCCAAACTAACATTTTGCATTTCATCAGCAATAATTATACAGTCATCGAGACTTGCACCTCTTATAAAGGCAAGTGGTGCAGGTCTAATAATATCTTTCTCAATTAAAGCCTTAATGCTAGATGCTAACAACAATTTTTCCATATTAAGATAGAAACTCCACATTATTGGGTCAGTCTTTTCTTTCACATCACCGGGCAGGAAACCAACTTCTTCACCTTGTAACGTTTTCACTGACTTAACAAGATAAATCTTCTTATATCTATTTGTTGATTTTTTTAATAAACCCAAAGCAATTGCCATCGCCACAAAAGTTTTACCAGTCCCTCCCGGACCAGCACAAATAGTTATTTCATTATTTTTTATCGATTTAATTAAATTAATTTGACTATCATTCTTTGCTGCAACCTTTAAATTTTTAGGTAATAATTCATTAACAATACTTTTAATATTTAATATCTGTTCCTTACTATTAACTGTTAGCAATTCTTCAAACTCCCTTTCTTCCTTAACTCTATCTCTTTTCATATATTATCTAAAGTATTTGTTTAATAATAACTTTGCTTATATATGATAATACGAGCTTTAATTAAAAATCTTGAATCCGAGTCTAAAATAAAAATCATAGTATTTATCAAAAAACAATAATAAAGTATAAAATTTTATAATAATTATGGACGAGAATCAACATTTACCGGAAAATCAACCAGAGAGAGAACCAATTGGTGAAGTATTAAGAAAATATAAAGAACAACATGGAACTAATAAAACACCAGTCCCACCACCAACAAATATTCCACAAACTACACCTACTGAGGTAACACCTCAAGCAATACCATCTCCACCACAATATAATCGGGAAAACTATCAAGACGCAATGTCACAAGAAACTGACCCGGACTTAATGATGAGTTATGAAATTGTTAAACTTCCATCAAAAGGATTATTTTATCAGAATAAAATTACTGAAGTTAATGTTGAATATATGACATCAAAAGATGAAGACCTTCTAACTACACCATCTTTAATTGAAAACGGTACTGTCTTGGATATTCTATTAGCTAGAAAAGTGAAAACCAAAGGGATTACTCCCGACCAATTACTTGCTGGTGATAGGAACGCAATTATATTATTCCTTCGTAGTTCAAGTTATGGTCCAGAATATAATGTTCAAGTACCTGATCCAAGGACAAATGTGTTGTTCCCTGAGAAAGTTGACCTTTTAAAGTTAAAATATAAGAAAGTAACTGAACAACCAGATGGTAATGGACAATTCTCAATAGAAATTCCAATGCGTAAGAAAACCGTAATGTTTAGACTACTGACTTCAGGTGAAGAAACAATGCTTACTAAACAAGCTGAAGCACAACAAGATGCATATAATTTGGAATTTAGTGAGTTCAACACACTTAAACTCAAATCAAATATTGTTAGTATTGACGGAAACACTGATAGAAGTTATATTAGTAAGTTTGTTGACGTTATGCCTGCACTTGATGCACTAACGATTCGAAGAAAAATAATTGATGTTAGTCCTGATGTTGATATGGAATATGAATTCACTACCAAAGATGGAGTTAAATTCAATGCTCAATTATCAGTAGGTATAGATTTTTTTTTCCCAAACATCTAGCGGGTGAATATAAAAAAATGGTGGACGAAGAGATTTTCCTTTTAACTCACCACGCTGATTTTCAAGCTGATTACATAGAAAAGCTACCAATTTATCGTAGACGACATTTCTTATATCTCTTACAAAAAGAGAATGAAGCGATTGAAGAAATGCACGATAAAGCCAGACACAAATAATAACTTAAGACCAAGCTAATAAAAAACTTGGTCTTTTGTATTTATATTAAACACGGAAATTATTATGGCTGACCCAAAACCAGAAAAAATTGATATTTTAAAAGCAAGGAGTGCCGAATACGAAAGACAGGTTAAACTTTTAAATGGCGTATCTGATGCTGAAAGAAAGAGTGCTTTAATTGGTCAGGAAATTCTCAACAATCAAAAACAAATTAATCTGTTAGTTGATGAGCAAGTAGGTGGGAGTACTAAGAATGTAAAAAACATTAACATTCTAATTGGTAAAGAAAAAGACCTTCAAAAAGAACAGAAAGAAGTTAATAAACAACTTGAAAACCAACTCAAGAAAAGACAACTTATTGTTGATTTGGCTAAAGGACTTGCTGGACAATTAAAAATTGGATATAAATATCTTCAAGACCAAGATAAGGTAATCAAATCAACAGTTCTTAATTTAGGTATGTCGGGACAAAAAGCCGTGGCAATGCGTGATGCTTTCGAAAAGTCTGCCGGATATGTTACAAGACTTGGTGGTAGTATAGGTGATATTGGAATTGTAATGCAGGGTTATGCCGATGAAACTGGTCGTGCTCGTGCTTTATCAGCCGAAATGGTAAATGATATTATTGCAATCGGTAAAGGTACTGGACTTGGTGTTCAAGAAGCAACAAGACTTGGTGCACAATTCGAGATAATGGGTATTGATGCCAGAGCAACGAATGAATATGTACAAGGTATTGTGGATACCTCAGAAAGAATGGGTGTTAATACTACAAAGGTATTGAAATCAGTAAATGATAATTTCAAGAGATTAAATACCTATACTTTCCAACAGGGTACTAAAGGTATGGCTGAGATGGCTATGTATGCTGAAAAATTTAAAGTCGATATCACTTCAGCACTTAATGCTGCCGATATTGCACGTAGTCTTGATGGTGCAATTGATTTAGCTGCACAGCTACAAGTAATGGGTGGTGAATTCGCAAGAACCGACCCATTTGAAATGTTATTCCTTAGTCGTAATGACCCGGCAAAATTTACTGAGAAAATCGCTGACATGACTAAAGGCGTTGTTAGTTTTAGAAAAGTAACCGATAGTGCTGGTAAAACAGTGTTTGAGAAATTTATAAGTCCTGCTGACCGTGATAGACTGGCTCAAGTTGCAAAATCATTGGGAATGGAAGCTGGTGCATTGACTGAAATAGCTCAAAGACAAGCTGAAATCCAAAAAATGCGTACCGAGATGCGTGGAATGGGACTTAGTGATGAACAAAAGAAATTAATTGAAGGTGCTGCAATCTATGAAACCAGTACGGGGAAATTTCAAGTTAAAATAGGTGAAACCACAAAATATATTAGTCAACTAACAGAAACACAAGCAAAATCATTTGTTAAAGAACAAAAAAGTTTAGAAGAACGTGCTAAACAAGCTATGACATTTAATGAAGTATTTCAAGCAACAATCGAAACACTGAAAGCAGCATTATTACCAATGCTTAAAACAATTAATAAGGTTTTAGTACCACTTAGTAAAGTAGCTGATGGGTTTAGTAAAATTGCCGGAAGTACTGGTGGTTGGATAAAAGCTGGTGGAATTCTACTTGCTGCTGCTGGTGCATGGAAAGGAGCTAGTCTTCTAATGAATCATACATTAGCTCGTTACATGGGTAGTGGAATGGGTAAGTTCATGAATAGTGGAAAAGCTGCTGTTGGTAATGCTCGTATGGCTCAAGCAACTGGTAGTGGTAAAAGTGGTTTAGCACGTCAACGTATAGGAATAGGTAAAGGTGCTGCTCGTGCTGGTGCAGGTAAAGCAATGATGGGTGCTGGTGCAGGAATTGGTGCTGCTGCTGTTGGAGTAGGTGCAGGAATTGGACTTGCTGCTGTTGGAATATCTAAACTAGCTGAAGCAATGGCTAAATTAGATAAAACAGGAATAGATGCATTACCAAATGTAATATTATCATTAGGTGCAGCATTCATACCATTTGCAATTGCATTAGCTGTTGTTGGTACAACTGCGGGTGTTACAGCAGGACCATTAATGGCATTTGGTGCAGCAGTAACATTAATTGGTGTTGGAATCGGTGTTGCTGCTGCTGGAGTTGGATTTATGGCAAAAGGTTTTGGTGAAATGTTTGAATCCAGTAAAGGTGCTGGTGATGATATGCTTAAAATTGGTGGTGGACTTGCTGTAATTGCTGCTAGTCTTGGTGCTGTTGCAATAACACTACCAGCAGCAATTGGATTATCAATGGTTATTAATAAAATGGGGAAAAATGCACCTGCACTTGAAACAGTTGGTGCAAGTCTAGAGAAAATTAAAGCCGGATTAACTGGTAGTCGTGAAGATTATGAAGCAATAGCCGAAGCAATTAAAACAATCTCAGGTACGAAATTAAAAAGAAATAATGCAATTTCTCAAATGGCTGATTTAATGAATAAACCATTAAAAGTTGAATTCGATAAAGGTAAAGTAAACCTTCATAATAACATCACATTGGATATTGATGGTCAGAAGTTTATGAGAAAAACATTTAACCAGAAATTAGCTATCTCATCAACTGAAGATTTGAAGAATAATAAAGGTGGAAATAATCATGCTTAATAAGTTTTTTCTTTAATTTAGTGAAAACACTTGTTTCTTAAATTTATTTTTTGTAACTTTGACGAAGTTTTTCCAAGTGTTCAAAACATCTTACTCGCTTCTCTGAAACGATTACAAAACTACAATATTTGTTTTTGATTTCTTCGAAACCAATAAAAACTTGAATTTTTGGGATAGCTATATTCATTTCTGAAGAAATTCATTATTTAAATCTAAAGTTAATATTTTATTGGTAATTTCAAATTTATTTATAGTTTATAACCCAAATTTGTTTTATCCGTAAGGATATGATTAACGGGGTAGAGTGATGGCACAGTTTTCGGGAAGGTAAAAATAGGTTATTTAAAATTAATATCCAAGTATTTATTTAAAAAGTTTCTATGTCAAGATTATTAACTGGAGATATTAATTATAGAGGTAGTAATATACCTATTGAAGAATATCGTAATGCGATATATGCACGTAGTTTGTATAGTCTTGATAATGAATATAAAAACACCCAATTATTTTCGGAGAATGGGAAAGCAAATCTTTCTGATAGTATTTCAAGTATTCTTAGTGTTATCCCACAATACAATCGTTTTCAAGTTAATACCAATTTAGCTGGAAATGTTTATGATGCATTTAGAGATGATGGTTCACCTCTAGCAAAAATCGGTTTGATTATGTTAGGTAAACAAATTGCATTTAATTCAGCAATGAATCTTACTACTAAGTATCTCCCAACAATAGATGTTTCTCAAGCACTTAAGGGTAATATGAAAGGTGTTTTTAAATTTAATCAAGACAATACCATTAGTGTAAAGAATAAAGAAGATAAAACTTTCTTAGATAAAGTTGGAAGTGTAGCAAGTAATGTTTTAGGAGTTGATACCTATGATGTATTTGGTGATGCCAATCCGTTTGATAAGAACCCAACCAATATTGATTATATCCGAAACACTGGTAAAGCACAGTTGACTAGGTTCTATGATGCTATTAATATGAACATTTATAAACCAGTTAATTATGTTGGAAATAGTGCTTATGCTAAAACATTTACTGATTATGCTGCTGAAGTTGGGGTTAAAGTCGATTATCCTAGAAATTTATCAGTTGCTACTAGAGATTTTTTTACGTTTAATCAGTATCTTTATAACCCATATTGGAAATATGGAATTAATAATGCTGCAATCGAAGCGGCTAATCAGGCACAAGTTACAAGTTTCAGTGCTAATACTGAAGTTCAAGAGTATGCACCAACTCAAGATTATATTGATGAAAATTTTGGTGATGTAAAGATTACTAGAATTAAAACCTTAACTGATTTTGTTGATACCGAATCCAATATTTCTAAAGACGGTGTTACAGACAAACTAATTTGGGGTAGGGATGGTTTAATTCCACAGTCTTCGGAGAATATTGGACAATTTCGTGGATATGAAGATGATATTTCAGGTGATGAAGCCAGTAGAAAAGACCCAACTGATTTTAAAATTAAAGAAGGTTTACTTGAATATACTAAGAATCTATTAAATGCAACTGAGGGTCAGTTTGTTGACATCACAAAAAAAGCATTTCATAATAATAAGTCAATAGTCGGATTTCAAGGCTCACCATTATGGACAGCACCTGATGCTGAAACCAGTAAATATGCTAGTGATAGTGGAAATGCTGGTAAATCCGGTATTAGGCAACATACAATTCTCGACCCCTATGGTTCAGATGAAACTAATTTAGATGGAACAACTGGTTTCGCCAAATCTATTAGGTTTAAAGGAAATACAGTATATAATGGTAGTGATTATTCAGTTATCAATAAAAATGTCTTACCAAGAATCCACCCAACAATGAAAGATGGTAAGATAAATAATAAGAATCTTATGTTTAGTCTTGAGAATCTTGCAATTGGTACGATTAAAAGAGAAGAAGAAGGATATGGAGTTATTGATGATGAAGATGCTACACCAATTCCAATATCGGAAGTAGGACCATTTGCTGGTCGCTTGATGTGGTTTCCACCATATAATATGGAGATTAACGAAGTAGCAAGTGCTAAGTATGAATCAACTGTTATGGTTGGTAGGAATGAACCAATGTATAATTATATGAATTCAGAAAGAACTGCTATTCTTACTTTTACATTGTTGGTTGATTATCCAGAACAATTAAAAAACGATAATCTACTTGGTAAAGATAAAAATAAGGCAATTGCTGATTTCTTTGCTTTTGGAGGTAATCCAATACCTGAAGAATATACTGTTGAACAACTTGAAAAAGATATTGCTAATTTGGAAGAGCAGATTATTAGTAACGAGGGTCTTGTTGAACAAGCTGAACCTGCATCGATTAAGGTTGACCAAGTAGAAATATATTTTCAGAATGATAAACCAAATATTAATGAAATCGATACTATTATAGATACAATGTATAATAATCCCAATCATTGGGAAATTATTGAAGGTTTAGAGTCAGCACAAGATGGAAATGGTTGGGGTATAAATGAAAAAATATATTTTATTACTGGACTTACTAAAAATACTACGGGGTACACTTTAAGTGATGGAACTCCCTCACAATATAGTGCAATTGGTGAAATAGGTCAATATATTCCATGTCTTTTAAATCAAAATTTATTGGAAGTTTTTCGTAATGTCGAAAATATAAAATATTATAATATTGAACTAGATGGAAGAACAAGTAAATTATATAATACTGAAGGTGAGAAAGCATATAATGAGGCACTTGGGGATAGAAGAACTCAAGCAGCATATCTGTTAATTCGTAGTAGATTACAATTAATGTTTCCTGATATTGATGTTAATGATTTTAAATTTACTGCAACCGCTAGTTCGGGTAGTCTTGATGGTAGCTCTTTAGGCGCAACAACAGAACATATGCATGATAGACTTGTTAAGGAAGAGAGAGCAGCATATATTAATATTAAAAGGAATACCACACCAATTGAGAATAAAGTACAACAACTCAATCAGAAAGAAATTGATAATAATATTAAGATTCAACAAGAAATTCAAAATAAAACATTACAACTTAATCGAAGAAAGACTCAGCTTAAAGAAAATATATTTAGTGAGAGAACCAAATCTATTTTAACTGGTTTTGAAGCTAGTAGTAAATATGAATATTATCCGGTTTTTCATTCACAAACACCCGAAGATTTTCATAAAAGATTGACGTTCTTACAGCAGTGTACAAGACAGGGTGCAGCAATACGTTATGATGTTAAGGATGAACAAGGTAAATTAAGAGCAAAAAACTCGGTATTTGGAAAACAACCAATATGTGTTTTAAGGGTTGGTGATTTCTTTTATACGAAGGTTATTATTGAAAGTGTTACAATTGATTATGCTAACACAACTTGGGACATGAACCCTGAAGGTTTAGGTATGCAGCCAATGATAGCTGATGTCACATTACAAATGAAAGTAATCGGTGGTCAAAGTCTTAAAGGACCAATCGATGCACTTCAGAATGCAACATCATTTAATTATTATGCTAATTCAACATTTAAAAATACTGGTTTATATGCCAAACCATCGGCAGTAGCAAATAAACAAGACCAGTATATGCATGGTGTTGATGGTAATAGTGGTGAAATTGGAAAAAAACAAGGTGCGATGTTGGATGCTTATAAGTTGACTGAGGAATATAAAGTAAGGGAGGGAACTGAATAATGCCACATAAAGACTATGATAGATATGAGATTCTAAGAAATACTAATGGCACAATTGATCAGATGCCATTTATTACATTACCAATTAATGCAAGTGATAAGTATGAGTATTGGAATATTAATTATAGTAGATTGGATAAACTATCACAGAAATATTATAGTAATCCATTCTATGACTTCCTGATTTTATATGGGAATCGGATTTATTTAAATGAGTTCGATATCCCAGATGGTGCTTTAATTCGGATACCATTCCCTTTAATGAAAGCCAGAACCGATTATGAGGCTGCACTGAAGCAATTTAAAAATTAAAACCCTTGATTTTTCGATTTTTAATCATTATGTTTACAGTTGCATAAAACTGTAAAAACATAACTGAAATGAGATTTGATGAAATTGTACAGCAATTCCAACATAATGTGTTTGGAAATCTAACGACAATTAGGAGTTTTAAAGATGAGAATAAAATCTGGTTTTTAGGAACAGAGATTCAAGAATTACTTGGACACTCCAATATTCGACAAGCAATCAAAGATGCTAACTTAAAATCTAATGAAAAACTAGTTTTTAAGAAAATAAATAATCCTAAATTCTTTGATAAGCTCCGTAAGGACTACTTACACACCTCTGCAAAATACTCGCCTTCAGTTACTTTCATTTCTGAATCAGGATTATATAAGCTGATTTTGCGTTCAAATAAACCGGAAGCACAGAAGTTTGCAGATTGGGTGACCAGTGATGTATTACCAAGTTTAAGAAAAGGTGTTGAAGACCATATAGTTTTTAAACAAGCGAGTGTTGAAATCGGAAAACATCTCGATGTTGCTCACCAGAAAGAAGAATCAAAACGAATTAACGGAAAGAATATTAGAGAGGTTGGGGTTAAAGGCACTATGGATTATAATAGGAGTAGTTGTTTAGACCATTCTGGAATGACACCAAGTGAATTAAAAAGCTGGGCAGAAAGAAATGGTGTTCCGGCTTCAAAAAGAACATCAGGAAAAGAAGTGTTGAGGTTGGTTGATATGCCAACAGCTTCTTCAATGTCATTAACTGATAGTTTGGTAACAAGTGGTGTGTCTTATGATAAAGCAGTTGAAGTAAGTAATACTGCCGGAAAGGAATTATTTAAAAGATTATTTGAAATTGGTGTGGAGCCGAAAGAATTAAGAGTATGAAAAATAATATTGTAGTAATTTTTTCTTCACATCTTAGCGAGGAAGAGAACCAAAAATTCATAACACATATTAAGGAAACAATTGGGGTTAAGCATAGAACTGTTTGTTTCCCAAACCTCAATCAATTCAGTCTACCTCAAGTATATAATCAAGCAATTAAAGATTATCACGTTGATAGTGATACTGTTTTTGTTATGTGTCATAACGATATAACAATCAAAACCCAGAATTGGGGTAAGCAGTTGCTTGCCAAATTTAACAACACCGGGTATGATATTATTGGCGTTGCTGGCAGCACTTATCTTCCAGATACCGGGAGATGGTGGGATGATAAGAGTAAGATGTTGGGTATTGTTGAACATACAAATGGTATATCTGAATGGGTGAGTCAATACTCTAAGGAAATTTTTGGTGTAAAGGAAACCGTCTTAATTGATGGTTTATTTATGGCTTTTGACCCCGATACAATAATTCATGAGTTCGATGAGAATTATAAGGGTTTT
>Ga0307928_10002521_pt1 | contig 14065 bp, 12 predicted proteins | sample AceLakmetagen232_FD_201815 | JGI IMG/M metagenome (GOLD analysis project Ga0307928, IMG submission 201815) | Saline water microbial communities from Ace Lake, Antarctica - #232 | ecosystem: Environmental > Aquatic > Non-marine Saline and Alkaline > Saline | place: Antarctica: Ace Lake... | reverse complement strand
TTTGTTGGATCCGAAATCAAAAGACGTATCCTCCTTACCTTTCTGTGCCTTCTCCCATGTGTCGGTTAGTTGTTGCTTGGTCTGTAGAACATCTTTATTGACTACGCCAACAGTTATGCCTTTCCCTTCAGGCTCGGTAAACCGAACAGCATCATATCCTGCTTTTTTCAGAGCATCAACAAACTCTGGTATATTCATAGCTTCTTGCATATCAATATCAGCTTCATCTATTTGTGTCGCTATCTTCTTATCTATCTTGTATAGTTCTTCCCAAACTTCCCCTGCTTCCTTTGATGATTGGGCAGTCGATGGATATGGAACTGCGTGTTTTGTGAAATCAAAGACCTTTGCATCAGGAGAAAGATGTCCTTCCATTACTTTAGGAGTACCCTTACCTTTCCATCCTGCAAAGAACTCGGCATTACCTTTGTCCTCCGCCATAAAAATAGCTTGCCCTTTCGGAGCATCTTTATAATCTTGAAACAATGCCGAACCTTGTTTTTTTCTTTCTGCAAAATCAAACTTATCAAACTCCGTCCCTGTTCCATGATACAAAGGTTTCCCCTGTGCTTTCACAAACTCCTCGGCACTCTTGTACTTCAGGGCTTCTGTTTCAAGTGCGCTGGCTTTTAGTGGCTGTGTGGCTTCTGGCACTTTAGTTTCTTCTTTAGCTGGTATCGTTCTTTTATCTTCTGGTATCTGTTCCTTGGCATCCATAATAAATTCATCAGATAATACTAAATGTGTATCAGTAGGAAGTACATCAATCAAATAATTTATACCAGCCTCTATCGCTTTCTCCGTTCCCTTGCCATCCTTCATGCTCTTAACTATCGTATCAACATATTTTAATTGTATAGTTTCCTCAAACTCGCCTATGTTCAACGGTACTTTATTTGTCATCATAACTATAGCCGGTTGCTTCATCCCCTTAGTAAAGGAGTTCATTAACCCTGCTTTTCTTAGAAATTCTCTTCCGGCTTGTGTCGTTGAAAGCCTTTTAGCAAAATCTGATACGTTCTTGCTACGTTCCCCACTTATTAACTGTATAGATTCTTTTAATGGGAATTGACCTTGAGTGTCTAACCTCTCTTTTATCCTAGATATTAAAGTCAGTCTAGCTTCTTTATATCTACCACTTACAACTTTAGCGTTAATCATTTCAAATACCGCGCCCAAAGAAAAGTTTACAGCAATATCAGTAAGATCGGATTTATCTATATTCCCATCTTTCAGTAACGCTTTCCCGGCTGTCCATGCACCTCTAGCAATACCACCGGATAAAACTCTAGCTGAAGTGTTTTCTATACCATGAACTCCACCAGTAAGAACACCAAACGCTGCTTCCGACAATGGATGCGTTATCATCTCTGTACTTGGTTCTTTCGCTATAACATCAACAATACCACCAAGACCCCATGTTGCCCCTCTCTGTACGGCATTAGCTAAAAACGGTATAAGTTTAGGATAAAGTGTTACCGGAGTAGTTTCAAGGTATCCTGTAACTGCCGGAGCAGCACCACCTGTCATTAACGACAATATAGCAAGTTGTCCTATTTTACCCATCAGACTTTCTACAGGATACAATTTCTTTAAATCTTCCTGAGTCTGTTTATCCGGTGGTATAAACCCACCAAGCAACGCACTTATCTTACTTACTTTCGGTGGTTCGCCAGTAAGCATATTCCAAGAAGTTTTCTCTGTTTCTCGACTAACATTCGCAAACATCACAGCCTCTTCTTCTTCTTCAGTAGGTTTTCTGCCTGTTCTTTCCGGAGTTGATGCTTGTAGGAAATCTTGACTTGTTAAAACATAATTCTTATCAGCCGTCTTTTTCTCATAATAAATTCCTTCTCGTACAGCAAACTCTACATCTCTAATGTCTGTATCTATAGGAAAAGCTACAGTAGTATCTTTATCTTCTACATATACTTTTTGATCCGGTTTAGCCTCTTCAGTAAAAACCTCTGAAGATAATAAATCTACAGGTTGCTTCTCCTGATCCAACAAGTCTATCGGTTTATTTTCAGCTAATAAATCTTTTGCCATACTATTTAATCCCCAATTTTTTCTTTACTTCTTCTATAGAAATATTATGCTGTTCAGCAGTAAAGGCCAAATCTTCTTGTGAATAGGTTTTATCTTTCCCTTTAGATTTCTTGTTAGCTTTCAATTTCGTATCACCTTCATATACAGAATTAAATCCGTTCTTCTGATTACCAACAGAATTAGGAACATCGTCCAATCCAACAGTAGTAGGATTCGTAGCTTTCACTTGTTCTTTAACAAGATTCCTGGCTTCTTCTGTTATCTGTTCCGGTGAAAGCTTTTTCTCCATAACATTTCTAACTAAATCATTTGTTAACGAATACGCCACCTGATCAGGAGTTTGGCTTGTAGGATGCTTAACTGCCCAATCTTTAATATAATCCATAGACGCGCGCATAGATCTTAACATAGGAGAATCTTGGCTCTTAAACGCTATAGCATTTTTATATAACTCTTGTACCGTATTAGCTAAATTCGCACCATCACTCGGCTGTATATCTTTATTTGCTATTGCTCTCGCTATTGATTCATTAAATTTAACCAAATCCAAGTTAGGGTTGGTACTATCTCTTGCCATCTCTAGCCAGACCTCTTTGTTTGTTTCGTATTGAGGGCTATTAGGATCTAATTTCCATGATACTAGATCGTCCACTACATCTGCCTTCATCTGGTCTGCTCCTAACATCCGAATTAAATCTTCTACGCTGGTCTGCTCCAAATTAGTTATTACCTGTCCGGTATTCTGCAAATACTTTTCATTCCTCTGAACATCAACAACAGTCTTATTCCTCTTAACTTGTTTGTCTATAACATCATTCCACTCAGCTACCTCTGCCGAATCCAAGTCCCATGCCGGAGAAAGTAATTGTTCTCTTGCTCCTTCTGGATCTATAGCTATCTGATTCCTTATGTCGGCTTCTATCCATTTAGCCTTCTGTGCATCTATGTTGCTTCTTGCTTGGTTTGGAGTTATCAGACCGTCTGCTACAGCATCCCTAAAAGCTATTTCCATATTTTGAATCTGTAACTGTTTAACAACCTGTGCTTCTTTGGGCGACATACCTGTAGTTCCCCTATAGGTTTCACCCATTAAATCAACGCCATCAAATAACTTAACCTGCGCATCTCTTATCTGACGCTTTCTAAAAGTTCCTTGTATTGATACCGATGCTGGTAATGCCATAGACTCATAGCTGTTATCGTATTTCTCTTTAGCATACGGCAACGAAACCATGCTACTTGTTTCATCTTTTATAGTTGATATCTCTTGGCTATACTTATCAGCGTTCCAGACATCAGGATCATCTATTGCTTGCTGTTCCAAATCACTAAGCCGTCTTCGTGCTTCATTCTGTGCATCCATGATTTCAGACTGAGATTTTAACTGTTCAAACTTATCAGCCCCCGCCTGTACCACTTGAAACAACTGACTTGTAGCTAAATCTTTGCGTGATGCTTGCTGTGGCGATTGTTCTGCTATGCCTGTACTGCCTGTTAGTTTTCTTCCGCCCGGTCCTATTCTTGGTATTTTCATATCGCTATGCCCCTATTTTAGTTTTGCTTTTGCTTGATCCACCATAAAACTTTGTCCCGGTATCCATTAAACTTCCAAGAAAGGTTGATGTCGCTTGTGTGTTTGCCGTATCTTTTGCTATTTGTCCGTATTGTCTAAGCCTATCTGCTTCACTTTCTTTCTGTTTGGCATTAATCTCGCTATTATATTTTCCTATTGCTATTTCAAGTTCTGCGTTAGCAACTGTATCTCTTATCACATCCAGAGGGCTTCCAGTCATCTCTACACCACTTGCGGCATACCCTGCTACCTGTTGCCCTACAAATCCTTTAAGGCTCTTACGTTCCCTAAACTCGTCAAGTTTTGCACTTTCCCTGATGTTTATAGCTTCAGTATCAGACATAGATGCGTTATAATCGTATGCGCCTTTCTGTTTATCTCCTGATTTCCATTGACTAAATGCTGAAAATCCACCTAATCCCAAGCTACTTAACGCTAACATTGTTGCTAACATATATATCCTCCACTATTTTTCAAGGACTTCAGACCTTGTTATCACACTTAATATTGTCAATGGACTTGGCTTGTCTTGTCTAATCATAATCTCTGACTCAGAATCCCACCATGTTTTGTAGAATTTCGTCAGATCTCCTGTGAATAAATCCGTTACGACCTCATCGTTTGTATCCCCAAAATATACAGTTTCAAGATCAGCTTCAGACAATCCTATCTTCATCCCAAGACTACGATATACCATTATCGTATTGAGATATATCCTACGTTTCTTGCTCCGGCCTGTTCCGGTTGCACTTCCATCAAAGAATTTCAAGAGTTCTATAGTGGCATTCTTCCACAGGCCGGTATGTACTACTGCTGCTTTACTCGATAACGTTATGGCCCCGCTTGCTACCGTATAGCTTGCCGTATCTGCAACACCATCCGCCTGTACCCGGACACTTTCGCCTTCAAGATGGCTTAACCCCGATATGGCCGTTGTCATTAACCGAACTTCCCCACCTGAAATATATGTAGTATACGCTGTGCCGTCTATGTCGTTACCGGAAGTGTCTGTAATCTCAAAAGTATCATCCGTCTTATTCGCTACCAAATAATCGTTACCATTAAGTTCCGTCATCCCCACAACACCATTTATCTTCACTTGATCGCCATTACTGAAACCATGTGTTGCTGACGTAACTACTACCGGATCTGCTTTCGTTGCCGCTGTAATCGTTTTCGGATTATCCATAGTTACCGAACAGTCAACCTTTACTGCATCCCAATCCTCGTCAAAATCTTCTACTGTGAAATATTCAATAAACCTTTTTGTTGTTCCATTTATCACACGTTTAACAATTACCCATATCTGATCGTCTGCATCTGTTTTAGGGATTACGCATACTGATTCATATACACCATCGCCAGTAGAGTCTGTTCCGGGTATCAATCTCGACCAACCCATAACCTCCTGTTCAGGATTCCTTGTAAGTACAGACATCTGCCCATCATCACGCACACACCATATTCTATCATTCGGAGATTGCTGATGGTCAAGATCAATTACTCCATCGCCTTCTTTTAGTATATGTTCAGCTAATAGGTTCATATCGTTTGCTATCTTTGAATCAATATCGTAGTTATAACTTAACTCTCGGAGTTTAAATAGCGTTCTCTGGATATAATATATAAATGAACTTATGCGTTTAGGCGGTAAGGAAGCAACACCGTAGTTAGTGTTTCTTGTGATTTGGATGCTAGTAGGTGTTATCTTCCCACCACCATCTCCACTAGCTGAGAACGTTCCACCGCCTGTACCTATTTCTAAACTTGCCTTTCCTGACATAAGCCACTTAATTGCAATTCGTTCTTCAGTTGCTATCTCAAAGGTAGAAGCATCATCGTCACTTGCATCATCTTCATCGAAATTATCATATGCGTAATCAACACTTTTCCATATCTTCTGTGGTTCGTAGGTTGTTCCACCATAAAACAATGCACCATCGTGAAATGCTACTGCACTTGGATACCCACGTTTGCCAGAGAAAGCACCTTCTGCCCAATCTGTACCTGCCGCTGTTGTGCCAAGATTACCTGCTGTTCCATCGGGTTCAGCTTGTACATCGCCTGTTGCACTTGTCGCTGATGCTACTGCTGTTATCTTCACTACTCCACTTTTTATTTTCCACAAAGAATCAACGTGTGTAGCTTCAAAGGTACTTGCTGATGCTGTTATTGTTATACCTGTTCCTGTTGCCGCTGATGGATTTAAGGTTACTGCTGTAATGTTATCATCAAGAAACGGTCCTCTTACAAAGTCCACTTCAGCTATTGCGAAACTTGTTGCATCCGTTCGAGATATCTTTCTCGGTGCGTAATCTTCATGTACCAGATACTTAACATCGTTCTTATGTGCTTGCATAACAGTTAAAAGGTCAGCCTCTAAGTACGGTGTTGAAAGTTCAGTTGATGATGTTTTAGCGTATGGTGTTGTTGGTGCTGTGAAATCTGCTATCCATTCAGCTGTTCCTTTGACTATTCGGAGTTCGTCTATCCAGCCTTTATAATGAATATCCGACCCAGCACGAAGATATCCTACCGTTATGCCATTAGTATTATTAAATATTAATCCAGTACAATCTTGGTTAGCCCCTTGTTTTGTTCCGTCTAAAAAAACCATTAAATTATTTCCGTTTCTAACTATGGCAATATGATACCAAGTATCGACAGACATTGCACTTACGGTAAAAGTCTTAGCTGCTCCCGTTGAAGGATTTACAATAAAGGTTGTAGAATTTGAAAAGTACATCGTAAACCCAGAAGACCCTTCTTTATATCCTATAAACGCTTCTGTTGATATTTCAGATAATCTTACCCAAGCATCAACAGTAAAATCTCCTGTACCAAAAGACCCATCATCATTATCTAGTATAACAATATTATCGTTAGACCCTGCAAGGTATAATGATCCAGTCCCAAACTTCTGCTGTGCTGTATCTATTTCAGCAGCACCAACAACCGTAGCGATTCCACCTATCTCATCAATAATATCTGTCGAAGCATCAGCACCGTTGAAATGCGATAAGAACTTTATATCATCATCCCAGCTTGTTATCGTTACCGTAGTTGCATCGTTGTTGAAAAACCTTGTATATAGATTACCCATTTCCATAACATAATCTTGTGCCGAACCATACTGAAACGGCATCAACCTTGCTTTAGTGCTGTCGCTTTTACACCCTGCAACATATCTCTTACCCGGAACAAGCGTTACACCACCGAGTTGATTGATGATGTAGTTTTCAAGGGTCTTTGCACTATTCGCATATTTAGTAATATCATACCTTCCAAACGCAAGTTTAGATATCTCTCCTGAGGAAAAATTTGACTGACTTGTTGTGACCTTACTCATTTATAACTCCTTGTTAAGCATAGGCTTAGAACTATTATACGGACAATTCTCAAAATCATATTTCGTATCTTTTCTCAATCCACAATGGAATCCTTTCGAAATCTCTACTCCTAACCGTATCGGATATATCGCGCAAAACGTCTTTCCATCCTCAATCCTTACCAGAAATGGACAATCATGGTTGTCTTCGCCTGTTGTACAGCAAGCTCCGCACCTTAAACACAAATCTTTTACTTCTGGCCCTAATACGGGTGCCATACGTTTGAGCCTCCTGGATGTGTTGCGTACCCACTACCGCCAGTACCCCGCGCCCTTTCCCATTGATCCGCCTGTGCATCTAACGGAGTGCCCTGCTGTGAATCTATTGAAATAGCTTTTGGCAATGTTATCTTTGTATACTTATCAAACAACGCTTCAGCCCTGGATACGCTTTCTGTCAAACTAAAACAGGTTTCCGCAGCTATCAAGTTCGCTAACGCATCCCGAAACTGTGAGGAATACGTTGACGGAGTATCATTCTGGAATGTATATACCATTGAAAGTGTTGATACGCTTGCTAATATCCTTTGCTCTTCAAGCTTTATCTGTGCATCTGTGTTATTGAACATATTTACTTTCAAACAGTCAGTCGGCTTGTAAAACACATTCGACATCCCATCTGCTGTCAGGGCAATTGCTTCTGCTACAATCCAATCTACCGATGTTAAATCAGTTGCAAACGTACCTGAAGTATGCACAACTAGGCAAGAATAAGCTACTCCGGAATGGTATACCTTATCGCCTAAAGCGTATGGCGTATCAGTTACCCAACTCGTATTCGTTTCCCAGTCCAATGAAACCAGATCCCCGGAGAAGGTATCGGATGTATGTGCTACCAGACAGACGTAATAAACGCCCCCATAGAGGACTTCATCATCTATAGCATAAGCTGTCGCCGTTACCCATAAGTCTGCACTAGGGGCAGTCATGTCGATTAAAGCTACCCTTTTCTGGGCGAATGACCACATATGTTCTTCTAAGGCAGAATCCCGGCAATCATCGTATACTGCTGTAACGATTTCTTGTTCTTCAACGTCGTCTGATGTCGTTGCCAAACGCCTTGAACCTGTCATTGAAAGTGCTTTATTATAAATCGTGAGCTTGGTTACAGCCATTTTTAATCTCCTTTTCACATAACGCAACAAAATATATAAGCAACAACATCGTCTGTACCATTCTCATAGGAAAAGCAAAAAACATATTTGTTCCTATACAAACCGCCCCGGCTATTAACAAAAAGTTCTTTGTCCGGTACAACCTTCTAACTAAATTTACGCAATACCCTACAAAAATTGATCCACCTATTAACCCTATTTCCCAATACATCTGTAAAAAATCGTTATGCGCTTGCGGGAACGGGTTCGGATCTTGTTTGAATATCGGAAAAAGGTATAAAAAAGAATCAAGTCCTCTTCCGAAAAATATAGATTTCCAATCTATCAAACAATATATATAATTCCTAGCTACCGGAATCTTACATCTACTCGTATCCCAAATCCAAGTCCTGATTATATCAAGCCAGACAGGTATTCTACCGTCCGTACACGCTATCTGTATTGAGGCAAAATCCCATATCACATACCCAATAAGAGCAATTACAATAAATCCTATTATACGAAGCCTATATTTTGCGTGTAAGAGCAGATAATATACACCTATTGCAAGTATCACACCAAGCCCGAAAGAGCTTGATCGTGTCAATATAGCTACTAAAACCACCGGCACAATGAACCTTTTGTCTTTAAATACAAGAAACGGGGCCATGATCGCCAATAATGTACCGAACCTCATGTATTGCAAGACCGAACCTACGAATACCGGATTGCTTCTATTGAAATTCAAGAGCTTATCCACACCGAACATCTGCATTATACCTAGAAATATCTGAAACATAAACGCCATCACAATAAACTCTATGACAATATCATCATCGCTTTTAAGGAAAAGCAAAAAACAATATGCTGAAATTACAACCAGTATGAAAGCGTTAAATGAAGCGTACGGAATCATGCTTATAAAACATCCAAAAAACATATATGGTATCAATATTTTGAAAGAACAAGGTATCTCTTTAAACAGTAACATCATGCCCAGAAACGATACAACAAAGAATCCGTATAACCATAAATTGCTGTTGATTATTACCGGTATCGAAAAAGGCAGTGGTGGAGCTATTGATAATAACCCCACCACGCAACCCATCAAATATGACAGTACCTTTTTATTCTTCATTGTTAGCTTGTATAATCGTTTACATTATACGTTACAGTTGCCCCTTCAACAGACATTGGAACCCAACCCACCGCATCGCTAAAATACACGAGCGTGATCATTTCTCCAACCGCATCCAAAGTAACATTTGTTATAATCGTAGATGTTCTCGGCGTGACTATCCACGAACCACTCCCGACAGTGATAGCTACAAGTATAACAACTTTGTTCGGAGTACCATCTTCGAGAATTGTTCCTACACCAGTTTCATCAATACCGCCACCATCACCAATACATTTCCGTACAACAGTATACGACTGGTTCATAGGGTCAATAGCCGTAGACGAGGAAGATACCGTGCTCGCTCCACCTTCTCTACCTATAGCTAATAATGTGGATTGGAAGGTAATATCGCCTGTAACAACCGGGGTATTATCCAGAGTTACCGTTACCGTAGACCCATCACTAGAAGCATCGAGGTTTGTACTGAAATCAATATCTGTTGCCGTACCGATGGTACTATCATTATTTCTCACACCTACCGAACCGAAAGCTAGGGGAGAAACTAACAGCATAAATACTGCTATTAACGCTATGTACCTTTTCATCCTATCCTCCCTTTTAATCGGTGGTGTAAAGAATTTGGCAAGAAATGACGCCTGCCGTCATTGCCGCTGCCGCTGTCGTTAACACTATCTGACTATCCAACGTCTCTGTCCCAACTACATACCCTCTTCCTGCCGCGATCATGGGAGTCAATGCAGTCTGTAATGAGTCGTTTCCTGTGGTAACGAACTCGTCGGTGTTGTACTGTGTTCCCAGAAAGAACGTTAACGAACCCTGAGCCACCGCCGCGGAAAGTATAATCGCGATTATCTTCGCACCTGATGGCAAATCTCCACCAAATTCTATCGTAGAACCGGCTGATTCTGAACCATCTGATGTGTAATAATCAGATCTAACTTTGACTCTTCCATCAACAAGCCCCGCGGCCAACTGATTAGAAAGTCCACCAGCGTCTATCGCTGTTTGGCTTACGCCTTTTACGTCTTGTACACTAGCCATATCTATCACGCTCCTTTTTCATTATCTATCTTTTTATTATTTTATTCAGAACACGCGATCTGAACAACGTAATCCTCTTCGAGCCTTACTGCTCCAAGTGCCATCTTCATGTAGACCTGCCACGCGTAGTTCTTATCAGGTCGTTCCGTCAACTTACCTTCTGGATTCTTCTGTATCGCAAGTTGCATACCCATCTTCTGCCACATATAACAGAGCCTATCATCGGAAGTATCTGTTTCAAGTCTCTCTGTATGTATATGCGTGAACCCTAACCAGGTATTCACTTCGCCTTCTACAAGCGCTTTAACTGAGTTGTAGTCAGAGCTTGTTACTTCTGTCGTAGCAAGCAAATTAGAAAGCTGATCTGCTCCATATGCCATGAATCTCTCAGTTTTAGGTATCTCGGCTTTATCGAGAATTACTTTACCTGCAAGGATCTTGGTTTTGGTAAGTCCAGCTCCACCAACTACGACCTTGTTACCTGCCGCAAGTGCGTTACTCGTAGTTCCTGTCTTACCGGAATACGAAGTTCCACCCATTGCAGAGATGATGATATCATCTTTCTTTCTTCCTGCGGATGCCGCTTTAGCTTGCATATACGTTGACTTAGGATCTGCCAACATTGCAAGGGCTTCAAACGGATCTGTAAGAGTATTAGAAACAAAATACCTTGGTGTTACTTTTCTTCGTCTGTGATCTGTTTCTTGGATTGGCGTATCGGCTAACCTTGATATGATTTCTACCATATCATCAGTACCATACTGATCGTAATATTTCTCTTCGCCTGTCCAGTTCATGTCTACCATACAACCAACCTGCATCCTACTGTCCATTTGCTGTGCAAGTAGCTGGATAGTACTTTCATACTGTTTACACGTTATCCGTATTTTTCAATAGGGCGTGGACTATACCATCATCTCTTTTTCTTGGTTTCATTATGACATTCGCAACACAAAGTTAATCCGTTATCTATCGCAACTCTCAGTTCTGGAAATTTTGCAAAAGACTTAACATGATGAGATTCAAGATTTCCACCTCTTACTCCACAATGTTGACAAGTCCAGTTATCTCTTGCAAATACCGACTCTCTCCATAACCTGTATTCAATAGAATTTCTTTCCACCCTATTTTGCGGTGTTATCCCACCTTTCCAATTGGGATTCTTTTCTTTAGCCCTAGCACACTTTCTACAGAGTGTACTTCTAAAGTCTATTGTCTTTCCACATTCTTCACATTTTATTCTTATCTTCTTTTGATAGAATAATTGTCTATGAGAATCACAACAGAACTTTCTTTCTCGGCTATGCCTAAGATATTCTTCTTCTTTCCCACAAAATAAACATTTAAACTTTGTTTTAATCATAATTCTTTCCTAAAAGATGTCGTGCGTTCACAACCGATATCATCACTCGATCGTCCTGAAGACAGGTGCTTTACGCATCTATCGTTCAAAGTCTCTGCAGGGCTTCTTCTGTCGCCAGAATAACCCCTCAGGATTGCCATATTCTTTTCAGAATGAAGGTTTCCCTGATTGAGCACGATTTGCATCTAAGAATTACTCCTTAGAGTCGCCAAATTGACGAATGCTGTACTTGGTGCACCCATAATAAACTCCTTTGTTGTTATTATTTATTGTTTTCAACTTGGTAGAGTATCCCAAAGGGGTCTACTTAACGCTTATCGGGGTCTTTTCAGAGTATCCCAGAACCTTGATAACCGTTTAGGGCTGTAAACTGCACAGGTATCCTAGTCGCTATACGCTATCTTGTATAGCCTTGTACGTTCGTCTAATAGTGCTTTACGTCTTGGAGTATCTTCTCCAAGAAAGTCGGGGTCAGCTTCTATCTGCTTGATCCGACCTTTTGCACCACCAGCGTCTACTGTTAAATCCACCGAACCCACTCCTACGAATGAATCCTCGGATATCTTTTTACCTAAATCTGATAGAAACTTCAACACACCCGGATTGTTACCTAAATCTCCAAACGCTGCTAACGCCTCTTTCCCGCCAAACTTCTGCACTACGCGTTTGGCTATTGTTGAGTTCTCAGCAAAATCTTTACCCCACTCCTGCCGCAACTTAGATTCTGCCGTTGCTCTATTATCTTCTCGGTCTTGATCACGTTTCTCTAGCGTCTTTGAGAGCATACCATAATAGTCCTGATATAACCCATCTGCTTGTTTCTGGTTCAGTTTATGTTTATGCGCCAGAGCCGTAAACCCTGCCGTTTCTTCCGGTGTCATTTTTATATCCGGATGCAAGTTCTCAATTTCTGCAAGCGAATACTTTGACGAATCTTCCGGAACGCCTAACGCTTTGTGGTATTCGTTCCATTTCTCTTCAGGATCGCCTTCTTCCGGGATAACTACGCCTTTCTTTCCGACAAGCTCTAAAGCGTTCTTGTGGCCTTTTACGAAATCATCTGCTGTCTTGTACTTCGTTACTGCCGGATCTGCCTTGTTTTCATCTGACAAGAAATCCATAAAGTTCTTGCCTTTTGCATTTGTATACGCGTCTCTTAACGATTCAACTGAATCCACACCTTCGCCTAGCCAATCTGCCCCGGCTATGCCTTCAGGCAATGGAGTTGGATCACCACCATCATTCCATCGTAGTCTGTTAAATCCTAACAGCCTTACACCTTCTTTGAACTCGTTCTTTGTTGGTTTAGAGTTTCCTTTCGGGTCTAAAGTATCAACCTTCATCTTTGTCCTCCCTCTTTTTACTTACTGTGTTTCTCATTCGAGATACTATGCTCATATATGCCATTCGCATCCCTTCTGTACGTTCTCCTACTGTGGGAACGTCTACATAAAACCTATTAGCTAAATCCTTTAGTATTAATTCGCCATCATCTGTATTGAATACCCTGACATATAACTGGTCAAGCTGTTCTGGTGTGTATTCCTCAAGTTTGTTTTGTATGGTTTCCTGTTTCTGTAAGTGTTCAAGCATCTTTCTCCTTTGTTACTTTAGTCGATATTTTTAGCATCTCCCAACTCCTGAATATCTCGGACTCTATGAAACTTAGCCCAATTTATCTTATGTTTTTTAAATAGTTCTTTACGCGCTTCAAACTTTCCTTGTTTATCATCGTATAGGAACTTACCTATTCTCTGCAAATCTTCCTGTTCGCTCTCGGTCAACCCGATCTTCTTAGTCCATGCTGGTATACTTTTCATCAGCAAGTCAATCTTATCAGGTTTCATTGCCTTCTTATTGTACACATACTGAAGTGCTAACCTTGCCAATATATGTAACGGTGCTACGAATTTGTTTGTTACTTTAATCAGCGTCATTGTTCGCTCCCTACTCCTGCTAAGTTCCGATCAACTTCCGATCCTGTCTTAACTATATCCGCCCCCTGTTGCATAGCGATCATCTTTCGTTCAGCCTGTTGTGCTTCTAATCTTATTTGTCTTATTACCTTTACAGTATCGTCATCGTTTAACATCTCTGGACTGATACCCCTGATCTTTGCTATGCTTCTTACAATCTTATCTTCGTTGATTAAGTCTAAGACTTCAGGTTTAACATTAGCTATTCCACCAACTTCCATTAAGAAACTGTCAATACTTGATACCTCTGATTCCCTCTGTGCTTTCGCAAGCGGGCCTAAATACACAATATCAAGCTCACTCCCGGCAATAGCTTCCGGTGGATCAGGTATAAGCCCATCTTCATACGCGACATCAAACACCCATAAAAGGACATTATCCAAGACTTCTTGCGTGAACCTACCGACTGTCGGGCCAAGTAATACCATATTCTCAGCTAT
>Ga0307928_10002520_pt1 | contig 14070 bp, 18 predicted proteins | sample AceLakmetagen232_FD_201815 | JGI IMG/M metagenome (GOLD analysis project Ga0307928, IMG submission 201815) | Saline water microbial communities from Ace Lake, Antarctica - #232 | ecosystem: Environmental > Aquatic > Non-marine Saline and Alkaline > Saline | place: Antarctica: Ace Lake... | reverse complement strand
GTTAATAATAATATGTACGGATATAGAATGGAAGCTTATGATTTCACAACTGGAGATCAGATACAAGGTGTTAGAATTACATACACTATAACAGAACCATTGCCATAATCAATTTCAATAATTGACATTTTTGTCTTATAACTTTTTTTTTATCTAATTATTTTAATCATTTTGAGAGAGTTATTTTTTATTTTAAAGCAGTTTAATTGGCGTTTAAGAAACTTTTTATATCTAGTCGGTAACTATTTCAACTAAAAATAAATCATCTTTAAAACGCATCTCTGCGAATATTTTTGACTATACTTTAGTAAATGAAATGACATTTTTGTATCTATAAAAAAAGGTAAAAAAATTAATCCGAAGAATCTAATATATGTAAACAGGCTTTACAAATATAAAACTCTTTGAAATTTCCAATTTGGTTTGATCCGCATTTTGGGCATGTCATTTAAGCATCATATCCTTCATTTTCTATATAATCAAGTACTGTTTTATAGAATGATTTTGTATTTTTATAAAGCCATATATTTTTTATTCTTCTAAGAACTGCGTCTCTATTTTTTAGAATAAATTCCATAGCTTTATTAAAGTTTGAACCCATTTTCTTAGTTATACCAGGTATATAAGTAAATACATTAGACATCATATGTTCTCTAACGGGATTTCCTAATATAATTGTTCTATTGTAATTATAAATATGTTTATCTACAGTACTTGTTATTCTATAATTGGTACCTCGTAGATGATCTACTAATATTGGAATGCAGTCCCAATTTAAGGCTTCTATTATTACACTACTCATTCTACCAATAACATAACTACATTTAGATGCTAACTCTTGTAATCCCTTAGATCCAAAATAACCACTTGTAAATTTTCCATATTTTCTTGCTACTCCATGTCCCTTAATATAAACATTGAATCCGATTCTATCTAAATAATAAGCAATTTCCTTTATAGGTAATTGTCTTTCATTCATATAGTTAGGCGTCATTTCATTATCACCTATTCCAAATTCATCTACAATAAAGATTCCCATCTTATCTCTCTCTTGAGTATCGTATATTTCATCTAAATCCTTTTTCCAAAAGTTACAATATATATGATGATAGTTATCAAGTCTATTATTGTACATTAATTTTTGATTATCAAATACAACAGATATTCTATCATTCAAAGTAAATATATCATCGAACTGAGAATTTAATCCATGACAATAGTGTCCTAATTTAATATTTGGAGGAAGACTTTTCATAAATTGGAAAACTTCTTTATTAGTATGAAATGTAACAAGAACCCAATCAAATTTTTTACACATGTTGGCTTTCCCAATTGGATCAGTTTCTATAGAAAACATTTCTACTTCATGTCCTCTTTCCTTTGCCTTTTTAAAGAATACTTTAAAACCATCTTTAAAATGGCCTACTTCATTATCATAACCAGTTGCTATACCTATTTTCATTAGCAACCAATATCTCCGCAGGTAATTTCATAGAAAGGTTGTCCTGGTGTACAAGGGGTGTAAGGATAATCTGGAAATATTTGCTTTTTTAAATCGTCGTTTTCTAACATCTTTTCAATTCTCTCTAATGCAGCGAGAATCTTTTCTAGGATTTCAGATGTGATCTCCAGTTAAAAGCCATCTCCTTTCTTTATAGTATTCCAATAACTTATCGTCTCCTTCTTGCACTTCATATCTATAGAATGCATCTGGGTTATCTGCCACAATCTTTGGAAACCCGTCGATTTGTTTAATTATATTAGAACCCAATATCATATCTATAGGATTGTGATCATCGTAATCATCTACATCTTTATTAGATGCTATAATAGATGCTTCGTGATCATTCATTCTTAAGTGTTGAATTGATTTCTTTTTTGATAGTTTCTTTTTATTTTTAACTCTGCTAAAATGATAAACTACTATCTGAGGTCTGTCAAAAGGTAGATAACCATTGTTAACAAAGTTAGCTCCGTCAATACTTATTTTATAGGGGAGATCTTTTCTAAAGATTCTTACTTGCCAAGTATAATTCCACCCTTGTGCTTCTGTGAATAAATTGCCTACAAACTGTCTGTAGATGAGAGCTCCGTTTATTTTGGTTCCAGACTCCCAAGTTTTGATATGACCGTAGACTCTAGGGACAAATGCTTCATGTATATATTCATCAGCGTCTAAAAATATGATAGCATTATGAGTGGCTTCATCGACTGCTAATTTTTTACAATCTCGATACCACTTATTATTTCCATTATCAACTATTTCTTTATGTACAACTTTAAGATTCTCAATTTCGTCGGCGAGTTTCTTAAGCAATTCAACTGTGCCGTCAGTGCTTCCAGTATCTGCTACAACTACTTCGTCAAATAAACTACAGTGATGGCGAACCCATAATTCTAATTCTAGATCCAAATCAAAGGAGTTCTTAACAAAGGTACAACAGGAAAATTTATTCTCCATAAAAAAATAAGTGGAAAAAACTATTTAAATTTTGCTTAAATCTAAGCTTAATATTTCTGGCGACCATCTACTATGTCTTGAAAATACAGCGATAGCAGTCCCTCTAGTATTATTTGTTCTTCCCTTTCCAGTTGGGTCGATAAATTTAACACGACCTTTTGTAAAGTATATTAATTCAGCTTGCATAACTACTTCATGCCACAATTTTGTATCAGTAGCATCTGGAATTATACAAACGCAAGTTGCACCACATAAAGTTTCTCTTAAACATTTTGTAACCCACTCTGATTTATTACTGTATGGAGGATTGCAAAATACTACTTCTTTTGCCCAAGATTTGGATAGTCCATCATTTTCTTTAGTATAGTATTTTTTACATTTATGATTAGAAGCAGAAGCACAAGGATCTAATGTAAAGTGATACCAATAATCTAAGTGGTCAAAAATTTCTTGAGGCGTTCCCCAATCATCTCTCGATGAACTCGTTCTAGTTATATGAGTCATAAAAAAAATTATAAAACACTTAGTTTAAATTTATCTAAGCATTCGTGATGATATTTATAATCATCAAATGTTACATGATATTCGTCTAAAAATCCTCTACAGTATTTACAGTATCCACAATATATTTTCAATCCCTCCTTTTTATTATAAAAAAAATTAATCAATTAAAACAATTTCTTCATATATTTCTACATCTTCTATATTAAACCAATCATCCCATTGACCCACAGTTTTAACTATATAATCTTGTGGCATTTTCTTTAACTTTTCAATTAACTCTTTTACAAACATAAAAAAATTATTTAAGAATTAGATGCCCAAAGAAGTCGTCTATCAATTTCTCTATCTTTGGTTTCAATTTCTCAAATATCATATCTACAGTTTTATCTGTTATATCGTCTATATCCATTGGTTTTGATACAGAACTTCTCCAAACATCAGGCTCATAAGTAAGAGTGTTAGTTATTCCAATGGTAGCATCATTCCAAGCATATACATCACCCGCAGTTGTTAAATCCGAATCTTGTTTTAAAGCGTAACCAGTTGTAGGCATAAAAAAATCAATTACCTATAGAGGCAATTTCAAATTTGAGTTCGCAAGTATCATTCTTACACCCTTTGACACCTTTGGCCACACTTTTTCCATCGGATAAATCGTACTTAATATATTCAAAGTTTAGGGGCTTTAAATATTTTACCATAGAATTATACTTTTCTTCATCAATACTTTCGTATGGAGCCGCTTGATACTTATGATCTAAAAGAGGTAGCATTGCTAATCCTTTTAATTTATCTTCAGCTGTCTGCAAAACATACTTAATATTTTTCGCTTCCTCTGGTTTAAAACTTACAGTTATAGAAACTTGATTGTCTGCCCAATATTTTTGATAATCTATTGCATTAGCTACCTGTTCCCACATTGAAACATCTAATTTAGATCTCTCAAAGTTAGGTTCATTGACTGGAAAATCGACGCAATAAGTTCTATAGTCATCGCCGTTTTTTGCATAAGGATCTCCATAAACATTATAACCAGCATCTTCCAATATAGGAAGCAATTTACTATTTTTAGCAAATCTTATTCTACGAATATAGTACTCAGAATGAGGATAATGGATACCGGGCGAAACACCAGGTAATAGGCTGACAGTGCCAGAAGGTTTAACAGAAGTAAGTTTTTTAGAAGGTTGAACACATAACCATTCATTAGAATATTTTTTGTCGATTGCTTTTAAAAATCTATATCCTTTATCGCTCCAATCAAGCATTGAACGTCTTCCATGTTTAACAAAGGCATCGATGATTCCAGTTTGACTTATTCCAATTCGTTTATTTTTCTGCATAACATTGTTGGTTCTAGGATAAGTAGTTTTCAATAATGTTACAGTCTTTCCATAAATATAAGCATACTTTAATGTGTGCTGAAAATCTTCAAAAGTATCATGACGAGAAGGAAACGTTTCTACAAGACAGCATAACTCTCTATCTTCTAAAGTCTGTTCTCCGCATGGATTTGTTCCCATAGCATCTCTATCTGCCCAATCAGCCTTTCTACCCATCCTCCCATACTTTCGCATATTGTCTAAATAAATAATACCAGGCTCCCCATTAGATGCAATCATATCAGCAACGTCAGAATAATCCATCCCAGGTGTTGCAAAGATACTATTGTTCGATGCCCAACGATGGTCATTAAGTTTTTCTTGATCTTGCTTACACTCTATGAACTCTTTGTCATAAGGCATTCCAATAGCAATTTGAGCAGACCTTCGTACATTACCAGCGACTACACACTTGGCTATATAATTAAATATATCTACAATGTCAACTGATGTTAAGTAGTCTCCAATTTTATTATTTAATAGCATTCTAATATTTTCTAGCATTTCTCTTAGTGGGTCTGGACCAGATGCTGTACCGCCAAAACCTCGAATAGGTTGTCCAGCCTTTCTTATTAATGAATAGTCGAAATTATAAACTCCGTCGTATCTTCTAGAGGTGTAAGATTCAAATAATCTTTTTAATGCTTTAATCCAGCCTTCGCGGTCGTCTGAGATTTTATAAGTTTTTAACATACAGTTTGAGTTTGGTTTATGTACCATCAATTTGTCGGCACCTTTAGTGTCGAAACCAACACCAACACCTTGCATTAGGCAATCCATTGTCCAGCAAAAAGGGTCGGATGCTTCCATTTCAATATTTATAGTTGATGTGAATGCACAATTGTTTAAAGCCATTCCACCTTTTTCTTCTACATAGTCTGTTCCCATCATCCATAGGCCACGACCAGGAGGTAAAAATTTAAAATCCCACATTAATTTAAAAGTTTCGATAGCAGATTTTTCTGCTTTCTTCTCATCCCAAAAAAGTCCATTGCTGAGGCAGTGTTTTTTTTGAATACTAAATTCACCTTCGACTACTCTTTTAAGTACTTCCCACCATTTCTCAATTCTATTCTCATGTTCGATATTTCTACAATATGTACGTTTTGCTGTAACATATCCCAATGGTCCCCAATTAGGTTGTTTTCCTTCATAGCCCTTTATAAATGTTTCTGGTAAAGTAAATTTATACTTTTGATGAAGATCTCTATTAATCATAAATGTTTTCATTTCTTGATGCCTCAAAAAGCGTTAAGATAAAAAAAGTGTTAGAGTTAATAAATGTTTTCTAAGCATATAAAGTATTATCTATAGAGTCACGTTTAGTCTCATCGTCTTCCTCTTCGGTCTCTTCCACTATACCCATGAATTGGGCAATCAATCCTGTCATGTCCTTTAACTTATAGACATTTTCAAACATTTTAAATTCCTCTTTCATAATCCTCATATTAACAATTATAGAGGTAAGCACATCCATAACTTGCTCATTAAAATTTGCTTGTTCTTTCATTGATAGGACTTCATTATCTTCGAGCTCTATAAATTTTGCTCTTAAATCTTCTGCCCATACTTCCATGTCCTTATCATAAAATTCTTCGCCATCTTCTTCTTCCATATCTACTTCTGTTTTCATTTTAATCATCTGCAAGTTAATATTCCATTGTGTATATAATAATTTCTAATATAGTTATCCGTATAAATATCTACATATACTTCCTTTGTTTGGGCGATTCTAACCTTTTTGAGTATTTTTTTCTTTCCATAGAATGTATCTATCATATCTCCTACATGAAATCTTATACTAATAGTTCTTTTAGAATCTTTAAAAAAATGTTGCTTTTCATCAAATATGATTGTTCCAATACTAGTTACAATTTTATATTTTCTATGCCACGATTTATATTTTACTATATTATTGATTTTGACCCAGCCTTCACTGCTAGGTACTGAAGCTCCTACCATTATTCTGTCTGCTCTAAAGACACCATAATTAGTAGAGATTAAGGTGCGACCGTGGATGATTTCTTTTTCATCTCCAAATATTCAAATCCATCTTCGTAGTCCATAAATGTGACAATTTTCTTTGTCTTAGAATCTACATAAAAGCATGGTGTAGAATTGAGAGCTGGTGCATATCCACTTTTTCTCGCATATAAATCTAACCCCTTGAAACTTCCGCAATTAATTAGGTGAATATGTTTATGCCTAAGCGGTCTTACGGTGATGCTAGGAGTATGTCTATGAGCAGTTATTCCTATATCAAAATCGTGGGATTCCATCGCCATATTAAGTAAACTTAATGCTGGACTTTTTTTGGAACCACCCCTTAATTTATGAGACATGAAAATTCTGTAATCAATATCTCCAACTTTTAAGTTTACAATACCTCCATCCCCAATAAATATTCCGCCATAAGTGCTTTCTGCCAGTCTTCTCTCTGGAAAATCTCCAGTTACATTATATGTAAAATGACTGTGGCATCCACTTGCTGTAGCTATAATCTTTCCGCCTACTTCATCATAGAAGGCTTCTGCCATTTCTAATTGATTTTTATATTTAAGCTGTTGGTCTTGTTGAAGTCCTCGTGGTGAAGATGGGCCATAATCAATCAGGTCCCCAGTAAATATAATATATGCATCATCAGTTTCATTTACTTTACTAACAAGTTTATCTAATGCCTTTAACTGATGCTTTAAAGATTTACTTCCAAAATGTGTATCAGCAAGAGCTATTATTAATGAATCTTCTTTCAATGTAAATGATTGTTCATAGGCTGGATACTCATCCTCTGGATCAGAGTAATCATTTACCCAATTAGCCCAATCTTTTCTAACAACTTCTGGCGTGTCATCTGCATCAGATATTCCATCTATTAAATCATCAACATATCTATATATAGTTCTAATAGTTTTTCCATACTTTGCAGCCAATATTTTTACTTTGGTGCTTTTGTTACCTATAGCTTCGTTGTAATCTTTATTAAATTCTTCCTTATCTGGTTTCATTTAAAAATTTCCTCTTAAGTTTAATTATCTATAACAATTTAAAAACTTAACTAAAAAAAAAGTTACAGATACTTTGGAATAATATCTGCTATTTGTTTGCCAATCTTATCATACGAGAATTGTTCTTTAATCTTTACCGACTCTACAATCTTAGGGTTTGGCTTTCCAGCCATTTTAAGCTCGTATACTTCTCTCATTGCTTTCTGAATTGATTCAATCTTAGGTAGTTTCCATCTCATATTTGGTTTAACTATTAATGGAATCATATTGGTTGGATCATTGTTTACATAACTCCAATCTTCTACATCAACTAGATATGAGTTATCATCATTCATAAAGTCTAAATTACCACTGTGTCTACTTCCTATTGTTGGGATTCCGCAAACCATTGCTTCAGATAAAGTCGCACCCCAACCCTCACCAGCAGTTGGACTACAATAACAATCAAGGCTTCTATAAAATTCTCCCATGTCATCTAGCTTATTTTGGAATATCATTATTCTAGGATCTTTTGGAACAAAGTTTTTCCAATTTCTAAAGTCATGATAATTTCCTCCAGGTATGCTGACTTTATTTACAAATCCAACATTAGGATATTCTTTGTATGGAAACTCTCGCATGAATGCTTCCCACATAAGTTCTGGCTTTTTTCTACAAACCCATTCAAAGCAGCTTCCGAAAACAAAATTATAATCTTGCAAATACATTCCAGATTTAATATTTTTGATTTTCGCTTTAAGATCTTTTCCTACTGGACTGAATATAGGATCTATAGGAAATCCTACAACATGAATTTTACTACTGTCCATACCAGGTATCCTTTTAAAGGCTTCTTTACAAAAGTTGGATTGCGTAAATAATACTTTACAATTATTAAGTGGCATCCACCATTCTTCTGGTACAGTTTCAAATTCTGTAACGCAATAGTAGCCATCACTATCTGGGGCTACTGTTGGTAATTGGTGTAAGATAACAAAGTCATTATATAATTCTTCCGCCGAAGCGACATACTTAACGAGAGGGTTATCCATTGCTATAGGTTTTAAAGGGGCGATTTTTAATTCTACACCATTTTCTAACATAGCTTTGACGAGTGATGTTGAAGCATGTGTTATACCTCCTATGCCATCGAAATGGGCTCTCCATATTAATTGTTTCATTTATTTTTCAATTCCTACACTTATATTTATTTCTTCTATATCCTTTGTAACAGACATTGATAACGTGCCATAAATATTACAAGGTAAGGATAAAATCTCATAATTCAATATGTCATTTTCAAACCAATATACAGCAGTACCTACTACTTTTCCATTACATGTCACGGGAACAACTTGTTTCATTTGTAATATTTCCTATTTGTTTCTGTTATTTTAGTTATAGCCCAATGAATTTCACATTTAGGGCAAAAAAATTTATAAAATGTAATATGAGATAATTCTTCTGAACAGTATGGGCATTTCATATTCCTAATTTTTCCCATCGATCTTTTTTAATATTATCTGGTTTTTCCCAACAATCTTTTACACTCTCTGGCATAACTAGAATATCTTTTTTCTTACAACATACATAGTCATATCTAGATAATCCATAATATTTACATGTTTGGCATTGTCTAATCATAATAATTTCCTCGCTGGATTTTCTTGGCCACTAACATATTTATAATTAATATTAGTTCCAGATAATACATTTTTCAATTGATTCCATTCAAAGTAAATATTCTTTAGATCTTTATTCTTGATATGATAAATGAAATTAATTTGTCTATATACCAAAAGAGAATCCATATAAATATCTACTTCCTCAAATTCTTCGCCAGAAATAATATTCATAGCTTTAATAATAGATTTCCATTCGCATTGATTATTAGATAAGCCACTGAATTCTTCTATGAACTCTTCATTCTCTTCACCAGAAATAACGCAAATACCCTTACCATTCTTACCTTTTATATATATATCAATCAAGAGTTGCACCTGTAATGTCAGTCATTCTATGAATAATCTTACCAATCTTATTGGCTACTACTTTTTTATCAATGTTTTCTAAGGCAAATTTTCTTCCTTCTTTTCCCATTCTTTTTCTTACATCCTCATTTTCTAAAAGATAACAGATCTGGTCTACCATGTGGTCTAAATCTGCATAAGGTCTCATTACACCCTTATCATTAAATATCATTTTTTTCCCATTAGATGTTCCGATTCTAGCCCCGCATCCACGTGTTCCTATTAAGTCTCCACCTTTTTCATAGTTGGCAAATTCTGGTGTTGTAGTATAATCTGTTGCTACAATAGGAACTTCAGCAGACATGGCTTCAGCTAATGGCAATCCCATTCCTTCCCCACCATGAGGTGAGAAATAAACATCAGTTGCATTATATAATTGATTCATAAAATCTGTTGGAAATCCTAAGTCAAATTTTAATTTAGATGAGGTTATTAACTTGTTTCCTTCTAATAAACCATTGGCATAGAAAATTTCCTTTGGATTGATTCCACCCCATGAAGGTTCTTTTAGATCAGTATGCATTAAGAAGTGCACCTTTGGATTACGCTTGATAACTTCTGCTGCTACTTTGATTGTATGATAAGGTCGTTTTCTCCAGCCAGGTCTTCCTATAAATGTTATTAAATGATGATCTTCTGGGATTCCAATTTTCTCTCTAAAGGATTGCCTAATCTTATCATCTTTAAAATATACATCGGTTTCAATAGGATCATAAACTTGTTCAACATTATATCCCCACTTCGCCATTACATCTTGAGCAAATTTTCCAACTACTACAATCTCGTCGGCATTATCTAATGATAATCTAGATTGATTAAATCTTGTATCTTCATTATCCCATGGCACCCAATATAAAACTGGAGCTCCACTTACCTTATCAAACCAAGCACATCTTTGTAAATCATCATGCATCATAACCATATCAATTTTATATTTTTTAATGTAATGATTAATAGCACCTCTTGGATCTTGCATATTAAAAGGTAATAAACTGGCTAACTCTGTTGGAATCATTCTATCATAAGTCTGACCATATTCCCCATAGAACCAGTTAATAGGATCTTTAAAAAGTTTCTCATCTACCATTCTAGGCATATATTGTAAAGACGATAGTATTCTTCTTCCCATTATTCCATAAGAAAGATTACTGTACAACTTTACATTCGCTGTAAAAATGTTCATTAAATAAAAAAAGATGGAAAGGTATATAAGGTTATCGGTACTTAATAACTATCACTTCGGCACCCCGCATTTTAAGTTTATATCCATAGTTATCCATAGCGTTTTTCAAAGATTTTGTAAGATTACTCTTCCCACTATTACGTTCAAACTGAGATTTAAGAACAGAGAAAACATATTCATTATTTAAAGTCGGAATGATACGTCTTGCCCTTATAATTGCATCAAACCATTTAGCTAACACACTAGCCAATGCTACTGATGCTGTAGGCACTCTCTTAAATTTCAATCCAGAATTTACTTCGTCCAATGGAAGCTTCAGCTTTTTTTGTAATTTCATATTTAATCCTCGATGTTTTTTTAATATACCCTTTAACTACTAAATAATTTAAATACTTGTTTAATTTAGTTCTACTTAATCCAGTTGTTATTATTAATTCAGATACTGATGATGGAAGGCATTCCATAATTTTCTTCTGAGAATTTCTCATTTTTTTATATGAAAATCTTTCATCAAGATATTTATCTAGTTCAGTGTAAGTTAGAACTTCCGCATCTGGTATTAGAGATGATTCAAACTCTTCGACTCCAGTATTAGGTAATATAAAGACTTCAATCATTTCTCTCAGCTTTCCGTTTAAGGTTTTTATATTCTCTCGAATTCTGCCAACTGCTTGTTGCATTTCTTCTTCTCTATAAACTGTTCGCCAAATTTCTTCAGACCAACCAGATAACTCAGTATAAGTTTCAATTTCTATTTGAGGTGGGTTAGGTTCATGGGCAAGAATAATTGTATCGCATTTTTTATAGTAATCATTAAGACCTCTTAAGGCATAGTAGTTTGCAAACTCAATCTTATTTTTGCCGAGAACTTTATCCTTTTTCTTTCGCTTAACATTCATTTTAGATTCTATGATTGTTTGAATTTTTTTGGTGCATACAATTAATGTATTCCTTTTCTTCCGTCTTGCAATCTTAGTCATTAATTTGCATAATCTTTCTGGAGTCTTATTAACTCCTCCCGCCGTTTTATATCCAGTCCAACTTGAAATGGGGTATCGCCATTTTTTAAGTTGATATGCTCTTTCATAATTTACACCAGCGACCATCATGTCAGGTGTAGTACCTAACATTTTCTCCCATACTTCTCTAGTTGCAGTACCATCTAAAGCAATGATTTTCTTTATATGTAGTTTTGATATTATCTCTGGATTAAAATAAGATAGCTTCACCGTATGCTTCCACCCCATCACCATTTTTTCAACGCTCTTAGTATCAAAGTATGAATTAATTTTATAGATGTGGTTTATAATGTTTTTTGGAATTCTTCTAATTGAACCAAGCTTCCAAAGTTCAAAAGTTTTTGATCCAAACTTTTTTATATTCTCAATTAGTTTTCCTCTATTTAGTGTAAGAGAAGATAACTCGCCGTAGTCTATGGTTCTCTCCATTATCAACTCTATAAATCTACAGAGGTCATCGGTGCATTTGGCTTGTTTAGCTATTGAATAGATTAAAAACAAGTCAGACCTTTGAACAACTTCTGAACACATAAAGGTTTTAATAGGATTTTCGTCGATGATAAGTACATCATAATCTTCGCCAACAGCTTCTCCAGCAACTTCTTTATTAAGAAAATTGGGAAGCCATGTTTGTAGATGACCATGAGTTATAGCAAGATTAGGTCTATCCTTATAGGCTTTGGCTAAATTCTTTTCGTAGACGCAACTAAGTTTATCTACACATTTTTCGCACATACCCCTTATATCATAATTCATTTTAAACATTAATTGGGCATCTGGATTAGTACATAATTTGCTTCTACTTTTAAGATGTAAAAAATCGAATGTTCTATAAGGTGAGTCTGTAACATTTTCTTTAATATTTTTATGAAATGGTGCACAATAAATCCATCTCAGAGTCTTATCTAACTCCATTAAGGTTTTAGTTGTTTTTCCGCCGCCTGTAAATATTTTCATTATTAGAGTATGGAGGGCTGGATCTTCCACGAAGTCCCTTTCCTTTAACATTATTTCTTGCCATACTACGTCCATCTCGTCTACTGGTAGTGTTTCTGTCAATTGATATTACCTCTTTACTAGTATAGAGTTCAGTTATACCTACTACTACTTTATTTCCTATACCTTTTAAACTTGTTAGTTTCTTAGGATTGTTAACAGCCAACGCAATAATCATATCTATTGACTTAAACTCGTCTAACAGTAATGCGGCAGTTTTTCTTCCAATGCCTGGTATAGCCATCAAAGGAATTAGTCTTACATCTTCTCCTTTTGCTATTATAGGTTTATGAGCTCTATTATCTAGTACTTGATATTTCTTACAATGTTTTTCAAGTAATAAAAGAAAGGAAGCCGTAGCCTCCTCATCTTTACATATAACAAAGTTTACACCATAGAATGCTGTCTTGATTCGTTGGGCTTTTAACTTGTTATAAAAATAATAATAATCCTTTAAGGTTTGATTCCAATCTCCTTCAAATATAACAAATTTAACTCCAGAATATAATCTAGACATCTTCTCTAATTGGTCGTCAAGCCTTCCATCTTTGGTACTCTTAACAAAGTCTTTGTCTCGTTTTCTTTCAACCATCCAAAGTATTTCTTTGCCATGCAATCCTATGTAATCCCCAACTCTTTCTCCAGAGATTCTCATCTCCTCTCGTTTAAAAATAGTTCCTCTTCGTTTGAGAACGTTGCCTACATAGTGTCTTGATTTTTCTTTTTCGCCGCTGTCTTCTATAATCATAACATACAACTCAACACAATATCTGCAAATAAGTAACTGTTTTTCTTTTTATAGTATTTTTCCCTTTGTGGTTTATTAAAAAGGTGCCTAACAACGTACTCTCTATTAGTAGCTTCAAATGATACGAGGTCTGCGGTATTAGGTTCAAAAAGATTAATCAACGCTTCGATTTGTCTTCTACTTAAATTAACGTTCTCAAAATTAAAATGCTCGATCAAGTCTTCGAGCGACAAATGGTGCATAGTTTAATAATATTTCTTAACTATAAAAAGTTTTCTTAATATTTACTATATTCTGGAAAAACCTTAAAGTAGTATTTATTATTAGGTATAACAGTTTTGTACTTAAGGCACTTCAATTGTTCCAATGTATCAGTTTCATCATATTCAGCTTGAACTCCAGTCCTTAATCTATTTATCACAACATATTCTGGAAATCCTCTGGATAAACAATCTCTCCAAAAAATCCCCCATTTTCTAAATTCATTATAACTTTTTGTTATGATATACTTCCCCAACCAAATATCTTTTGTAGCTTGCCTTAGTTGATTAAATCTATAATAACATTTAATTGGAATATTATATTCTTCGCAATTATCCATTGTAATATTAATATCCTTTTCTATTACCTTACATTCTTTTGATATGGGAACTAAAGAACCTTTAACTCTTAAACTTTCTTTCTCTCTTAAACTGTCAACAAATTCTCGCATTCTTTCTGAACTCGTCATTTCTAATTCTCTTTTAGTGCTGAGAGTATAATA
>Ga0307928_10002519_pt1 | contig 14074 bp, 31 predicted proteins | sample AceLakmetagen232_FD_201815 | JGI IMG/M metagenome (GOLD analysis project Ga0307928, IMG submission 201815) | Saline water microbial communities from Ace Lake, Antarctica - #232 | ecosystem: Environmental > Aquatic > Non-marine Saline and Alkaline > Saline | place: Antarctica: Ace Lake... | reverse complement strand
TTTTAAAGTGTTTGGTGTGGTATACTCTTATCAACATATTTTTTAATTTAGTAGGTATTGTTGGTTTTATTTATGTGTGGTGGTTCTTATGAGTGATTTTGTTTGTTTAGAGGTTTCTTCTAAAGAGGAGGCGGAAAGATTACGTTCTGCTATTGAAAGAGATTTTTATAAGGCTAGTAATGTTTTAAGCGGTGGTAATAAGCCAAAGATTTTAGAAAAAACTATTTTTTTTAATAAGTCGTTTATTATTATTGTTCCCTTTTATCTTCCTATGTCTGGGCATATTGGGAAATTATTTAAGCGTGGAGTATTACAGGGTTTTATTAGTAGTGCAAAGAAAGCAAATATCAAGGCAAAAAAGTTTAATCTTGGTAATAATGAAGAAGTGGAGGTTGTTTATAATGGGATTACTGATTAATGAAAAAGGTTTTAAGGTTTTTCCTAGTGGTTACCGTGTTAATAAAAGTTTAGTTCGTTTAACTTGTATTATTTTATTTGTTTATTTGGGGTTTACTGCTTATTCAATTCTTTCTAATGATCGTTTTTATTTGACTTGTGTTTCTCCTGATGGTTGCGAGAACCCTCTTTATAATTATGATGATTGCGTAAAAATTGGTGCTTCTGAAAGTCTTTGTTCTCAAGAACGTTTATCTTATGGTTCTTCTTATGGTTTTAAACATAGTTCTTTTATCGTTAATGCTCCTATTTATTCTATTTTGTTGTTGTTGTTGATGTTTGTTTTTAATCATTTCAAGTATAATAAAGGGAGGGGGTTTAAAGATGTTGAAGTATAAGTTTTTATTAATTTTATTGTTGTGTGTGTTTGCTGTTGGTGGTTGTACGAAGTACGTTCCTATTGGAGGAGTAACTAAATTAAGCCATATGCACGGATTAGTCACAGACATACAAACAGTAAACTCCGTTGATACATGGTACAATGTGACCTTTAATTCTACACTTGGTGATGTTCAATATTTACGATTTGTAGATAATAAAACTGTGATAATAGATCATGAAGGGCATTATACTATCACTTTTGGATGCGGTATAATAGATGATTCCCCTTCTCCTAATGCAGATGTAGCCATGCGAATAACTCATAATAATGTAGAAGTAATAGGTAGTTATGTTGAGATGGACACAACTAAACAAAACGCTGATTTCTGGATGGAACACACAACACATACAGAATTAAACGCTAATGATACTTTAAACATGCAATATATTTCTAGTGATACAGATGTTACTATGGAACAAGAAGATATGTACGCGGTTCAAGGTTTTAATTGTTATGGGTATTTGCAAGAAGTAGCAGTAATAATTATCTAAAGAGGTTTTTATGGCTAATGGTTTCGATATTTTGGAATTGTTTATTAATAATCCTGAAAAATATTATAATGTACAGCAAGTTATGAATGGGGCTTCTGTTTGTTGGGTTAGTGCTAAAGATAATATTATTATGTTAAATAAAAAGGGTTGGATTAAGAAAACTGTTAAAGGTTATATTGTTAATAAAAATATTATACTTAGAAAAACCTAAGTAAATTATTTAAACCTATTTATTTATTATGTTTTTTAGGAGGTGTGTTTAAAAAAAATGAATGTCTTTAAATTATTTAAAAAAGGTCAAGCTAGAGGCGGAGTTATTGGCGGAATTATTGCTGTGACTATTGCTGTTATTATGGCGACTAATCTATTAATGCCTACTTTGAAAGGTGCTAATACGACTTCATGGTCTACTTCAGAGATTGCTCTTTGGGCTGTTACTGGTTTAGCTGTCGTTATCGGTTTAGTATTACTTATCTTTGCTTCTTTCGGGGTGAATGTTTAAGGTGGTATTATCTGATTTGATTAAATCACTATCCGCGAAGGTTTTTCGTGGGTGCGAGGTTGTTTATGAAATTTAGTTTCAAGAAGGCAACAATCTTTATTCTAGTCCTCGTACAAGTTATTTTTTTTATTCCTTTTGCTTCTGCTTCTACTTCTCTTTCTTCTTCTCCTGTTAATCTCCCTATTTTTTTAATTATTGGCGGTTTTTGTTTATTGCTTATTTTTATTGGTATGTTGGCAAATATTCCTTTTTTTACTATTGTCGGTTTTATCTTACTTATTTTTCTTGGTGGTATTGTCGAGGCTGGAAATCTTTATGTCCCTTCTGGGGTGACTGGTAACTTTACTTCTTCGGCTGCTGTTTATACTACTGATTATATCGCATATAATACGGGCAATTATCATACGATAGGCTTTTTAATTATGTGGATAGGTATTATTGCTTCGGTGTTTTCTGTTTTTGCTACTTTTGGAGGTCGTACAGATGGGTAAAAAATTTATTAAGGGTGATTTTCTTTTTGAAGAAACAAAAGATTTCGTTAAGGTTAAAGATATTTTTTCTAATCATACATTGTATAAAAAAAAGAGGGGTTCTCGTTAATGGGGCAAAATAACCTTAAAGTTACTAGAGGAGGTAATGGCTCGTTTAAAGGCAGTACAGTAACTACTAGAAAAAGCGGCAGTCGTATAAGAACAACTCGTTCTTCTACTGGTGAATTTATAAATATTTCTACTACTAGTGGTGGTACTGGTAGCGCTGTTTCTTCTTCTGAACAAGAAGAAATTAATAAATTAAATAAAGAATTATCCGATAAGGCGACTGCTAATTATAACGCTAATGCTGAACAAGTTGTTGCAGATTTAAATAACGCTAAGTTAAGAGAGGTTGCTTTGGCACGTTTAAAGAGGGAGCAGATAAGGCAGAAATTAAATAACCAATCTAGCGTTACTAATCCAGTTTTAGCAGGGGTTATTTCTCAAGTAGAGTACGATAAGAATTTAAACAGGGGTGTTTATAATCCTGCTCAATTAGAGGTTCAAAGAGAGGTAACGTATAAAGGTCTTGTGGGGGATTCTCCAGATCGTTATTTTTATGAGGCGAACGCTGAGAGAAAGAAGTTTTTGTTGCGTAAAAATCCTTATTTTAAAGAGAGTTTAGGCGGTGCTAAAGGCGAAGATGCTTTTATTAGAACTAAACAACTTTCAAAGGAACAGGCAGAGAAAGAAGTTTTAACTTTTAAAGATCGTGGGGAGTTTGTTAAAGGTTCTATTCAGAACAGAAAGATTTTAAGAGATATTTATACTAAAGAAGAACGTAAAGAGTTACAAAAAGAGAAAAGAAAAGTTTTAGGTGAAAATGTTTTTCAACAGTTAAGGGATGCTAGAGATTTATTAAAAGAGAGAGTTAATCAAAATAATGTGCGTGTTGTTCCTTCAGGGCTTTCTAAGCAACAATTAAAAGATTTAGAGGCTGCAGGTCTTATTAATACTAAATCGAAAAATAAACGTATTTCTGGCGTTACTGGTGCAGATCTTAATACAGGTAATTCTTTAAAATCTATCTTTGAGATTTACGAGGGTTTAGATTTTGAAACCCAACAAAGCGCGAAGGGAGGGGCGGAGATGATTGGTTATACTGCTGCGAGTCTTCCTGCGAACGTTGTAAATCCTTTATTAGCTCAAACGTTAGATTATGGTTTATCTTTACCTACGAGAAGAAGAAATTTATATAATCCTACTCCTGAAAATAGGGCTGCTCGAGATATTGAAAATATTGATATTGTGGCGGATTATGTTCCTGAAGGTTTAGGCGTTATTATAGGGGGTGCTTTTGGTTTAAAGTATGGTGGTCTTAAAGGTGCGGCTGCAGGTGCTTCGCAAGGTTTTTTTATAGGTCGTAAAGTTCCTACTCCTAACGTAAATATTAATATTAATGAGAAGATTAAGACTTCTCCTTTATCGGGTTCTTTTGGTGGTTCTGAGTTGGGTTATGGTAATTCTAATAATGTTGAAGTTAATTTAACTGAGGAATTACTTGGTAATTTTCAAGGGAATGTAACTCGTTTAATAGATGCAGGGGTTAATATTTCTTCTGAGTTAAGGTTTCCTAATGTTAATATTAATAAGTCTGAGTTGGGTTATGGTAGAAGAAACCTTTTTTCTAACGAAAATCTTAACGAGAACTTAAACGAAAATCTTAACGAGAACTTAAACGAGAATTTAAACGAAAATCTTAACGAGAACTTAAACGAGAATTTAAACGAAAATCTTAACGAGAACTTGAACGAGAATATTAATTTAAATCTTAATGCTAATGTTAATGAAAATATTAACGAGAATATTAATATTAATTTGAACGAACAATTTAACGCTAATATTAACGCTAACTTTAATTTTCTTGCTAGAAAAAAGAAACAGGTAAAGGATAAATTAAATTTTGGTTATCAACCTTTTACGACTGTTAAGGGTGTTAATATTAATATCGGTTCGGTTGTTCCTAAGAAAGAAAAGGCTTTTCAGGTTGGGCGTTCTTATGTTGAAAATAGACCTGCGAGATCTTTCGGGGTTGATCTTTTAGGCGGTCGCTTTGAGGGTGTAGACTTAGGATTTAAGAAGGGTTTTAAAAGAAAGGTTACTGAGAAGGGGGTTCTTTATGTTGAGCCTTCGAGCAGAGCAATAAATTCTTATGGCGAGATTTTAGGTATTAGTAAGAAGGGTTCTAAATCAAAAATAAAATTAATAGGTGATAATGATGGGTTTAAAAGAAAAAATATCAAGATATAAAGACAGGTTAGAGGAGAAAAGAACTACTCGAGATATGGCGGAGTATCAAAAGGAGAAAACTAAATCCTTAGAAAGAAAGTTAGATGCAGCTAATGCTAAACAGTATTTAGATCAAAGGAAAGAAGTTAATGCACAAAAGAAACTTATTAAAGATGCGAAACAGGAAAGATTTAATAATAGTTTTTCTGGAAAATTATTATCTGGAACTAAATCAACTTTTAATACTTTGAATACTTTAAACAATAAAAGGGTTTCTAGTGGTCAAGGAAGTACTAAAAAGAGAAAGTTTGCTTCTCGTTCAACTCCGAGAACGGGAACGGTGGACAGTTCGATTTTATTTAATAATATGAGAAGGTAAACTAATGTATAAGAAAGGGCAAACAGTCGTACAAGATACAGTAACGCTTATTTTTATAGTGGTAGCTGTGATTATTTTGGCTTTAATTGCTCCTGTGACTACTCCTATTTTCCAGTCTATGGCTACTAATAATAATATAACTGGGAGTCTTGGCTTAATTGTAAATTATATGAATTTGTTATTGATCGTTATTCTTTCTTTAATTGGTTTAGTTATTGTTTTCGGTGGTGGTCGCCAGTGAATAAGAAGTTGTTATTAATTCCTATAATTATCTTTTTATTAAGTGTTAACATAGTTCTAGCAGCACCAGTTTATTATGTTGACTCACCAGGAGTAGTGCCTGATACTAATAGCGCTGGTGATGATGATTATTATGGTTGGAAAATGTTTGTTAATCAATCAAACCTTTTTCTTGATAACACCACTAAAGCAGTAGGTGATACTAGTACAAAAGCCTATCTTTATTACGAAAACCATACTTTAATAGACTCTTATCTTTTTGTTGGTGACGTAGCAACAATTGATTATCTTCTTCCAGCTTCACAAACGTATTTTTTGATGGCGGGAGCTGATGGAGTGCCAAGAAATGTTCGTTATGTTCTAGGTAATTCTGATAATATTAGTGGTACAGGAATACTTGTTAGCTGGACTAATACAAAAATTAATCCTCCTAGTACTTGGCAAGAACAAACAGGAGCGGGAGCGAGTATAATAAGTATAAATGGACATATAGGAAATGTCACAACAAATTTTACTATACAAGTTAATGATATTTGGAATGGTAACCCTGTTAATAATATTTCAGTAGTGATTGAAGGAGTAGGAACTTTTACTAACGAAACGGGTACAGTTGTTACTACTACTTTATTAAGTAATGCTTCTAGTTTATACAATATTAGTGTATCTAGTGAAAATTATGTTTCTAAGTGGTATAATAATACAAATATTTCTTCTCTTTTAGCCGCTTCTCTTTTTCCTATTAATAGTTTAGAAATTTATGTCAAGGATGCAGAAACGAATTTAAATTTATCTTCTTTTAATGTTACTGTTCAAAATGCCGTTTATTCTTATTCTAATATAACTACTTCTAATTTATCAAGGTTTAAGAATATTGTTCCAGGTATTTATAATGTTCGTATTGATGCAATAAATTATACTACTGCTTCTTATGTGGTTACTGTTAGTAATTATTCTCACCAATATTTAACGGCTCATTTAGAAAATTTATCCAGTACGTTTAACTTTATCACTAAAGATAAAAGTACTAACGGTTTATTAGAGGGTGTTGTTGTTTCTCAGAAAAGATTTATTAACGGTTCTTTAACAACTATTAGTTCTAAGTCCAGTGATGTAACAGGGAGGATTCAGTTTAATTATGATTCGGGTGTCGAGTATACTTTTAGTACGAGTTTAAATAATTATATTGATAAAGATTTTATTTTAACCATTCTTTATACTGAATATACTGTTTTGCTTGAACCGTCTGAGGGTTCTAATTCAGATATTTATTTCGATGATGTAGTAGTAATATATAATTCTTATAATTTGATTCCTGGTTCTTTAAATGCAAGTTTGTTAAGTTGGGTTGCAATGGATTTTTCTAGCGGTTACGGTAGTTTGGAGGATTACGGGTTTAATGTCACTTTAACTAATGGCAGTGTTTATTCAGGTAGTGCTGTTTCTGTTACTGGTTCAACTGTGAACGTTTCTTTTAATGATTCTGTTGTCGTGTTTGGTGATGCGGCAACTATTAATTATTATTATAAAAGTACCTTTAACGATGATTTAAAGTACGGTAGTCGTGCGGTGATGTTCGATACTTGGACCGTTGCAAGTTCGGGTTCTTTGGAACAGTTTAAGGATGAAATGAGTTTAGAGAGTGATTTTACTAAAGGCTTCTGGGCTAGTATTGTTATTTTGTTCGTTACTGCTTTATTTACGTTCTTTGGTTTACTTGCAGGTGATCCTTTATTATTGGGTGCTGTTGGTGGAATAATAGGGAGTTTAATTGTTGCAAGTATAGACCTTATTAACTGGGCTTCTTTTGGTTTGGTTGCGTTTATTTTAGTTATTATAATTATCGGAAAGGTGATTAACAATAGCTAATTACGGATTATTAACCTTTATAATTCTTATGTTGTCTATAAATATAGGCTTAGGAATGTACACTGCAGCGGCAACAGATTATAATTCAGCTTATAAAAACCCTATTGATTTTAATAGAAGTCCGGCTGCAGCGTATTTTAGTGATGGAACTTTAACAGGCGATTTAGAAATAAATGAAAGTGATGCAATACCTGAGAGTAGCGATAGTATAGACCCTGAAACAGGAAATATTTTCACTGATACTTTTAAAACCTTTACTAATTGGTTAAGTGACAAGCAAACAAAATTAAGCATAGTTTCTTCTGTTCTTTCTCAACCTAAGGGTTTTATGATTGAAATGGGTGTTCCTAAGATTTATGCCAATGCTTTCGGTTTGTTATGGTATATTATTATATTATTATTGTTTATTAGTTTCCTTAAAGGAGGTGCGATAAATTGAGCTTTGTCGGTTCTGGCTTATTGGATTCTGTTTTGCAAAATATAGGGCAATATATTTTCGCTAGTCCTCAAGCGGCAGGGCTTTATTTTCTTACCCTTATTTTTATCGGTGCTGTGATGTTACGTATAGAATTTACTATTGCTTTAATTATAACTATTCCTTTAAACATTATTCTTCTGGCTAATGGAAGTATTAATAATATTGTTGCGGCAGTTCATATTATTTTAGTATTAATTATTTTAGGTCTCGCTTTCTTTAGATCTAAATCTTAAATTATAAGTATTGCTTAAATGTTTTAAGCATTTAATTCTATAGAATAATAATATTTATATATGAGTACATATATGTTATTATTATGAAACCAACTAATAAAGACTTTCAAAAATATATATGCTCTATGGCGATTTATTGCGTTCAAGAAGAGAGTTTAAAGGGTAGAAGACAATGAAGGGTTTAAAGAGAGAAGTAATCTTACAGGCTCAAGAACAGGGCGTTCATACGCAGCATAAAATAACAGTGCCTTTTGATATTGTAGGTCTTGCAGGATGGGAGAAGGGCGATCTGTTAGAAATAGTTTTTATTTTCGGTTCTGGAAAAGTAAGTATAGAGAAGGTAAACTAATGAAAACTTATAAACAAGATCTAGAAAAAGCGTTAGATGAACTTATAGAAGACTTTGAAGAAATAGGGATACCTGTATCTAAAGAGTATGAACAAATGTACAGTATGTACTTAGCTATTGTTAGACTTCCAGAATATGAAGATAAAGAACGAGAACAAAAGTATATGTCTTTTATGGCTGAGAATTATTTCAATAAATTATATGAGGTTAAAAAATGAACTTATTAAAAATAGGTATTATAGAATGAAGATGCCTAAACCTATAACTAACGAATTTGAAAGAATAGAAAGACTTGTAAAGAAAGAAGAAGAAAAACTTGAAGGCGTTGAATTTGACGAATAAATGTTTATTGGATTGGTGTAGCTCAACTAATACCGAGGCTTTGGATTGGTTAAAGAAATCTGGCGATCTAAATACTCAGATGCAAAAAGTATTTCAATCTTATCACATAAGGGGAAAAAGAGGTTTAACAGATGAAGAAGGGGGTGTTGTTCTTGATATGAAAAACACTTCTTTTATTGCTCGAAGGCATGATTTAATAAAAAAGTTTCCTGATACGTTTTACAGTGATACTTTTAGAATTGGTTCTTCTGGGTTAAAGAACAGAGTTTGGAGGTTAAAAGAATGATACCCCCTCACCCCTCTACTTCCTGTGGAAAGTTTCCTAACATGAAAACATCTGCCTCTATTGGAAAGCACATTAAAGGCATTATAGAGAAGAATTTAAAGGCAGTTCCAAACGAAACTAAAAATAACCACGTATCGGTGGGGGGGGTTGGTTCTGCTGATTACTCATATGCTTACTACAACCCCCACAACGCAAGATTCTATTTTAAGTATTTAAAGACCGACCCCCTAACCGACCCCCGGTTAAATGATCTTAAAACTATTAATAAGTCTGAGTTGTGCCATGATAATTTTAAGGGCTGCCGTATTGTTATTAAGAAGAATTTGATCGAGGTCACTAATAAGATTAATAAGGAGAGAAGGTTTAAAATCTCTGGCTCTGCTGATGAAAGGTATTCTCAGACTGTGGAGGCTGTTGTTGTTCTTGAGAGAGAGGTTGTTTGTGCTTTAAAAGAATTTATTGTTGTTTTCGGTGGTGAGTCTGATTGTGTTTGCGTTAAGATGTGGATTCCTGATAATAAGATTTTGCACGATCGGATTATTGATTCTTTACCTGATGAATTAACTTTCAGAAATGATGTTGTAAAAAAGGTTTATGTTGATGTTCCTAAGAACGTGGAGGTTTCTTCTCCTGTTCAGGCAGCTCATACGTTCCGCAACTTGGCTTTATATGATTATGCCCCCATGATTGCGGCAGAGTTAGAGGAGTTAAGAAAGGAGATTATGCAGCCTAAGAAAAGTTTTCTTAATCCTTTAGAAAATGTCAAGTTAGGGTTAAGTTGTTTTCCTGCTGATGTGTTTAAGTCTAGTGATAATATTACTGCTTTGTCTGATCTTGATAAGGCTTCTTTAACAGAGTGGATTTTTGAAACGTTCGGGGGTGTTGCTTAGTGGGTCACGGTAGCGTGGCAGTTTTTGCCAATAAAAATAAACGTAGAATGATTAAAACACGAATAGAACGAGAGAACGATTTAATTTTAGAAATGAAAGAAAAAATAAAGACTCTAGAAAAACCTTTTTTTAGTTCTAAGTCTTTACAAAGGCAGAAATTAGAGAGAGAGGTTGCGCATACTGTGCCTCTTAAAGGGTGGTTGTGATGGATGATTTAAATAAAATGAAAACTTTAATACGTTATAAACATATGATCGGTTTAATAGATAAGGAAGAAATGATTAATTTAAGTTCATTTATTAATAAATTGGTGCGTTAAAATGGGATTTAATATTTGTAAAGTTTGCGGAACTGTTTACCGGGTGAATAATAAAAACTGTGTTTGTAGTATCCCTAGATGTTTAAACAGTACTCAAAAGAAAAAAGCAGTATGTTTTAGCGCTGCTAAAAATAAGGGTTTAGATCTTGCGAACCGTTTAGGTATGCCTTTATTGATTGTTGAAAAAATGAACGAAGATAAAAAAGAAATATATATTGCAGAGGTTAAAAATGAGTGATTATTATTTTAAGAAGAGTAAATGCAGGGGTAACGAGTATATGCAGGTTTGGTATAAAAACCGTTTTGTTTCCAGCCTTGGCTCTGCTGGAAAGGCGCATAGAGATTCAGTCCTATTAAAAGAACTTGTAAAACAGACTGAAGAATATAAAAAAATACTGACTGAAATTAATAAAGAGAAAAATTGATTAAAGACTGAATAACATATATTATGAAAATAAGCTAGCTTTCAGAGGGAATTACAACGTATAATAAACATTATGCGAAGTTTAGAAGGGTGTTTGCTTAATATCGTTTTCAGTCTGAGTTAAACAAAGGAGGCTACTCACAAATGAGAGTTTACAAGGAATCAACAATAAATGAAATATAGAACACATGAGGAAATTAGAGAAGAAGGATATAAAGAAGGTTATAAGAAAGCAAAAGAAAAATACAAAAAACAAGAGTAATAAAGAAAATGATACCTATATTAAATGTTCAAGAGACGTTATGGATTTTATTAATAAGTTATATTATATTAGGAATATTTTGTTTAATTATATGGAAAGAACTACGAGAAGTTAGTAAATGAAATGTCCTAATTGTAAAAAAGGTTATTTAATTTTAATAGAAACTTGTACTTTCTATTATTGTAATAATTGTGATTATCAAACAGTACATAAATTAAAAGAAGTTAGTAAGGAGGAATAATTATAATGAGTGATGAAAGTTTATTTTCTAAGGAAACGACGGTTGCCCGTTCACGGCAAGATATAGTTATTTTTTTTTATTTGCAGCGTTTAGAAGATTTGTTAAGAGCAGATAAGGCGTATAATAAAGCAGAGGTTACGAGTACCGATAAAAGAGAGGCTGAATTAGAAAGGGTTGCCTGTCTTAAATCTCTTTTTCTTTTATGTAAACCACGTTTAAAAGAAAAGTCTTCGAGTGTTAAGAAGGATAAAATATATATTTATTCTGTAAAGATTTTCGAGGCGTTGTTTACTGAAAAGAATTATTCTAAGATAACTGAATTATTGGTTGAGTATCTAGAAACCGATCTTAAATTAACTCAGATCGCAAAAATGGCAGATTATGACCGAACGAATATTATTTTATCTAATAAGATGAAGGGTTATAAATGACTTACGAAGATTTTACGCCAGAGGATTTTATAGAAAATAAGTTAGTTGAAAACTTAGAGTTTGCGAAGACTGTTCCTATTAAAAATAAGCAACCTTTCGGAATGATTATCGACGGTTCTCCCGGCATGAGTAAGACTACGAACGCAGCTTTAATTGCGAAAGTATTTCAACCTTCTTTTAATGTTGAGTTGCAGATCGGGAGAGGTATAGAACAATTCATTAAGGCTTATAATTATACTATTGATAAGGTTAAGGCAAAATTAAAGGTTTGCGTATATGACGAGGCTAACGATAGCGACCGTTCGGGAAGTAGAGGCAGGGTTCAGAGGATTTTAAATAATGTTTTGGTTGCTACTTCACGACAAGAGGCGGTTATTATTATTATCGTATTACATAGGTTTTATAGATTGGATGAACGTTTCTTTGATAATAGCCTTATTGATATTTTGATTAATATTAACTCTAAGGTTAATGATAAGTATTGCCATTTTAGAGCTTATGACATTGATGGTATGATCTGGATGTCTTCGCAGATTAAAAAGGGTAAGGTTGCTAAGAAACCTTTAGTTTATAATATTACTTCGCCAAATTTCAAGGGTATTATTAAAGCTCCTCCTTTAGATTTCATGTTAGAGATTGAAAAGTTTTCTAAAGAGGGTAAAGATCTTTTACGTAAAAAGGGTACGAGGGAATTATTGGCTCAGAATTATTATACTGTTACAGTGCTTTCTTCTATGCTTGGGCAGACTCGTTCAAGTATTGAGTATCGTATTAAGAAGTTTTCTTTACAGAAACACTATCTTCGCGAACGTAATGGCAAGGTTGTGTTCTATGATAAGGATATTTTTGGGGTGTTGAAGAAAATTTACCATAAAGAAGATGGCGATCTTGCTAAGAAAAAATAATATTATATATTTGGAAAGGGTATAAGTGTGTGCGTTTGGTGGATTTAAATCTTTCATATATAGAGTTGTATTATTGTTCGTACACACAGAATTTATTTTTTTATTATTGTTTATAGATTTTAGGTTATGCTTAAAAGTTTTAAGTAATGATTAGAAAAGTATTTATACAAGTATACTTTAGGTATACTTGTGAGTGATGTTACTTCGGTTAAGGTGGATAAAAAAGTAAAGGATAAATTAGAAGTATTTAAGTCTGACTTAGATAAATTAACTATTGGTAAGGTTTCTTATTCTGATGTTATTAATTATTTAATTGATAAGAGGGGAAATAAATGAGTATGAATTATATTCCCAAAAATAGTATAGAATTTGATACTATGACAACCATCCCTTCATGGGGTGACCCTAAAGACTTCGATACCGACCCCCTTTTAAATTTAGAAGGAAATAAACGCCCCGTTCCTGAATATTGGCGTATTACGAAATTTTTTACTCCTGATTTCAGAGTGGGTAATTTAAATAACAATTTTGATGATTTCGAGTTCTTAGAAGATAGAGCCGCTTTGATTGGTGTTCTTAATTTTTTCAGGGGTGGGGCTTTGCAGGATTTAGCACCTGTTGCAAGTTTGCAGGTTTCGACTTCTTTAGAACTTTCTCAGAGTAGAAACGGCTTTTTTAGAAAGAACAGTAATACTTTTAATCAAAGCATAGAGCAAAAAGATTCCTCTAAGGATTCGGGCTTTTTGGGTAAGTTATTCGGTAAAAATAATAAGGGTGGTTCTCAGTGAATGAAGTTATAAGTATTATGGTAAGTTTAATTTTAATGTTTGTTTTAGGTGGTGGGATTGTTTTTTGGCTTGGCAGGGGTTTATTCGGTAAATATGTTAAAGCCTTTATTTCTGGAAAAGTCCTTATAAGAGTCCATCTTAATAAAGGAGGTTCTACTTTCAGACTTGGCGATCATGTTCCGGGTGGTTCTATGGTTGCTTTTCCTCTTTTTTCTAAAAAAGATTTAAGGTATATGAGTATTGTTAAGGGTGCTATCGTTCCGGGTGTGCGTATTCACTGGGCAGATGTAGACGAGAACAACACTGCTCCTTTTATTTTTTCTAAGGTTGTTTCTGTTCCTGAAGAAGTAGAGGTTTTTGATCTTGACGACGAAGGGAATAAACAGTTTAACGAAGAAGATAAGAAGAAAGAAAATCCTTTAATTAAAACTATTACTCGTATTAAATATAATTTTTTTGAGGGTTATAATGATAATGCGATTATTAGACAGGTTTACCAGTGGGCTTTAATGCGACCAAAAAGAAAGATTCCGGGTCTGGGTATTGATATTAAGCAGCTACTTATTATTTTAGTTGTTGTTGTTGCAGTAATAATATTTTTTATTCAGTTTAAAAGTGGTATGGGTGGCGGTGCTGCTGTTAATGTGATAGGGTGATTTAAATGAAATTAATGAATAATAAAAACTTTTGGAAAATATATTATTTTTTTATGTGTATTTTTGCTTTAATGACAACCTTTACTGCTAGTAAGAATACTTTATTAATTGGGTATTGTGTTGCTGCTTGGGCTTTGTGCATAATGACATTACTTATTAATATAGATTTAAAATATAGTGGGTTGTTGAAGAAATGATTAAGTATAAAGATTTGAGTGTAGTTTTAAAGTGTTTGGTGTGGTATACTCTTATCAACATATTTTTTGATTTAGTAGGTATTGTTGGTTTTATTTATGTGTGGTGGTTCTTATGAGTGATTTTGTTTGTTTAGAGGTTTCTTCTAAAGAGGAGGCGGAAAGATTACGTTCTGCTATTGAAAGAGATTTTTATAA
>Ga0307928_10002518_pt1 | contig 14076 bp, 25 predicted proteins | sample AceLakmetagen232_FD_201815 | JGI IMG/M metagenome (GOLD analysis project Ga0307928, IMG submission 201815) | Saline water microbial communities from Ace Lake, Antarctica - #232 | ecosystem: Environmental > Aquatic > Non-marine Saline and Alkaline > Saline | place: Antarctica: Ace Lake... | reverse complement strand
GCATGGTAATATGTTAGCATTTAGCAGCCGTTTATTGCGCGATAATTATGTAGATAATTTTTATAATCAAAATAACCCATCAGAATATGCTGTAAAAGTAAATAAAAAATCAGGCAGAGCGTATAATCTCGGAATGTCTGTATTTAATTATGAAGAGTATTTGAGAAATTTAGAACTTGATGAAGCTGTAGAATAGCAAACCCAGGTCGAAATCGGGGAAACCCGGTCTATAGCTCAATGCTATACTGAGGAGACCAACACACAAACAAAGGGGTATGAGATGAATACCAGGACACATAACACATTAGAGTTTGCTGCATGTGGTTACCAGGTCGATGGAGATCTAAAATTTGGATATCATATGGTTCCGACAGAAAACCAGAAACTGAAGCGCATGGAAAAAATAGTGGGTAATTGCTCAGTTTGTGGCAAAAAAATAATAGGGTCTGTATTTTGTCGTCATGAATTATTGCCGGGACACGAGGGGGAATATCGGAATATTGACAATACATTTCAAATTAATTATTGTGGAGAAAAATGCTATAATGAAGGAATAAAAATATAATGCAAAAAAAAAATCTTATGTGTAAATTATGTAAAAAAAAAGAAACAGTTTTTAAAGATTATAATAATTTAACTAAAAGAGGTTGGAAACAAATTTCTATAGATATATTTTTGTGTCCTGATTGTTTAAAAGAAAATAGTAATTTCAATTTTGATTATTGCCAGATATTAGTTGATTCCGATTATGAATGTTTACAAGATTTGATTAATAAATTTATGTTACTTGGTTATAAAGTGCATGGGAATATAATTTCGTTACAAAGAGGAGAGGAGGGTACAATCACATATGAGCTGTTACAAATAATGTTGCGAGATGGAAAAAAAGAGAGGATAATGTAAAATAAATAATAAAAATGAGGTGAAAAAATGAATATATTAAAACGATTACTTGTGAATGATAAAATTAATTTCTTAACAAAAGCAAATATTATAGAGTTTAATATACATATGGTTTTGTGTCACTTAAAAATAAGCCAGAATTGAAAACAAAAATTAGAAACGGCTCTATTGAACATTTGAGAAATTTAAAAAAGGGAGGTGGTTAATATTAAAAAATCAGTATCGGAATATATGTCAGAAATAGGCAGAAAAGGCGGTAAAATATCAAAGCGCAAATTGTCAACAGAGGACGCGCAAAAAATGCGCAAAATTAGACAATTAAAAGAGAAAGGATACTATAATAAATAATGGCAAAAAAGAAATTTACAAAAAAAAGCAAAGAGATAGAAGTTGATCAATTTTTATCTTCTATGCCAGAAAGTCAATGGCCTGATACAGTTGTTAAAAATTCCGACAGCGCAACAGGATATTATTATACTACTGTCGTAGAATTTGACAAATCCGGGAATAAAATTATCGGTCAATCAGAAATTAAAGATACTGATTATTTAATTTATACCGGCCCGGTACCATATAGAATGAATGCTGAAAAATTTGAACAAACATATACAGAGTGTCGTCTTGTAAATAATAAATAAAAAAGCTATATCATAATTCCAAAGGTAAATTGAAAATGACTATGATATTTTATGAAGTGGTGGACACTTCAATATTGGAGAATGTATCAAGTTCTTTTAATATTAATTCTTTACAATTCAGAATGGAGAGAAGAGCACCAAAAAACGGAAGTAAAAAAAATTTACGAGTTGGTATTTTGATTACTTTTGATAACCCAACACAGATGGATAGATTTTTAAATAATAGGGTGTTCTGGGAATATATTACAACAGGACAAGGAAAACTCCTATAATTTGGGATGTTTTAAAAAAGTTTTAGAACTTTATAAATAGAAATGAGGTATATTAAATGGCAGTACAAATTTTAAAACCATTAAAAGTAAAATGGATCGGTGACGAAAAATTTACACCAAAGAATATTATAAAAACAGAATTTTATTTTGTTATTGGTATTAATTCATACAATTATAATAAAATTGATGATGGAATAACTAAAACACAAACGATAATTAAATTTCTGGTAATTAATGATATATCAAAAATTACTCAAATGGCAGTACAAAATTGCCAAGTTTTAATAGATGAAAACGAAAAAAAATAAAACTTCTTTTTTGCAGATGACCCCGCTCAAGCGGCGGGTTATTCTGCATGTTCTGATAAAAATAGAGAAAACACCTTCCCCAACTACATATCAAATTGACCTATTTGATACAGGTATTATAATTAATTCCGAAAAAGTAAAAAAGAAAATAATCAATTTTATTAGAGAAATAATATAAAATACTCCTCATTAAATGTAAAAAGTGTTGTTTTTTTGCTTTAAATCGTATTAATTTTGTTTATGTAAACCATTTTATAAATATTTTATTTTTTATCTATTTATTGTAATATTCCGAAAAATAGAGTATTATAGTAATATGATAATTGAAAAACAAAATTTGAATAATAAATTGATTACTGGTAATGGCATGAAAAAAATGATAAATTTTTATTACGGGGATTTGAAAAAATTTTACGTGAAAAAAAATAATCGTTTGGTATCACTAAATGAGTTATCAATCAGGGATTTTTTTAATTTTGTTCGTAAAATACCATACAGGCAGGATATGAAACCGATTGAAGTGATTGCCCGGCCAAAACATCTTATTAATCATAGGAACCTGGGATTGGACTGTAAAAAAAAGGCTATTTTGATGTCTTCCTATCTTAAAAGCAAAAAAATTCCTTTTAGATTGGTAGCGTCCAGTAATCGCAAGTCAAGAAAAATTCATCATGTTTTTCCACAGGCTAAAATAAAAAATAAATGGCGTAATCTGGATGCAACATATCAAAATTACAAACCTTTTCAAAAAAAACAAATAACAAACCATGAAATATTATAGATCACCTCAATTAATAACTCTATCAGGCGAAAACGAACAACCGGATTATATTAGTATTTTGCTTGACAGAATGACACCACAAGAAATAGAAATACTTGAGGGGGATATTGATTCTGAGGATTACGAATTTTTAATAGAGGAGTACCCAGAATTTTTAGGCTCAATATCTGTAGCGGCTGTCACAGGTGCGGTGGCAATTGGGAAAAAAATTTTTGGGGGTATCGGTCGTAGAATAAGAGCAAGGAGGGCCAGGAAAAAAAAGGCATCACGGAAAAAAAAAGCGGCTTCCGCAGCAAAAAAATTACATGCTCAACAAATAGCAGTACAACAATCTCGCATGTATCAAGCACAAGTGGCACAAATGCAAAAAAAAAGTAATCAGAAAAAAATGATATTAACGGCGGCGGCAATGATACCGCTTTTATTTTTAGGTTCATAATTTTAGCATGGAGTATATATATGAGACCAGATGATATTGATTTTTTTGACGATGAAGAAATGGCCTCAAATGTATCTGATTATTATGGCATCGATTATAATAATCTTGACTATTTGGGCAAGAATATATTTCGGAGAATCCGTGACCGTATCCGGGCAAGAATAAAAGCGCGGAATGCCTCAGGAACACCTAAAAAAACTATAAATCTACAAACTTCAGCAGGTAGTATGGTTTTCGGTCCCGGCGGTTTTTCAATGACTCAACCCGGCCCAGGGGGTGTACCTGTACCAGTCGCGAATGCTGGAATGTATCCTGGAATGCCTCAATCAGCACAGACAGGTGGTAGCATAATCCAGACAATACAAAATAATCCTGTATTGTTAGCAATACCGGCAATTGGTTTATTTATGTTGTTAAAGACAAAAAAGGCAAAAAAATGATAGTAGATAATAATGACAATGCTTATTATATCGGAAAAGATAAAAAAAAAATATCTCTTCCAACAAATGAATTGACCAGGTTGTTAAAAAAACGAAAATTTAGTTCGTTTAGAAAATTATTATATACTGTCCCACCGTCATTGCGGTTCCCGTGGATAAAAAAATTAAAAAGACGTGCGCCATTAATGTCAACTATGATAGAAATAAAAACAAACGTTGAGTTAAAAAAGAAAAAGAAAAAGAAAAAATTGTTGCAAAAAGAATTAAAATTAAAAAAACAATTTTTAAAGGATCGCAAACGGCAAAAAAAAGCTGTAAAAATTAGAAAAAAAGCAGAGCGGGAAGAAATGGAAATGCAACGTGAAGAGGAAGAGCGACAGGCGGCGTTACTTCCGGCCGCGCCTATATCTGTTAATCCATTTGAAAAATATAAAAAATATTTAATTCCGGCAGCGGCGGCGGCGGCTGGTTTATTATTAATTTCAAAAAAAAAATAATATGACTAATAAAAAAATGACACATTTTTTAAAACGATATAGAACAGGAATAATGTTTATTATTGTAATTATTTTAGAGGCTATGCGTAGGGTATTTTTTGATGGTTAGGGAATATAATTATTTAGGAATTGATTTTACATATTTGGGTAAAATTGAAACCTATATGAAAACCAATTTAAAACATTTTCCGAATTATATTAAATTATTAAATACTCGCAATTTAAAAAATATATATAGAGAATATCTCGCATTAATAGCGCAGGGTTGTAAAAAATGTGATATTGTAAGTGGCACAGGTAATTTTTTAAAATGGGATACACAAACGTATAAAATGTCAAATATAATTGCAGACAAAACAAATTTACCAAAATTATTTATCCTTAATTTTTTTATTGCTCTTTACAATTTGGCTAAAACTGGAAAAATTGATTTTAAAATTTGGAACCCAAAAGAATATACTCAAAGCGTCAACCAGTTACAAACACTTGAAACGCAACAAAATTTTTTAAATAAATTAAATATTAGTACAAAATTATTACCTATTGTTTTAATCGGTGGCTTAATCGGTGGCTTTTTATTGACAAGTAAAGTTAAAAAATATTAAATAGGAGCGTTTAAAATGGCAAAAACCGGATTGATGAAAAAATATATACGACTTGCGAATGGGGATTTTCAAAAAGCTTGGAAACTTCAAAAGGCAGCAAAGAAAAAAACAACTAAAAAGAAAGTTGTTAGAAAAAAGACAGTCCGTAAAAAGGCAGTGAAAAAACGTGTAATTAAAAAAAGAGCTACACCAAAAAAAACAGTGAAAAAACGTGTAGTAAAAAAAGTTGTATCAACCAAAAAAAGAAAGGCGGCACCTGTGGCACGTAAAAAAACAGCAAATGCACCGAAGCGTAGAAGGACAAAGCGCGGCGGTAATGTGCAAAAAATATTGATGGACGGAGCAGGCGCGGCCGTAGGTGCTGTGGTTGCAGGGGTAGCGGCAAATGCTCTACCACTTCCCGATCCACGCTTAAAAGCAGCAATGCCAATAGTGGCGGGCGTAATTCTGGCAAACATGAAAATCGGCCGATCTGCTATGGCAAAAATGGCTTGTGTAGGTATGATCTCTGCAGGGACACTTGCACTTGTAAAGCAGACAATGCCAGGTGTACCCCTTCTCGCAGGTGAAGAAGTTGCACAAATTGATTATATACCAGAATCTCAGGAGGAAGCTGCATTGCTTGGAGAATCTGAATTGTTTGACGGGGAATCTGAGTTGTATGATGATGATGTTGTTGATGTTGATTTATCCAGCGACGAAGAAAATAACGATTTGTTCCTTTCACCCGCTGATATGTAAAAAATTTGTCGTTTAGTCAATTTTTATAAAGGAATGTTTTTTTAATTTTAACGTATAACGAAGGAAAGATAGTCATGGCAAGAAAAAGAAGAAATAGTACTGCATTAGAAAATATGCAGAATGACGGCGGCTATTCAAAAAAAGCCTATGAAGTCCTTGATTTTACGTACTACGATACAATAAAACTTGTCAGTACGGTATTAACACATAATTTTTTCACAGTGCCACTTGGTGCGGCGGGAAAAACATTGGCTGATACAAATCTTGTAACAGCAAGAGTTTTACCACAGGGCCAAAATTTGAAAGTGCATAATCTCAAAATGTTTTACATTGCCAAAGAAGTTAGGGTTGAAACTGAACTACTCGCAATATATCAAGTTTTGAAAAATACTACGATCAGCATTGAAATACCTGGAAAGGAAAATTTAGGTCAATGGCCTATATCAGAGATTTTTGGCGTTGCGTCGTTAATACAGGTAACTCCAGCAGTTGCGGGTGATTATTGCTCTCAGATACAACCCAGTTATAAAGCAATTTTTCCACTGAATTATGCGATTAAAATCGGAGCGGTACAAACATTCAGCGTTAAATTACAACATCATGTAGCCCCGGCAGCGGGCCTTGATGGTGATAGTATTATGTTGGGATTTAATGGGCGGCTAAAAAGAATGTCATAATCTCTTTACCTTTGGGATTGTGTTTTATATTGTTGTGTGATTGATGTAAAAGCCGGGTGTAGTTTATACCTCATTCTATGCCCGGATTTTTTTAAAACCTAAAATCAAAGAGGTTTAAAAATGGTTAATATGTTTAATAAGGTTTTGGATCCTAAAAAAATAATTAAGATTCAAAATTTACAATATTCCGAAAAATTATTACTTGAGGATACCGTTCCTGCTCAAAGTTCGTCGCTCGCAAAAGTCAATATTTCTTCTTTAGGTCACTTTTTTTGTCAATATTTGACTGGTCATTTTGAAACATTAGCATTATCACAGGCGGCAATAGTTGATGATGGCATCTCTCATTTGCGCGGGAAAATGTCTGATGGAAATAATCAGAGGCAACTTTTCAATGATTATGTCCCGTTGGATTTGTTTTTGTCTCCTGGAAGGGTCAGAAGTTCTAACAGTACCACGCTGCTCACAACTGATCCACCAAGCAATAATTTATTTTATCCCATTGAATTTCAGTATATGTTTACGGTAAATTCGGAAATAATTTTGGATGTAAAAAATGATTCTGATACTGATTTATCGTATGCAGTTGTTTTTCATGGCGTAAGATTACCAGAAGCGTTTAGAGAGGTGTTAATGCAAAAAGAGGGACGGAAAAATAAACAGGTAAATCGTAATCGACGCTAAAAAGGAGTTGAAAATTGAAAAATTTACAAGCTCCTTTAAAAATTGATGCTTTACGGGCGCAAATACCAGCTTTTTTTTATCGTAGGGTCGATCTGACACAAAAACCACAGGAATATTTTATAATCCCAATTGATTATGGTTTTAATTTTTTACTGCGTGAAATTAGGACAAAATGGCCTAAATATACGAATGAAAAAATTGCAATATCAACTAATCAACTAGGCATTGCGTTTATTCAGAGCCATGCATCCCGACCACTGCAAAACGAACCTTATCCAGCGCGACTAATAAGCAGCCCAGCAGAATCGGGTGTATATTTTGTAGCTGAAACACCCCCAGACCCTCCACCAGGAGGCATAAATTTTGCGGCTACTCCTGTTAAAAATAATTTAAAATTAAATTATTATTACCAGCATAGGGAGGCAATAGATTTACGGGTGCAATTTACACCAATTAATGATGAAAATGGTTTTTGCGATGTGTTGTGCTGTGGTTATTATATACCGGACGAACATCTTGACATGTGGGATTGAGGAGAAAAAAAATGATTATATCGACATTATCAAATTGGGGTGATCATGCGGCAACTTTTACTGTAAATTTAGCTGTGGCACATGTTGATATTACCCCGGCAATAGGTACGGGATTATTGTCTCTATCAAAGTTTCAAAATGTATTAGATTGGAAGGACAATTTTAATTTATTGTCAATTGGTATAATTTTACCTAATGGATTTGAATTTTACGAAAATGAGGACAGCGTCACAAATGATTTTTTTCCACCATTTGTTGATCTGAAATATATACGAGATACAGACAGCGTCGTATTTCCAATTAATCCGGCCCGCATTACTTTACCTTCAGGAAATTATGAATTATCTATAAATCAATTTTTTGAGGTGAATAAGGATATTAAAAACGCCTTTTCTATCATTGGGCGGCTTGCAGACACCGCACCAAAAATACAAAAAATATCAATGATTAATGTGCCGGCGGATCTGGATGGTGAAACATTCCATATTCCTATTTACGCAAAAATTGAGCATACAAATGATTTTCAACCATAGGCAATAAAAAAATGGGTATAACATATCAGATACCGCATACAGCAAGGCCAATTTTAACCAGCAATATTTTTAATGCTGTTTTTAATGTTCCTACACCTGGCAAATATGATTTTAATATTGCAGCAAATAGAAATGTAAATGTAACTAATTTACAAAGAGGGACAGTATATCTTTTAGAACGTATATCATTAAGTGCATCAATTAATGAGAGTGACTATTTAGAGGCGTTAGAAGTGTCTCCATTATTATATTTAAAACGTAGTCAATCAAAATTTGTAGAATATAAATTACCTCTTCCTATGGTGAACTATGTTGACAATCAAGAATTAGTTTTATGGGTACGTACAAACAAAAAAAATGACAATTTAATATTGGATTTAATCGGACTACTTGACCAAACACCGGCGCTTGTTGGCATACCTAATATAAAAGTCAATGTATCGTATTTAATATATGCCATAGAATCAACAGAATTTTTTAAAGCTTTTGCAGGTGTATTGTCAAAAGACGTTGGTATGCAAACGATAGGAGCGCTTAAAAAATGAGAAATTGCGATGCAAAAGTATATCATGGCGGCGGTGTAAGTAATAATAGATATAGCAGTATGTCAAGTTCAGCAGATGATATATTGGTAAAGGCAAGCCTGGCAGACACAACAGCAGATTATTTAATGGAAAAAATGTCCGCAGGGCCAAATATCACAACTACTCTAATTAATCCAGGAGCGGATGAACAAGTGCAAGTAGCTGGCCTGGCTGGTGGTGAAGATAATATTAAAAATTATGATGTACAATTTGATGACGTGGGATCAATAGCGGCTGGTACATTAATTGAATCAGATTCCGGCAATTGGGCAGCGGCTGGGCAGGGCCATTATATAGGTGCAAGTAATATCGAATTAAAAGAAATACACGTATTAGTCAATAGATATGTGTCTTATAATTCAGCACATAAAATTGAAATCCAAATAAAAAAAATATCAGGTGCTGGACGTAGTACAGTAATAACAAGTGCAAGTGGCACATGTTGTGGTACTGTAATTGTAACATTTCCGTCAACGTCTGGAAATTTTGGATATTATCGCGGTGGATGTGTTTTAAATTTAACATCTTCAATATCAGCCGGTGATTTTATTTTTGCCGCATGTATGGTAAAAGATGTAAATAGTGCTACTGGTATTGATGTTCATGTTCTTTTACAGGAGACAATTCCGGAATGAAAATTCTTGGTGCTGATTTAAAAACAATTGGACAGGCAAAATTGATGCAAGCGGGATTTTCTCAAATGCTAGGTATTCAACCAGCACTTGACATACAGGATAAATATGTCCGTGTATATTATACTCCTGATCAAATTCCGACAGCCAGAAAAAAATTTGCTGAAATGATGGAAAAAAAACCAGGAGCACTTAGGAGCGAATTGAGACCAGTTGTATTGCCATATTTTATAAAAAAAGGTGCTCCGATACTAATTGGAGCACTTGCGGCTGGATATATAGCTGGAAAGCTTTTTTAAGTGACACTCAATACAATAGATAATAGAGCATTAACCAATATAGCCCAAAAGCTCGGAATCCCTTCCAAGCGGCTGTATGTTCTCATAAATTTTGAATCCTCATTTAATCCTCAAGCGATTAACAAATATTCCGGCGCGGCTGGTCTTATCCAGTTTATGCCTGCCACAGCTCGTGATATGGGATTTTATTCTCAATATGATTTAATTAATAAATATCCCACTATAAAAAGTCAGCTTGAAGGCCCCGTGTATAATTATCTGTTACGATACAAGCCGTATGTAAACGCGCAATCATTATTTATGGCGGTTTTTTTTCCCAGAGCGCGTACCTGGCCTGGATTTAAAGCGTTTCCGGACTATGTAAAAAAAGGCAACCCAGGTATTAACACTCCAAATGATTACATTGCTAAAGCGTATCGACGTTCAGGCTTGACATATTTATCCCCGTTATTGATATTATTAGGTGTTGGAACAGCTATATATTTCACAACTAAAAAAAGGGGTCATGATGGCAAGAAGAAAAGAAGTTATTCCGCTTGATGAAAGTGCTGATTTATTAAAACCCGGCCAGGACTTAAACGATTCGGATTTTGATACTATAGGACTTTCTGCAAATTCCACAAATTTACTAAATGACTGGTTGAATAAATCAAAATTGCTTGATGAATCGTTTGTTATATCGCTGTATAGATATGATAACGATACAACCAGACAAAAAACATTTTGTAATAAATATGTGGATGAAATTCCAAACGAACACGATATCGGTATGGTTCACGGTGGTGGTAAATATATCACTATTTTGCAGGTTACTTTACCGGACGGAAAGCGCAAGGGCACCACGTCAACATTTAAAATTGACAAACGATATGATGAGTTGTCAAAAAATCAGAATCCTTATTTAAATCCTGGGATACATCCATATCAGCCAATAATGCAAAAACCACAGAATAGTATTTCTGAATCGTTAGAATTGGTTAAATCTGTAATGGGAATGATTATGCCATTATTGATGATACAAAAAGGCAATGGCAAAGAAAAAACAGATAATCCCGGTGAAATCATGAAGGAAATGTACAGCGGTGTAAATGACACAATGAAAGAAATGTTGTTATCAAATGCTACAATGTTAAATGATATTCAGAAAAGTAAATTTACGGCTGATAATCCAGAAATTGACATGGAAGAAAGTGAGGAAAAAGGAATTATGAAAATTTTGGATGTTTTTCTACCGATGATTGAAAATTTACTTCCTAAAATTTTAGGGCCGGCCCCACAAGCCCAAAGAACAATTGGGAAAATAAAAAAAATGCCTGGATTTGACAGAGTAATAAAAGATACTAAAACAATAAAAGGATTAATTGATTTTATTGAAACAAAACACGGTGTCGATGTGGCAAAAAAAGTAATGTCAAAATTTGGCTTAAAAGTAAATAAATAATTTTTTTTAACATTTTAAAAAAAAGGATTTAAAAAATATTATGCGCTCAATTAATGTGAGTTATGTGGACCAAAATAAAAAAGGGATTCGTCCGAACGGTGAAAAATTACCGATAATCGGTGGGGTACGTACTGATGGAATGGGTTACAAAGGTAAAATTATCCTTGAAATTTTAAATCCGGTAAACGATGCGGGTGCTATACATGGGATATGCATCATGTTTGATGGCCCTGAAGAATATCACAAAATTATCGCGGAAATTGTGGAAAGTATCAAGCCATTACGAATATCGTAATAATATCGATTTTTTTTGAATTAATAAAAATGGCCTTTTTGATACTGAAAAGGCCATTTTTAAAGCCAGGCTAGGCGCAGATCCTCCTAAATTGGAGCAGTTCTGGACCAGACCAGGTGCAAAAACAGTAAATATATCGTAATTTATCGCTTAAAAGTTACGATATTCGTAATTGTGAGTAATTTGTATATTAAAATGAATTTTGATTTATGATTTTACGGTGTGTGCTATTGTCGTTTAACCTGGTTTCAATAAGGTTTTGAGGAACAGAAGGATTATTTTTTTTCGTTTGTAAATACAAAAAGACCCGTTATAAAAACGGGCCTTTATTTGTCGTTTAACCTGGTTTCAAAAAGGAAATCAGATTGATTATAAAATAATATTTGCATTGTAGAATGCAAATATTATTTTTACAACATGAATAGAATTATTAAAAATAAAATAACTTCTCGGCCTGAAAAGCTCAAACAATATTCACGGAAAAATCTATATACTAAAATATATCCCTCTTTTATACGTAAAAATATTCCCGACGACCTATTGACAAGTGACGGTTACACAAAAGAAAAATTAATAAAAGATATTTACAAAATTATTGATTGCAATAATAAAATAACCTATGTAAACACAGAGGTCAGAGCCTCAAAAGACCTGATTGTAAATGGCAAAGTTATAGGAAAAAAAGGGAATATTGTAAAAAAAATCAAACCGTTTGAAATGAACTCTTGTAATATTTACGCCTTATGCTCAATCTGTGCAGAAAAACTTTCCCGCCGGAGACGCAAAAAATATAAAAATGATATTGAAAATTTAGCTAGGAAATATAAATATACTTACATGATGACTTTTACAACTGCAAGTTGTACAACATTCAATGAGAGCTACAAAAATTTACGGATAGCATTAAGAAAATATTTATTAAAAGGCCAGTTGCGCGGAGTAAAAAATACAGGTGAAGAGATGCGCGGTAATTCCGAAGTGTCTAAAATCAAGGCAATGGCTTTGTCAATAGAAATCAAAAAAGGGGCTAATAAGGGATTGTGGCACGTTCATGGCCATGCTATAGTATTTTGTGCTGATAAATTGAGTTATAGTATATACGATCAGGAAAAGAAAAAGATTTTAATTGCGGAATGTAAAGCCAAATATAATAGAAAACCATTAAAAGAAGAACTCAATAAATTGATATTGGAGTATGGATATATAGATAAAGTAGATAAACACGGTGAAATTATAAAAACAAAAATACCAGTTTCCCCGGTGTCAAGGGATTGGATTAATGCTACAAGCGGTCAAAGTTGTAATATAAATGTAAATCTATTGAAGGGCACTTCTTCCGAAAAAGCCGATCAATGTATCGAAGTTATTAAATACGTTTCTAAAATTTCTTCTTTTACAAGTGATGATATGATCGAAATATTATTACACCGAAAAAATAAAAGATTTTTTTCTACCTATGGAGAATTATATAAAAGAGAACCTAAAAATATTCAAGAGGATGAGGAAATTTTAAAAACTGAAACTATTACAGGGTACGTGTGGAGAAACAAAGAAGAAAAATTGTTACCAATGCAAAAAGAAGAGCTAAAAAAAAGTAAAGAAAGATATGACAAGAGAGAATTAATATATAAGGCACAAGGTTTGATAATGAAGGCATATTATCAAAAAAAAGACATTTTAGAGTTGATAATGAAAGAGACTATTAAGGCCAAAAAAAATAATAATAATTGGAAAATATATAAATTAGCGACAATCACACATATCAACGATTTAGAAGCGGCATACAGTCACACCAAAAAAATAATTTATACAAAAGTGTTAAATGCTCCATATCAAGGTAAAATTCTTTCCCGAAAAACACCGATACAAAAAATGTATATACAGAGAGTTGACCACGTTTTACAATCTGCATAAATTTTAAAAAAGAGGTAAATAATATGGAACGATTCCCATTTGTAAAGGAAATGTGTTGTTTTATTATTGAATGTATTAAAATATCTTGGAAACAAGATATTTTGATACCAATTTTAATATTTGCGTTGTTTATTTCTGTATTTGTGGATATAATTTTAAAAATTAAATTTTGATGTGCTATATATTTATACTTAGTAGATAACTGTCACAGAGATGCGCCTGCAAAATGTTTTTCTTTGCAAGCGAACGATTTTTATAATTAATGACTATTAGTACACCTTTATAATTGTTTTTATCTTGGAGTTTTTAAAATGATTGAAGAAAAAAATTTAATAACAAAATTAAAAAATGAATTTGAGTCGGTGCAGTTAGAGGCGTTTGGGTTTTTAAAATATAGAGTAAAATTAATAAATTATAAATATTATGTAGATGCATTGACAGAAAGCAAATTAATAATTAAAACATCTTTATCATGCGCAAATGATGAAAAAATTATAAAATATTTAAAAACCAGAATTAAAGATATAAAAAAATATATAAACCAGGGATAAAATAATAAAAAAAAATTATTATCTTGACTACTTAACCGGCTTATGCTATAATTAGGGTGTAAATTAAACTACACACAAACAAAGGGGTATTAGATGAAACTTACACAAAAAATACATTATGCATGGATAGGACAGAACGCAACAACAGGAACACCCAATTATATAACAGGCAGATTATCAGAGCATGGTAATATGTTAGCATTTAGCAGCCGTTTATTGCGCGATAATTATGTAGATAATTTTTATAATCAAAATAACCCATCAGAATATGCTGTAAAAGTAAATAAAAAATCAGGCAGAGCGTATAAT